>Ga0307379_10005583_pt1 | contig 17497 bp, 21 predicted proteins | sample UN2MG_FD_202237 | JGI IMG/M metagenome (GOLD analysis project Ga0307379, IMG submission 202237) | Soil microbial communities from Risofladan, Vaasa, Finland - UN-2 | ecosystem: Environmental > Terrestrial > Soil > Coastal area > Acid sulfate soil | place: Finland: Risofladan, Vaasa | collected... | reverse complement strand
GTTCTCAGCCAGGGCGGAGATCACGGACATGAGGTGAGACTTACCGGTGCCATAGTTGCCGACGACCAGCAGCCCCTTGTTGTCCACGGGCTGGTCGAAGTGAAGCTGTGGGACGACGAGGCTAATCAGCTTCTCGGCCATCTCCTCTGAGATGACATAGGTCTGGACAAAGTGACGAGCGGCAGCCGCCTCGTTGGCGTCCCGTAGTTGAACTACGGATTCAATTGGTTCGAACTGAATCAGGTCTGCATATTTCATTGTGCCTGCCCCCAACTGGTTTTGTTCATTCTCTTCATACTACAGTCTCCGGACGGACGACCAAGAAATCTCGTAGCGGATATCGTCTGTATTCGGGATGATCCGGCATCGCGTAGACCAAGTGTTCGCCGTCGATGGAAGCGCTTATAGCCGCGACCACGGTCTTGTTGCGTGAAAGCCCATGCAGAAGCCGAAGCGGGTCCTGTTTGAGCGAAACATCGAACAGCAGTTCGATGTTGTCGAGCAGGATTACGTCGGCTGGGAACGTATTCACGATCTCGGAAAGCAAGTGCGGCAACCGCAGCGCGCGCTGACGTTCGGTCAGATCGAGCATGCGACGCGATAGCTCAAGGTTGATGTTAACCAGGGGCGCGGCCGTACGCTTGTGCACATCCCGCAGCGCAGCAGTTTTCCCAACACCTGCCCCAGCCACTAACACTATGAGGCGGTGGTATAGCTCGGCAGCCTGGCCGATCCTTAGCATGACTTCGTTGGCTAGTGGCTCTGTCATCACGAACCTACTCCTGGGACAGGCTCGATAGTCCTTGTCTCGTCCAGCCACCGGTCAATCGCCTCTTTCCGAAATCGCCAATGGCGCCCGATCTTCTGGGCGGGGATTTTCCCCTCCCGAACCACCTTGTAGAGTGTGGACTTCGGGATTTTCAAGTAGGCCGACAACTCTTGGATTGTTAGGATATGACCTGCTTTCTTATCCATTGTACACTCTTCTCTTTCGACGGCGTATTTTGCAGCGGGGAACACTTCGAATTAATCCAAAGTTTACAGTTGATACCAGTTGCTGTCAATCGCTTCTTTCCTGTGGAGTTAGTTGAAGGTAACTCCTATTTGGGCATGGAGGAATCTTCCCAAGCTAGCCTCAGCACACCGACGTTAGATGGTCTCGGCATGTTGCTTTGCGGTGTAGACCGTCAGTCCACAGCGGCCAGCCCCATCCCATGAGGCTTGGCCGCTTGAGCCAGAGGAGGTGAGAAAATGTCAGACGTTTCCATCAGAACACTAATCCTGGTGCGAGGTTCACGTGTGCGGCCCAAAGAAAAAAGGGCACCGCTACATCGTGCTCGTCCAGGGCCCGGCAAAGCCCAACCGCAACACGCAAGCGATGCCCGTTTCGCTAACGGCTGCGCTTGTCAAGCGGGCGTCGGACCACTGAAAAACAGCGTAATTCCAATAATTGCTCTTTGACTGTTCATGTCCAGAAGAGTTGGGATTTGAATAGTGGGTCGGAGGTTCATATCGGGTCAAGAAACTCAGCACAAAAAAAGAGATAACTCCTTGCCATTAAAGAAGTTATCTCTAGGTCCCAATAGCGGGGGCATCATATAAGGACCAGGAGATACCAGAAATTTGGCAAAATGTGCCGAAAATTGATGGCACTTTTGTCACTTTTTGACGAACCCAAAATCGCATAACTCTTTATCCGTCAAACACTTAGCCAATTTAACGCCTCCATACCCTGACACGATTTTCAGGCCTACCCTACATTTAGCCACACCTGCCATAGGCAGCCACTCTGTCGGATAAATTTCCCTATATTACAGCAGCCATTTTAGGGAGTTACAACAAGGATTTAAGCCCGGTCGAACATTTGCACAGTACCGGTGTGGATAGTGGAGTTTCTCGACGGCGACAGAGAGATCGGCTTTGCCTCAGTGAGTGAGGATGGTCGGGTTTTGGAAGTGGACACCAAAGAGACAACCGATGAAAGGTAGTTAGCGTTTTCATCTCACAGTTTGAACTCGGTCGGCTCCTTCCCGCCTCTTGCCTCTCGCAGAACAATGATTTGCTGCGGAGAAGCTTGGCGTAAAATCCCTAAGTTTGAGGATGGAGTACTTGACAATTCTGTAAATGCAGATAAAATAGGGAAATTGGGATGTCAAACTTAAGCCCCTGCCTATCTAAAGTGAAGGAGGAGTGAGAAGCAGGGGCTTGGTTCTTCAATTCAGGGTGCCACGGGGCAATGAAAGAGAGATGCTCTCTGTTGTGTGGGCCACAGTCGCGGTTCCCATCGCTACTTCTGAGAATTCATGACCCTTTTCAACCTCCTGCCAATAAGGATTTGTACCACACCGCCTGTTCTTCTTGTTGGCAACGCATTACAATCAATGGAAGAATAGCCGACGACAAGCTCGTAGATGAATTCATGGATGGCTTGCTAAGAGGGTATGGAAAGCTAAATGCCGCTATAAGAAATTTGGAGCTCACGAAGGTCGAAGGTGGCAAGATCAAAGAAGAAGCTCTTGAAGAGTTGGCCGGAGTTTTGGCCAGAATGGAACGCATGGACCCGCGAGACTTAGCCCAATATAGAAAGTCCTGCAGAATATCCTCAAGGAATATGACCTCTAACGCATAAAGTGTAATGGATAGGACTTGACCCACCTGTCCAAAATCCCGGAGCCCCTTTGTAAGAAGCCAACTCGACTCCCCCTCGCCGCCTTAACCAGAAAACATGGAACGATCGGTCCCTTGAGGGGGGGAGTTAGCAGTTGTGACGGGAGCTGCTCTTCCTATCAAAAATCTGTTCATCGAACCTCTGTCGAAAATGGCCGTGCACTTTTCTTCGAATCGATTTTTGCTGAGTATGCCGCCACAGCCGACTCGAGCCGGGTTGATCCACTGCACAACGAACTAACGCTTATGGCTGCTCCGTTCCCGGCCTGACCAGGTTCACGCCGTTCGCCTGCATGGGACCCGGCTGTCAACGTCACTTATGGCGGTAGGGGCTCAGCTGAACCGACCCTCGGAAAAGAATTCAGCCTCGCTGTAGCGGATTGCGAGTACAGGGTACCGCTAACACCCCGCTTAGCACGGCCAATTTCACAGAAAACAGCAAGCCACGAAACGGGGCCCAGAAAACATACCAATGATTTGTCATCGTGGGGCAACTTCCTGTCGGTTCCACCTGTGGTGTCAAAAGTCGAGTTAAGAGCGGCCCGCAATGTGCGGTTAAAACCAGCCGATAAGTCCCTCTGGGTTCTTTCATGTCAGACTTGGTACGGCTTCGCCTCCGACGATACAGAAAGGTTCTGGTTCTCTTTGCGGCAGTACTTTGTGACAGCGCGACCTCAGATTGTCCAGCACGGTCATAAAGGTCATGTATGCATCGTAAGGCGAATCGTAAGGGTTGAAGTATTTATGCACATCACCGTCGGCAAAGTATTTTGTGCACATGTAGTAGAAGTGGTCTGAGGCCTGCAATTTTCGCCAATCGGTGATTATGTCTCTATCCTGAGTACGTTTAACCGTATGTTCAAGCCGATAGAGTTCGGCCAGAGCGCTTTCCTGCATAGGATTACCCCGCCACGCGGAAAGGTCCCTCTCAATGTCCGCCCAGCTCATTGTGTCAGGAACATCAAATACGCCAACCGCTTCATAGGCCGCCGCCGCTTCTCCGGGAGTCTTGAAATCATTATCCGGATATTTCAGGATCTCCGAGGGCAAGCACTGCATAAAACTGAATATGCCGGTATCCTCCCACTGATGCTCCCCAAGGGTTTCGTAGTCCATAAAGAGGTTTACCACATGTCCGTTACCGTTGATCGCATTTATCCAGCTTGCAAACCGGTCTGCTGTCACAGGCCATTCGCTCCAGTCTCGGTCGGAGAACCGAAAGGCGATGTCATCGCTGAGGCGGTAGTTCTTAAGGAGCAGTTTTAGTTTAGTGGAGTGGGGCGGCCGGTACACAAAATTCGGACTCCTGTAGCCAAGGATGTCATCGGCGCCCTCGGCCAATATCACATCGAAGCCCCCGATCTGCTCGATCACCGCGGCCAGGTCATTGTTATAGATCAACTCGGTGTTCCTGAATACGCGCGGCGTTTGGCCAAAGAGCCTCTGGATAGTCTGTTGGTGCATTCGTATTTGTTCGATGAACTCCTCGCGGGAGTACAGGCAACTCAGGCTGTGGTAATAGGTTTCGGCCAGGAACTCCACGCAGCCGGTGGCAGCCAGCACTTGAAAACTGGCCAGAACCTCCGGGGCGTAAAGCTCGAGTTGTTCCAGTAAAGCACCTGTTATGCTGTAGGATATTCTAAATCTGCCCTTGTGTTGTCTAATCAGCTTGAGCATGAGCAGGTTTGACGGCAGGTAACATTTTCTCGCCACCCTTCTGCATATCTCAGCATTTCGGGAGTCGTCGAAATAGTCACTATCCAGCTCGAAGACGGTGTAGTTCCTGAGTCTGTACGGCTGATGGACCTGAAAATACAGACATATCGATGGCATAACAGACCTCCATGCTTGATCGTAGGATTAGGATCCCGTTAGGGTTTTTTCATATATGCCCTTAATCTTCGCTGCGGCGTCCTCCCAGCGAAATTTGCGCACTTCACGGTGACCGTTGTCTCGAAGAGTTTTGCTCAGAACAGGGAATTGGAGTACAGCCACTATTTTGTTAGCCATCTGGTTTATATCCCAGAAGTCGACTTTGAGCGCGTGGGTCAAGACCTCGCCGATTCCACTCTGTTTGCTTATCAGCACGGGAACATTGTGCTTCAGGGCCTCAAGGGGAGCGATCCCAAACGGTTCGGACACAGATGGCATGACATACAAATCAGCCATTTGATACGCTCTATCCACATCAGCACCCTGCAAAAACCGTGTGAACAGAACCTTGTGACCGATGCCAAGATAAGCAGCGTATTCGACCATCCGGTGCGTCATATCACCATCGCCGGCCATGACAAACTTAACGTTGTCGATCTTTTCCAGCACTTTCTTTGCCGCTGCCAAGAAATATTCAGGCCCTTTTTGCATTGTGATTCGGCCCAGGAACAGGACAATTCTGTCGGTCTTCTCGGGCAGCACGTATGTGGATCCGCCGTTACTACCATTATCATGTTCGACACCATTGTAAACGACCTCGACCTTTTCCGGCGCTACCCCGTAGCGGCTGGCTAGGATGTTCTTGGTATAATTGCTCACGGCAATAACCCTGCTGGCAAGGTGCATACCCTGCCGCTCAATGTCATAAATCCTCTGGTTGACGTGCTCGCCGCTGCGGTCGAATTCCGTGGAATGGACGTGCACAACAAGTGGCTTGCCGCTTGACGTGGCGACAGCGATTCCAGCCGGGTACGTCATCCAGTCATGGGCATGCACAAGGTCGAAATCTTCGACTGTGGCTATCTCCACCGCCTTAGAGGCATAGCGGCGCACCTGTGCAGCCATATCCTGGGGATAGTTCTGACCTTGTCCTGAGTCCTCCGAATGCCATGAGCGGACAGAGCGTGTGCTCCTCTGTTGCGAGTAGGGTTGATGCCCACTGGAACCGACGTATGGCCGAAGGGGTGAGGGGATCTGATGGAAGCTGACATTCTCAAATTCACTCACCTCTTGGGTTCTGGTGCTTCCTTCTGCACTCAGCATCTTGACCGGGCCGGTACAGCTGCTAATCCTTCCTTTAGGGAGAACAAAGGCGATTTGGATTCCCAGCCGGCCCATGGCCTTGGTGAGACCGTAACACGCAGTACCCAGACCCCCGCTGATGAAGGGTGGAAACTCCCAACCTAACATGAACGCCTTCATCGATACCGGTCTCTTATTCACCGGACATCACACTTTCCGGCCTAATAATCGCCAGGAATCTCCCGACAAATGTTTTCCGCGAGCACAAGAGCATACGTCGAGCGCGTGAGCATCTGATTGGTCCATTGTAGGGCTGTCGCTCAAACTCAAATTGCGTGCGTGTTTTCGTCTATAAGCTCGCAGGCATGGAACACCCCCGCAAGCCAGTTAAGCTCCGGATCCCCACAATCGCCATGAGTCAGGTCGTGTAAGCAGCCTAACAGGTCCCGCTCGATGTCTTCTCGCAGGGTCGGGCCAAAATTGACACGCTCCAAGCTCCAGATTTTCCAAATGATGCCAATGCAAAGCTTGGCTCGCAAATCCAGGTGGTTGAATACGGCCCTGAACCGCTCCTGGGTTGACGTAGATTCGATTGTCTGCGTGAATTCTTCCATTGCACTTTCCTTTCCTTGATTCCGGCTATAGATATAGAATGCGAGATTGCACCGTGTTCCTACGGGGTCTTACTGCGGATTCCCCGGGCTCAGAGCCTTTCTTCTCTGGAACAGGAAAACAAGGATGCCCAAGGCGATCAAACCGACAAGCCCATTTTCACCCAGTGTGTCAACCAATCCCGTAAGATTGGCAACAATTCCTCCAAAGAAAGAGACTTTGCTGCCAAAGAGGATTTCAGCGACCACCCCAAAGGCAACCAACAACAGGGAAATCTCAACAATCTCGCCAAGCCATCTTCTTATTTCTTCGAGAAAATGCATGATTCGTTCTCCTGTATTTCAGACCCCAGAAAGCAAGAAATGGCATACATCTTCCGATAATATCGGCCTACCTGTCTTGATTGCTTTAAGTTTCATGCCTGAAATACTACGACAAATTGTTGACAAAAGGTTTCTATTTGCTTTCTGACTCCAACAAAAAACAGTAGAAAACCTCCTTATCAGTATTGAAACGCGGGTTCTTCCGCCAGACTGGGGGCCTATGGGCAAAATGCCCCGCAGTAGAAATCTTGTCGTGGATTTCTGACCTCGCCGCCCAACTCAGTTGATCCGTAGCGCTATCCTTGCTATGATAGGTTTGTTACGAGTGCAAACAGAGATCAGTTGGTCCCGTAGCACCATCCGCGGTGGCGTGCGTGATGGCACATCGTAACAAGGAGACGGGCCGACAATGAGTTCAATACAACTGCCTTCGTCTCCTTTTTTTGTGGGCCTTGTGTGCTCTTTTTGCGGGATGGTGGATCGAACGTGAAGTCTCTCTAAAACGCCGGGACCCCTTTTGGAAGACATAAGGTCTGCCCTCGTCTTGATCAGAGTACCTGCAAGGCCCACTCCTTTACCAGGCAACGGTTGTTGCGTATTGCGGGCGATGGGAGGAAGGATGCCTTTTCCTCCTCCCAAGGCAGACGGCGACGACGGTGATTGGACCGGGCAGCCCCCGTCCGTTCTCCATATGAGATACGCTTCACGCGACGCGAGATACGAGCTTTGCCTTGTCCACGTTTGCTCTTATCCGATATGATCTTCTTTTGACGTTGACCTTTGCCTTCTTTTCCGCTATTCTACGCGCGGGAAGGCCATGCTGGCGAATGGAAAACGTCCTCGCATTGCGCGGTTGTCATTCGGCATTTATTGCGGAATCAACACGAGCCGCCTTTCACGAAACCGGTCAATCGCTTCTGACAGGCGGATAAGAGATACGCAATTTGCCTTTGCGCCTTGTGCTCTTTTCCACGTTTTCTTGTCAACATTTGACCGGCAGGGAACGCTTGTGCACAGGATAAACGTGCAGAATTAGGTTTATGAGCGGCCGGGGATCGGCAGGCCAGGAGCAAAAATGGAATTTTTGCGGAAAGTCGGTCATCTTGCTCGCGGGGGAGCGAGGTGGATATTGGCGTCTTTTTGGTTGATTTCATCTTGTTCTTGATCGTCGCGCGATTTGCGCTGAGGCGAAGGGAGGTCGAGATGTTAGAAGCAAAAGACATAATGACGAAGCAGGTGGTCAGTGTCAGGCGGGATACGCCGGTCGAAGAGGCGTTAGAGCTTCTACTGGCAAACAGGATTTCGGGTATGCCCGTAGTCGAGAAGGATATGACGCTGGCGGGGATTGTGACGGAAAAGGATTTCCTCGGACTGTTGTATCAACCGGGAGGCGCAAAGAGAAAGACTGTGGAGGAGTTTATGACACAACCGGCAGTGCACTTCGAGGAGGATGAGAGCCTTGATGAGATTTGTAAATGCCTGCTCGACGCCCCTTTCAGAAGGGTGTTGGTGACAAGAAAAGAAAAGGTGGTCGGGATTGTGAGCCGGCCCGATGTCATTAGATGCATCCTCCAGTTAAGTGGGGGAAGGGTGGATATGTAGGTCGCCGAAAGAAGCGTTTCGACTTCGCCCAGGCTGAACACCTTCGTGAAGCATCCGGGATCCATGCCCTCTTATTCCGCATTTGTTGCGGAATCGACACGGGATCAGTATAGCCGATAGGAAGGGCGCAACCAAGGTGAGTAGTCTCTTCTCCGGCGTGCTCCTACGACCTGAGAGGCGACAAATTGAGGATCGAACTTGTGGAAATAAGCCAAGAGCAGAAACAGCAAATAGAGGAAATTATCAGCGATCTGGAGTGCCCGAAGGATTTTGAGTGTTACAAGTCAGGATTTGCTCATGTTGGCAAGGCAAAGGACGCCGGAATAGAATCGCTTCTTGAGTGTTCAGAAGAAAACCCGGAAATGTGCACATTCTCGTTGCCCTTTGGTTATGCGTATCTTTGTGAATGTCCCCTTCGGTACTATATCGCCAAGACCTTGGGTATCTGAGAATCCGCCGCCACGTTCCCCCGCTCGGCTTGCGCGTGGTGACTGTAAGAAGCAAGACTCGAGCAACAATTCCCACGTGCGTGTCTATACAACTCCGCCTGCAATCAAGTCGAATCAATGCTGCGTTCCTGGAGGAATGGGGTGGCAGCAAGCAGGAAAATGACTGAAGATGGTCACCTGACAAACGCCGTTCCATAATACGGTCCCACTGAGAATTACCTCTTCATCTTACCAGCAGGCCCCCAACCCCCAGCCCGTGACTAACCGACGGTTGTTTCAATATCGGGCGCCCGTGTTTCTGCGTTGAATTTTCAAGACAAACCTCATATTCTAGCGGCAACGAGGCTCCCGGACGCGGCTGAGCAGGTTTAAGCGGCAATTTATTTCTTGCAAGAAGCTCGAATCTGTGCCATAATCGTTGTTGAGGTAAAGGCGTTTTGGGGTGAATCATCTCAGTGGTCTTGATATGTTGGAAGGGAATTGAAAATGAAACCGGAAATCATATCCTCCACACTGAAAGCGATGGTCAACCATAAATATCTTAGGAAGCTGCTGGCAAAGAAAATCGATGATTACCTCTATAAGAGTATGGTCAATGACGACTCGGACGATTTGCGACAAGTGCAGATAAAGAGATACCAGTTCTTATCGGCGATGCTGCACTGCGTGAACAGAAATATAGACAAGGGCTACGTCTGCGGTAAAATCATCGAGAAAATCGTCGATGTGTTTGTTCAAAATAACCTCATTCGCCAAGACGATAGCTACAACCAAGCTGTAGAAAGGTTCAAAGAGAAATACGGGGAACTTCCGCCAACCTTCATCGTTTTCTCTCCCACACAAAAATGCAATCTGAAATGCATCGGTTGTTATGCGGCTTCGGGAGCAGATACGGCCGCCACCATACCGTATCCGATCGTTGATAGAGTGATCCGCGAGGTTCATGACCTGTTCGGCGGCAGGTTCATAACCATCAGCGGTGGGGAGCCGTTTCTCTATAGAAGCGAAGGTAAGACCCTGCTCGATATCTACGAAAAATATGACGACATGCTTTTCCTCGTATATACTAACGGCACGGTGATTGACGAGGCAATGGCTCGAAGACTTGCAAAATCCGCCAATGTAACACCTGCGATTTCCGTTGAAGGCCTCGAAGAGCACACCGACCAGAGAAGAGGAGCCGGCACGTTCAAAAAGATCCTCAAAGCCTCTGAGCACTTGAGAGGTGAGGGTGTTCCTTTCGGCATTTCCGTGACTGCAACGAGCAAGAATATTGATGTCCTGCTGGGAGATGAGTTTTACGACTTTTACTTCAAGGAACTTGGGGCCTGTTACATGTGGGAATTCCAACTGATGCCGATCGGCAGGGGCAAAAACGAGCTTGATTTGATGGTGAATCCGGAAGCGAGACTCAAGCTATATAGAAAATGGGAAAAACAGTTAGGCGAAAAGAGATATTGTCTGGCTGATTTTTGGAATAGCGGCGTGCTCGCCAGAGGCTGCATTGCCTACGGAAGAAGCGGCGGATACGCTTATGTCGATTGGCACGGCAACGTAACGCCCTGTGCCTTCATTCCTTACTACGTTGATAATATCTACGAATTATATGAAAACGGCAGAACCTTAGCTGACGCGATGTTCTCCGATTTCATGAAAAAGGGGCGAAAATGGCAGAGAGAATACGGCCTGGACAATTGGAAAAGACCAGACAATTGGCTCATGCCCTGCTCCATAAGAGACCACTATGAGTTCTTTATAAACTCAGTCTTGCCGAAAGAGGCAAAACCCGAAGATGAAAGCGCCAGAGAAGCTCTGGAGTCCACTGAATATTTCGAGGTCCTCAAGAGCTATGACGAAGAGCTGCAGGATTTGACCGAGAAAATCTGGAAAGGTGAGTATCTAACCGTATAGTAACAGCTTAACCGGTTTTTGAAATTGAAATTTCCTTAGTAGGACCTTACAAAACGAGATGAAAGTCTTTGTGGGAAACTTGTCAGGTCAGACAACCGAAGACGATTTGCGTCAAGCTTTTGAGAGCTTCGGCCAAGTCAAATCCGTTACCATCGTAAGGGATGAGACCACGGGCGAATCACGAGGGTTTGCGTTTGTAATAATGCCCTTGGCTAACGAGGCCACAAATGCCATCGAAAAGATGAATGGCAAGGACTTGAGGGGACAGAAGGTTAAAGTCGAAAAGGGTCGGACGAAAACAAAGGCTCGTAGCAGCAGGCGCAAGCGAAGTGGATCTGGCACAGGAGGCCGTGCCGGTGGGGGCCAAGGAGGTAATTCCGGCGGCCGTCGTGGCAGACGTCGCCACTAACAACCGGTACTGCCAAGGCATTTCATGCACGTTACGGCTCATTCGGTAATAGCCGTTCAAGAAAGACGCTGGCATAGAATAATGATAACTTCGGAACGGTCGTTCTATATCGGGGTGGTGGATGAGAGATCTTGCTGCGGTCAGCAGCATCTTCTCATCACGCGACGTGCTCCTCCAGAATCGCAGCTCCGCTCATAATTGCCGCGCCACACAGGAATCTCAAAGCTACCCACACTTAGAAAAGCAACTCCCTGGTGTTCAGTGTGTGCAACCCAAGTCGACAGTTGAGCAGCGTTCTCATTCCGACTCCTCCTTCAAATACTGTCGGATGCCACCCTGGGAAAATCTTACAATGTGGGCTGTGGCTCTGGATAAATCAAGTATGCGCATCGTGGCTTCGTCCATCCCCTTGAACAAATCACGAGCCTGCAGCACGTGCGTGAGTTGCCCCACGATGGAATGAACGCAAAGGTCGGCTTCGACATCACGTAGGCCGGGACATATCCGCATCAAGGCATCTTTCATTATATTCTTCACAGGTAGAACCACTTCGTCGATGAAAATCTGTTTCGGCAAGTGCGGCTCATTCCTCTCTCTCATCATCAGCACCATCAATCTATGACCGCTACCACCCTTACGAAACGGCTCCAGAAATGCAGCAGTGAAAGATTTTAGGAGTGCCTCAAGGTCCATTTGCCCTCTTTGGTCCGACAAAACCTTGCGAATGCTGTAAATCCTTTTGTCCCTGATTGCGTGCATGTGTCGCCGAAAGACTTCAACGTAGAGATTTTCCTTTCCATGAAAATAGTAGTTCACGGCGGCAACATTGCAGTCTGCACGTTTGGTGATCTCCCTTATCGAAGTCTGCGCAAAGCCTTTTTCAGCAAAAAGTCCTTCCGCCACATCGAGAATCCTCCCGCGAAGATCTCTTCCCGGTCGTTCTTCGACGGGATGTGCTTTCGGCTGCTTCATCCAAAGCCTCTCACGATTAGCCAGTTCAGTCAGCTCAGCGGCTCGCGCGAATGATATATGACTGCTCAAGCATGCATATCTGCCTATCAGTCTAAGCAGCCGCACAGATCTCAACAAGAAGTTTCTGAGCTGTTAAAGTCTGTATGGCGCCTTTCACGTGAAGGGATATGGCGATTTGATCAAATGCAAACCCCCCAGCCCTTACCTCGTCAATGGGCGTTTGGTCACTGGACGGCGGTGACAGCAAATCCTGTCGCTCATCCGCCTCCACGCCACGCTGACCAGGAACAGCCAATGAGACCCACAACCGCAAGCCCAACTTGCCAGCCGTCGTTCTGGGCGCGGTGCCGGGGACATAGCAGAGACTATCGAAGCCTCGAGAAAGGTACAGAATGCCGCAAAAGGAAGGAAAACCGAAAACTCCTTTCAGCTCCTTCTGGACATGGAGACGGACTTGGAGGTCAGATTCGCTATATTCCTCAGAAGAACTCGCAGGGCGTTCAGGTCTTCACTCGCTATCAATATCAGCGCTGCTCGGATGTCCGGTACGATTCTCTTCTTCAACATTTCTGTTCCTTTATGAGCCTCTGCGGTATTGAGTTTCCACTTGAATAGACGCACTCAGAGGGGTTTTTATTACAACCGTCCGGAAAAATTTCGCAAACGCCTTCTCTTTTGGGCCTCGTCTAGCCCACAGGGAAAGCCCACACATCCATCGTCTCCCGCCTCCGCAAGCACGGCGCCAAAGAACAACCACCCCACCCTGACCCGCGACTGCCGGGGGGCGGTTTGACGGAGAGACTCGGAGCCGGAGCCCTGGGCGGCCGAAGGTTGTTCCGTGTCGAGTGACCCCTCCATCGCCGAACTCCTCCGCAAGCACGGCGCAAAGGACTAGCCACCCCAACCCCACCTCGACCCGCGACTGCCGGGATTTGGATTTGCCGGAAGCCCGCCAGCAATTGACCTGGCAACTCTGCGCCAGTCAGATGGTGAGAGAAGATTGATCTTCATCCAGCCGTGTCATCGCATACTCTGAACTAATTGACAAACACGGACATTACACCACAATTGTACAGATGACCGCTTGTACTTTTTGATGCGGTCATATCAGGAGACTGTAAGGTGTTTGAGATTAGACAGGTCGACAAATCTGATATTCCCGATCTGGTTGAACTGGACGATGAGTGCTTCGATACCTACTATTACAAAAAGACCAAGTTCGGCAAGTCAGACTTTCAAGCTTATCTTCGCTGTAGGAAGCCCATTTTCTTTGTGGCTGTTCGTGATTCCCATCTTGTCGGTTACGTTGCTGGGACAGTACGTGCTTCAGAAGGGCTATCGATAGCCCACCTTGATAGCATTGCCGTCTCCTCGATAGAGCGAAGGCAAGGACTTGGAAGCGACCTTCTACAGCTTTTCATTCAAGAAGCAAAGCGGCTGGCTTGCATGATCGTCTTGCTGGAGGTGGCGAAAGCCAATGAAGAGGGGCTCGATTTCTTCTCGAAGCGAGGCCTTCGAAAAATCGCCGATCTTCCAGAATATTATGGAAGAGATCTCGACGGTGTCTTAATGGAACTAAGTGTTTGACCAAACATAGAGCCCACACCTCCATCGTCGACCTCCTCCGCAAGCACGGAGCAAAGGAATAACAGCACGGACAGGCCCGATCGGGGAGTCGGCGAAAGGCAACACACTATCAGGCGTGGCAGGTGTTCAGTGCTGCGCAGGGAAAACCAGGTAGGGGCGTCTGTAAAGATTCTTGAGAGTGTATCTCAAGCCGAGTCTGTGAAGAACCGTCAGATGCGGGGTAGGCACGTGCCCAGAGTGGTCCCATTGGTGCTTGACAGGCACACTTACTCCCGGATCGTTTGACTCTATACTCTTGACCAAAGACATGATGCTACTAAAGGAGAAATAGATTCTTGCCTTGGCCTTCTTCGCCCAGATATCAGAGGTAGCCATTAACCGGCCACCTCTCATACACCACTGTTTACGGCCATAGTTGCGTGCGCCCCATATCGGCATCCAGGAGGTCACGGTCCGCTTGATCTACCGTACCGTCGCCATTGATATCCGCAGGCGTTACCGGAGCCTGTACCAGTGTTTCCACACCAGCTAACGAAAGAATAGCCGATTGAGGCAGCTCCGAACCATAGAAACGTAAATCATCCAGCATGCCGTGATACGGACGCTGCGGTTTAGGCTGGTTCGTCGCACCAATCCTCATGTCATCGAGTGACAGCGTCGCCTGGAATGCCTGGGCATTCTCTGCTACCAGCAGACCATTGTGATAAATCCGCTGCGTTCCCTCGTTGGCGTTCTTCGTCAAGACATAGTGATTCCATTGCCCGGCCCAGTCCGCCATGACGGCCCCATTCCAAGTCACAATATCCCTGGGTAGGATCCCATAGGTGAAGATAACACGTCCCCGAGAGTCGGGACACTCGAATCGGAGCAGGGATCCGGCTTCTCCGGCTTCGAAGACAACGTCATTGAAGGGCTGGAATGCAGGATCGCCTTTTACCCATAGCGCGATTGTCAGCTCGTCTCCGGTCAGGCTGCTAATACCGGCGTTGTTGAGATTAATATGGCTTTCACCTTCACCTACAACCTCCGGATTGTCATCGCCTGGTAAGACCACCGCTCCGGCTCCATCGAAACCGCCCGTTGGTTCCACGCTTACATTGGTGGATACCGTTGCGATCACGAGGGGGTAATTCGGATCATTGGGATTATCCATCTGATCGATAAAAGTTGCATTCCAGAGATCCATTTCGTCAAAGGTGAACCAGGTGTTGGGATCCGGAGGTTCTGCGGCCGTGACTTGAACCGTGCTTTCCAACCAGCGATCCGACAAGATAACCAAGTCGGCTTCATCGACTACGCAATCACCATTGAGATCGGTCGCCAGACTCCGTTCAGGAACACAGCGTTGCGGTAAAAGACGCAATTGATCGAAATAGACAGATACCGTTTCGTCCGAATCGGAAGCGATACTGACTCCCATAGCCAAGCTCTTGATCTGCGTTAAATCGACACCTGTGAAACGGGCCAAATCGATGTCCACCAGGCCCCAGGCCCGATTATGAATGATCTGAGGATCCTCGATCGTAACACGCGTCGTGTTCGTTCCGTCGCTCAGCTCAATGTAAATATCCTGAACGAAACCGTAATTCATATCACTGGCAAAGTCAAAGGCCAACGCCCGTGCACCGTATTTCGTAAAGTCCATATCGCGCTGCATGACAATGCTTCCCTCGGAACCTTTCTGTTCAGGTGTCTGTTCCGGGTGGTTCAGCCATATCCAAATAGAATTTCCCGCGACCGCAAAACCGGTGGATACGTAATTCCAGGCCGAGCCCTGCTCTTGCCAAACCGCCAGGACATCTTCCCAAGTCGCATACTCGTCGAAGTTGTCGATCATCAATGCTCCTTGCGTCGTGAAGTTCCACACAGCGCCCGGATAGATTGCGCCGGTTTCACCATCAATCTGATCCACACGCCAAAAGTAGGTTTGCCCTAATATGAGCTCACCGGGAGCCCAATTGTTCGGATCCTGGTGTCCTTTGTACACATCCAGAGGATTGTCAGTCGTAGCCTCGGCCACGATTTGGGCATCCGTCCCGAAGTAGATATCATTGCCCATAGCAGCTGCCGTCTTATTACCGGGATTCCACATCAAAGCGTTCACATCCACCGGGATTCCCCCGCCCACAGGTGCAGGTCCCCATGCACTGGTCAGGTTCACCAGGCTCGCGTCAGCAGTGACCCGGGTCTGATCTAATTCGGAATCATATACAATGACGAGTCCTCCACGCGTGGCATGTTCACCAAAGACCGTCAAATAACCCTCCTGGGCATATCCCTCTATAGTAGCGCTTTGATCTCCACTACCGGCCAGTATCAACGTTCCATTGCTGATATCCAGTGACACCCGGCTATTGAGCGTCAGGCTGCCGAGCTCCAATACCCCGCCATTCAATACAATCGATCCTTGCGAGCTGCCGATTGTGTTCAGGGCCTTCAAGACGCCGCCGTTAATGGTCAGCGTTCGCGTACTGTCTGCATTGACATTAACACCAATTTCCAGAACTCCTGAACAATCGATGCGTCCGCCATTGAGAGTAATCGAGGCACCCTGCGCATTTTTGCCTAATTGAATTTGGGGAACAAACACCTGACCGCTTTCGACCAATAAGGTTCCGAATCCCCCTTCTGCGCCAATAAACAGCTTGTCGTTGGTGCGCAGGGTACCGCCGGCAACCGTGAGGGTAACCGACGTATCGGCTTGTCCGCGATACATTATCTGAAGCTGACTGGCAACGGCAGCCTTGTCGCCTATGTTGATCTCATCAATCAGGCAATTGGTTCCGGCAATATCGATCTGGGCATCCTCGTCCGGCAGAGGCACCCGGTTTTGGTTCCAATTCGCAGGATTGTCCCAAAAACTGTCTCCTCCATTGCCGGTCCACTTGTTCTTTCCCTGAGCCGATACTCCAAGCAGAATCAGTAAGGTAAATATACTCAGAATTACTCTTTTGCAAAACATCTCAAGACCTCCTTCTGAATGCGAGAAACAATTTCGGATTTCCCATTTGACTTTATAAAAGGCATTTCTGCACGTTTTGACCCTTCCTAAAGCCCCCCTTGTGAAGTCCAAGCCCTACGAACCTATAATAACCCGGGATTTGCCATTTAACGTCATAATCGGTACTCCTGCACGCGACACGGTCAATAATATCACAATCGGGCTTCAATTTCAACACGTCCGGTCAACAACTTGGCCCGGGAGCTATTCAGAAAGGCCCTAAAACACGCTAATCCGTCGAAAATCCATGATTTTGGCGTTTTTTCGACGCACCTCGACCGGTGATCTTTCCTTGGTGGTGCGGATTTTCGCTCTGTTGCCTGTCATCCTGCCCCCGCAAGTTGTGGGCTGGCTCTCAATTGTCTGATTCGCTCAAGAATTTCACGAAAAAGTAACCTCGGCATAGCCACTTCGGCCATCTGGAACATCACATACCGCGAATGCCTAACAACTTTGGCCCCGATCTTGATTAGCTTCTCACGCAGCGTTCTAAGCGACCATTTCTTCACCGACTCAGGCAATGCCAAACGTCGCAGGAAATTGCCGAGGTTGTAAGCCAGGGCGAATAGCTGAAGCCGAACCTGATTATCCATAAAATCATGACAAGAAAGCCTCGTCCAGTTCAAGGTGTGCCTGTCAAGCGGCCATAGGACCGCCTTGTAGCGGCAGAATTCGGTGTGAGGGCTCGCTGAAAGGGATGGCACGTGGGACATGGGGGGCCGTAAGTGGTCTCGACCGTGTTTAGCCGGCTGACAAGAGAGAATCATCGGTCTGCACTCGAGGTATGGGCAGATTCTGTCTGTGTTGAGAAGGTAGGAGTCACGCAGGACAGACTACGCGGCGTTCCTGAGGCGGTAGGCGGTGAGCCGTGTTTCCCGGAAGACGTGACGTTCGATATTGCCGGGCACGGCTTTCGCATCTCGGCTTGGCTTCTCGGGCTTGCGGTCGTAATAGAGGTCATCGGGCCGAAGACCCTCCAACGCCATATGGGGCCGCCAGGCGTTGTACC
>Ga0307379_10005582_pt1 | contig 17498 bp, 12 predicted proteins | sample UN2MG_FD_202237 | JGI IMG/M metagenome (GOLD analysis project Ga0307379, IMG submission 202237) | Soil microbial communities from Risofladan, Vaasa, Finland - UN-2 | ecosystem: Environmental > Terrestrial > Soil > Coastal area > Acid sulfate soil | place: Finland: Risofladan, Vaasa | collected... | reverse complement strand
TTTAATGTAAAAGTATAACTTTTAAACTTGATGAACTCATAAAAAGTCTAATTTTACTCTCTCTGTGACCAATTTTGGGATTCAGCTTTCACCTGGCTAAATTGCAAGAACTCGGGCTAACGCCCTAAAACAGCTTGCAATTTTTAACGCCAGGCTCGACCTGAATCTTGCTCCAAAATTGCTCAATGTCGCTCGCAAAATGACTTTTTATGAGTTCATCAAAGTTGAGATGCTATTAAAAGAAATCTATTGAAATGACTTATAAATAGATGATATGAAACCAACTTACCACAGAAAAGAGAGTATTGGGAAAAATGAAACTAAATGAAAAAAGACAGTCTTTTTTAAAAATGCTTCCCGGCGTTGATCATATTCTTGAAATTGCAGGGACGAAACCGATATTTGAAGATATTCCAAAATCTGTTCTGGTTCGCTGCGTTCGTTCAGTTATCCAGGATCTTCGTATGATTATTCTTGACGATAAAATGGAAATTAAAGAAGAAGAGCTGTCTGAATCCGCGATTCTTGAGAAAGTAAAAGTTTGCGCACAAAATGCCATGACCCCGAATCTTTTACGTGTAATTAACGCCACCGGCGTTGTTATGCATACAAATCTCGGCAGATCAATACTTGCTGCTGAAGCTGTTGAAAACCTGTCTCTTATTGCCGGCAGCTATTCGAACCTGGAGTTTGATCTGTCAAAAGGTATGCGCGGTTCACGGTATAGCGCTGTTGAGGATATACTATGTGAAATCAGTGGCGCTGAGGCGGCTATGGTTATGAATAATAACGCAGGAGCTGTCTTGCTCTGTTTGGAAACTATAGCAAAGGGCAAAAAGGTTATTGTATCAAGGGGGGAGCTTGTTGAAATCGGCGGTTCATTTCGGATTCCGGATATAATGGCAAAAAGCGGCGGAATTTTAAAGGAGGTCGGCACAACAAACCGCACTCATCTGAAAGACTATGAATCTGCAATAGAAAGCGATACAGGACTTCTCTTAAAGGTGCATAAAAGCAATTACAGCGTGGTGGGTTTTACGGCTGAGGTTTCTGTCAAGGATATGGTTGAGCTTGGAAAGAAATATCATATTCCTGTCATGGAAGACCTGGGAAGCGGAACCTTTATTGATTTTTCACAATATGGCCTGTTAAAGGAGCCCACGGTCCAGGAATCCGTGGCAACAGGTACGGATGTTGTGACTTTCAGCGGAGACAAGCTCCTTGGTGGTCCGCAAGCCGGCATAATTGTCGGTAAAAAGGATATTCTTGACCGGATAAAACAGAATCCCCTTACAAGGGCGCTGCGGATAGACAAGCTGACACTCGCAGCTCTGGAAAGCACTCTGCGCCTGTATCTGGACAAAGACAAAGCAGTTGCTGCGATTCCTACTTTGCGTATGTTGACCCTTTCTTATGATGACATTGCAAAAAAGGCGGACAGGCTTTGCAATCTACTGAAAAACATTAACGACGCCCGTCTTTCTATTAAGCTGATTGATCTGTCTTCGCAGGCAGGAGGCGGAGCACTTCCGCTTCTTAACTTGCCCAGCAGGTGTGTTGGCATCCATGTGAAAGGGCTGTCCGTTAATGCTGTCGAAAGATACATGCGCAACAATACGCCTCCAATAATAGGAAGAATAGAAGATGATTTGTTTATTATAGACCTCAGAACCATACAGGAAGATGAATTACAGTTTATAGAATCAGCCTTTTCCGGCATGTTTAGAGATCTTTGAACCGTACTCCATTTTATTTAAGTTAAAGAAACCTGATTATGAAACACAATAAGCAAAAATTATTTTACGACCGCAGCTTAACCCATCAATTTCTATTTTCCAGAACAGATTCCAAACAGATGGCCGATAAAGCAGAGGCCGGGTTATCTCTTGATTTGGATGAACTGAAAAGAGAATTCCCGAATATTTTGCATAATAGATATTTGATCGATTATGCCATGAAAGCTCTTGATTCTTCATTGCAGTTCGGAGCAATGGTTGTCCAGATTGACAAGCCGTCTCATAAGGACAAGCCATCAGATATAAGCCAAACTTCAAATATCCTGCTTGATGTCGCTAAAACAATCGACCTTATATGCAGAAGCAACAATGGTTTTTGGGGACAGACAGGAAACAGTATTTTTGGATGTTTTTTCCCGGAAGCTGACGAATCCCTTTGCCGTAACATTGCGGAAAAGGTTAAAAGCAATGTTGCAGACAATCAAAACAGAACGGTTACAATCGGAACAGCATTATATCCAACCATTAATTTCGATAAAGACAAAATCCTTGATAATGCACACAAAGCGCTTCATCATGCCGCCTTTTTCGGCCCCGGCAGCTCTGTGTTTTTTGATACAATCAGCTTAAATATCAGCGGTGATCGCCTGTACCATGAGAATGATATTAATGGGGCACTTGAGGAGTTCAAAACAGCGCTTATGCTGGACCCGTTAAATGTAAATGTTCATAATAGTCTTGGAGTATGTTACGGCGTCCTGGGGGCTTTTGAAAAGGCTCTGGAACATTTTGAACAGGTAATTCAAATTGACCCCAAAGAAATCATGGCCTTATATAATGCTGGGATTGTAAACACCTTGATAAACAACAAGGATAATGCCCTTAAATTACTGCTCAAAGCAGAGAGAGTGGGAGAAGATATATTTGAAGTGGCGCTGGAGGCAGGCAAACTTTATCTTGAAAAGGAAGAATTCAGCAAGGCAAGACCGTTACTTGAAAAAGCCGTAAAACTCATGCCGGAATCAGGGACAGCCTTTAGATACCTTGGCGAGTGTTATGCGGCAGTTCAAATGACGGATAAAGCGGTTTGCGCATATAAAAAGGCAATAAGGCTAAATCCAAATGATGCTTATTCGCTGTCGGCCCTGGGCCATCTTTTTGATCTTAAGGGGGAAAATCCTGAAATTACTACGATATTCTGTCAACAAAGCATAGATATTGCTCCTGAAAACGGTCTTTTCAGAAACAGACTTGGCAGGCTTTATTTAAAACAAAACCAGCTTAAAGAGGCTTTAATCGAGTTTGAAAAAGCACAAGAGCTTGGATACGACTCAATGGAATTTATTGAAAAGATACAAAATATGGTACAGGACGAACAAAACAGATGAAAAATATCATATTAAATATACTTGAAGAAAGCATTAACGTTAAAGACAGGTTTATTAAAGGCAATATCGATCTTATTGTCAAAGGGGCGGAACGGCTTGCCGCATGCATTGCGTCCGGCAACAAGATTCTTATTTTTGGTAATGGAGGCAGCGCCGCAGATGCTCAGCATATTGCGGCGGAATTTATCAACAGGTTTCAAATCGAGCGGCCTCCGCTTGCTGCTATAGCCCTTACAACCGATACCTCTGTAATCACAAGCATTGGGAATGATTACGGCTTTGATGAAATATTTTCAAAACAGATAAGGGCGCTCGGTAAAAAGGATGATGTTGCATGGGGTATCAGCACCAGCGGAAATTCAGCAAATGTAATAAAGGCTATAAATGCCGCAAAAGAGATCGGCCTGTTTACAATCGGTTTTACAGGACGAGGAGGTAAGCTGGCCAAATGCGCTGATATGGTATTTCCTGTGGAATCAGATAAAACAGCAAGGATTCAGGAAGCGCATATTACACTGGGACATATATTTTGCGATATTATAGAAAGAATCATTTTCCCCGAAGAGTTTGTTTAAATGCCAAATTCATTTATACCAATAGACTTAACAAATTTGAAAACATATCCGCTTGCGAATCGAAAAAGCAAGGTATCTGCTGACGATTTTGTAAAAAAATGGACAAAGGGATCATATTTTAATGATTTTCTGGACTCTTTGCCGAATATACTTGCGGGCAGCCATGTCAAGGCGGTTATTTCTTCAATTGCATCGGCGCATAAAATGAATAAAACCATTGTTCTGGCAATGGGGGCTCATGTAATTAAGGTAGGCCTGAGTCCTGTTGTGATAGACCTCATGGAACGCGGCGTAATTAATGCTGTTGCAATGAATGGGGCTGGAATTATTCATGATTTTGAAATTGCCATGACAGGTCGGACATCAGAAGATGTTGCAGCAGCTATTGGAGACGGCAGTTTCGGTATGGCCTCTGAAACCTGCGACTTTTTAAGCAAAGCAATCACCATGGCCGGCAAACAATCAACAGGGCTTGGAGAAGCAGTAGGCTTATCGATTGTTGAAAAAAATCTGCCGTTTATGGATAAAAGCATCCTTGCAGCAGGAGCCCGTTTGAATATACCTGTTACAGTGCATGTTGCCATTGGAACAGATATAATTCATATGCACCCCGGCTTTGATGCAGAGGCTGCCGGCGGAGCGAGCCACAGAGATTTCAGAACCCTTGCCTCCGTGATAAGCGGTATGGATGGAGGGGTTTACCTGAACGTTGGCTCTGCGGTAATACTGCCGGAGGTTTTTTTAAAGGCAATTACACTCGTAAGAAATCTTGGCCATAAGGTGGATAATTTTACAACAGTCAACATGGATTTCATCAAGCAGTACCGTCCCCTGACAAATGTTGTCAACAGGCCTACGGCCAAAGGAGGGCAGGGCTTTAATCTTGTGGGCCATCATGAAATCATGTTGCCCCTTATAGCGGCCGGAGTGATCGAACAAATTTAGTAACTATTCAGCCACAGATTCACACAGATGAACGCAGATGGTTTTAAATACAAAGAGACCACAGAGAAAATGCTTTTTTTATAAAAAACCTCTGTGTGCTCTGTGATCTCTTTGGTAAGAGTTTTTTGCATAATGCTAAAGTATTAGAACCCGGGGGAACTATAATGCCGATTTATGAGTATCATTGTAATAATTGTGATAAAAATTTTGAACTACTTATATTTGGGAAGGAAAAGCCGATCTGCCCTTCCTGTAAAAACAAAAAGATAGTAAGATTGTTGTCTGCATGCGGATTCGTGAGCAAGGGAAGTAGCGGTGAAACTGTAAGGGCCTCTGCGGCCGACTCGTCGTGCACAGGCTGCGCAGCTACCAGTTGTTCAACCTGCGGGCACTGATGAAAAGAAAAATTAAAATCGGGACAAGGGGAAGCAAGCTGGCGCTCTGGCAGGCCGGCTGGGTACAATCGGCTCTTTATAAAGAAGATCCCCTTTTGTCTGTTGAAATTAAAATCATAAAAACCAAAGGCGACAAGATTCTCGATGTGCCTCTTTCCATGGTTGGAGGCAAAGGGCTTTTTGTCAAAGAGATAGAGGAAGCTCTTTTAGACGGACGTATCGATCTCGCCGTACACAGCATGAAAGACATGCCTGCTGAAATACCGGAGGGACTGTGCATAGGCGCAATTCCCCAGCGTGAAGTATCGCAGGATGTTTTAATATCTCAAAACGGACTTTCTTTTTCAGAACTGGCGAACGGAGCCGGTATAGGAACCAGCAGTCTTCGTCGGAGCGCCCAGCTTTTGCACACAAGACCGGATATCAAAATACTACCCCTTAGAGGCAACCTTGACACCCGCCTTAAAAAGCTTGAATCAGGCGATATGGATGCAATTATACTCGCCGCGGCAGGGGTAAAAAGGCTTGGTTTTGAACACAAAATTACCGAATATCTTGATGATGATATAATGCTGCCTGCTGTTGGTCAGGGTGCCCTGTGCATTGAAACCAGGGAAAAAGATACAGATATCGCACAGGTTGTTGCCTGCATGGATCATTATCAGTCAAGAAGGATAGTTTCAGGCGAACGGGCATTTTTAAAATGTCTGGAGGGCGGCTGCCAGATTCCGATTGCAGCCCACGGCAGCATCGAAAAAAACATCTTTACAATAACCGGGCTTGTCGCAACCGTTGATGGAACAACTATAATAAAGGATACAATTTCAGGCCCTGAAGAAGATTCGGAAAAACTTGGAATAAAACTGGCAAAATCCCTTCTTTCAATGGGCGCAAAGGAAATACTGGAAGATTTGAAGAATAATTTTAACAATTCAGCCACAGATTCACGCAGATAAACGCAGATAGATTTAAATACAAAAAAATCAGACGGGATAACAGGATAAACAAAAAAAATATATATCACCGCTGAGACGCAAAGCACGCAGAGATTAAGGGTTTTTTGTTTTCCGTTGAGAGGACGGAAAACAAAAATAAACTTCTTTGCGTCCTCTGCGGCTCTGCGGTGAATATAAAATAGGTGTTACGAGATTGTTAATTTTGATCAGCGGAAATTTGAAACCAAACACAAAATAAGGGATTTTGATGAGGATTTACAGGATGAGCTTTGATGTTTTAATCCTGAACATCCTGTAAATCCTGTCAAAGAAGTCTCTTTGAAAGACCTAACTTATTATTATGAAAGCAAATAAAGGCAAAGTATATCTGATCGGTGCGGGACCTGGTGACCCAGGGCTTATTACAGTAAAAGGATTGGAATGTATTGAGAAGGCAGATGTCATAATTTATGATTATCTTGCATCACCGATGTTTTTACAACATGCCAAAAAGGATGCCGAAATTATCTATGTCGGCAAAAAAGGCGGAGATCATACTCTGGCTCAGGAAAAAATAAGCGCTCTGATAGTGGAAAAAGCAAAAGTTGGTTTAATCGTTGCCCGGCTGAAAGGCGGCGATCCCTTTATATTCGGTCGCGGCGCTGAAGAAGCGGAAGAACTGATTAACGCCGGTATTCCCTTTGAGATCGTGCCTGGCGTAACCTCTGCAATAGCCGCTCCTGCCTATGCAGGAATTCCACTGACTCATAGAAACTTTACTTCTACCGTTGCCTTTGTCACCGGTCATGAAGATCCGACCAAAGAAGAATCAAGCATAGACTGGGCTTCCCTTGTAAAGGGCATAGGAACCATTGTGTTTTTGATGGGTGTTAAAAACCTTCCCAATATCACAAAGCAGCTCATCAGCCACGGCATGCAGAGCGATACACCTGTGGCTTTGGTAAGATGGGGAACAACCCCAAGGCAATTCACTGTTTCCGGCACACTTGATAATATTGTTGAGCGTGTGGAATCAGCCGGCCTGAAGTCGCCTGCAATAATTGTAGTGGGCGGGGTAGTCAAGTTAAGAGAAACGATGCAATGGTTTGAAAACCGGCCTTTGATGGGGAAAAGAATCGTGGTAACCAGAGCCCGGGAACAGGCAAGCGAGCTTCTTAAAATTCTATCTGATCTTGGCGCCGACTGCCTGGAATGCCCCACCATAAAGGTTGTTCCTCCAGCCGACTGGAAACCGCTGGATAAGGCGATAGAGAACCTTTCCTCATATGACTGGCTTATTTTTACAAGCGTAAACGGCGTAAACTTCTTCTTTGAAAGGCTTTTTAAACAAAACAGGGATGTGCGGGCATTGAGCAATCTTAGCACCGCATCTATAGGACCTGCAACCGCGAAAAGGATGTTTGATTTTGGATTAAAAAGCGATATTGTTCCTGAAAGCTACGTAGCCGAGTCTGTTATTGAGGCTTTTGCGCAGGAAGATATAAGAGGAAAAAGGGTTCTTCTGCCGCGTGCAAAGGAGGCAAGGCCCATTCTTCCGGTTGAGCTGGCAAAAATGGGAGCCATAGTGAACGAGGTAACCGCATATCGCACCGAAAAGGTTCGTGATAACGTCGATGCTTTGATAGCGGGGCTGGAACAGGAAACTATAGATCTTATAACATTTACGAGTTCATCTACTGTAAAAAATTTTCACGCGCTTATTCCGCCCGAGAAGTTTAATGACCTGATGAAAGGCGTAACTATCGCCAGCATAGGGCCGATAACCACCGATACCGCAAAAGCTCTGGGCTTTAATGTCCATATAGCCGCCGAATCATATACTATACCCGGACTGTGCGACGCGATTGTGCAATTCTATAATCAAAAATAAACTCACTATCTCGAACTTTCTCTGCCACGAAATCCCCCTGCATTTTTCTCGTTTTGTTTACGCTTATTCAGGGCAACAGCGATACGGCGTAAAGCGGCAGATTACATATTTTCCCATCCTTTTTGAAGTTAGGCAGATTTGTTCGCGCAAGCAGGAGCGGTTTGAACTGTAAATCATATGAGCGCAGACTTTTGCTCTTTGGATAGTTGCTGTCAAGAGCTTTCGGTTAAAATATGTGATAATCCACACTTTATTCGGACGTAAAATGTGTCTTGTTGCACAAAATAAGCCGGAATAAAACGAGTTTCTGGTCTGGTAAGGGTTTTAAATGAAAAACCGCTGAAAGTATGATATTGACTTAATATGCCTTTTTGATAAACAAATAAGATCTTTTTGGTTCTGATCCGGTCTCTTTTAAAAAAAAGGAAAAGACATGATTAATCTGACATCTGTTGATCTAAAAACAGTAAAGACGGAAACACTGATTATACCTGTTTGTGAGGATAAAACAATTCATGACAACCAGGCAATATCCTTGCTTATTAAAAAAGCAAAGCAGCTCAAGGAGTTTACAGGCAAAAAGGATGATGAAGTAGTTTTTTACGATCTTGAAGAAATAAAAGCAAAAAGGGTGATGTTTCTTGGACTTGGGGAACTTGAAAAAATCGATGCTGAAACGTTGCGGGCATTTGCTGGCAGAGCAGTAAAAAAATGCATGAAAATAAATCTTCCTGAAGCCCTTTTAGCCGTTCCCTGCGGTAAAAACATGAAAATCGAGATTGCATCAGTGCTTGAGGCCATGATGGAAGGGGCGTTTCTTGGAAATCATGTTTTTGACAAATATAAAAAAGAAAAAAAAATAAAGCCTCTCGAGAAAATTGAGCTTCTTGTGAAACCTGATGAGGCAAAAAAATACAGCGGATTACCAGCACGTATCTCAACTGTTTGCGCTGGGACCATCCTGGCAAGAGAGTGGGTCAGCACCCCATCTAACGATAAAAGGCCTGAGCAGTTTACAAAATCGATTGTAACTTTAGCCGGGAAAGAAAAACTCAAAGTAAGTGTGCTTAATGAAAAAGAGCTGAAACAGAAAAAGTTTGGAGCAATGCTTGCTGTTGGTGCAGGCAGTAACAGCAAAGCAAGGATGGTTGTTCTGGAATACAGCCCCAAAAACGCCAAAAATACCATTGCTCTTGTAGGCAAGGGGGTTACTTTTGATTCCGGAGGCATAAATTTAAAACCCTCCGGCTCTCTGGAAGACATGAAGATAGACATGTCCGGCGCTGCTGCTGTTGCAGCCACCCTTATTACTGTTGCAAAGCTTAAATTAAATGTTAAAGTCGTCGGGGTAATCCCAATCGTTGAAAATATGCCGTCAGGCAGCGCCTCCCGTCCCGGAGACGTCGTGAAAAGCTATAACGGCAAAACAGTTGAAATAGGAAATACAGATGCTGAAGGCAGGCTGATATTGATAGACGCACTCTCCTTTTGTATAAAAAAATATAAACCTCATACTATTATCGATATTGCGACATTAACCGGAGCATGTGTCGTAGCATTAGGGGAAAAAATCGCGGGAGTGTTCTCTTTTGATGATGGGCTGGCAAAAGCCATAGAATTATCCGGCAAAAAAACCCATGAACGCTGCTGGCAACTGCCCATGCCTGATGATTACAAAGAGCTTCTAAAGAGCGATTTGGCAGACATAAAAAATATAAGCAACTCGCGCTGGGGTGGCGCTATTACAGGCGCCCTCTTCCTTGCTGAGTTTGCCGGAGACGCCAGATGGGCTCATATTGATATTGCGGGACCGGCTTATATCAAAAAAGAGGATGAATACTGCGGCGCAGGCGGCACCGGCTTTGGCGTTCGGCTCTTTTGTGATTTGCTGGACAAACTATAAAAAGTGTTATGGTGTATAACAGCACGCGATGTTTGTTAACGATCTCAAAAAGACCGTTGATCCTGATACCGGTTCTTTTTTTTCTTTTATTTTCCAATGTAAATAGTTACGCGCTGGAAAAACGCTTTCAGGATCACAAAGACGGAACAATTACCGATCAATTCACAGGCCTCATGTGGTCAAAGGATGCTGATCCTGCTGCCGGTCCATTCAACTGGTTTCAAGCCCTTGACGCTGTTTCCGGGCTCAATGCAAAAAGATACTGCGGACATCAGGACTGGAGGCTCCCCAATATAAATGAACTTGCAAGCCTTGTGGACAGAAGTATATATGCGCCTGCTCTCCCAGGTATTCATCCCTTTCTTAATATAAAAGTATGGTACTGGACAGGCACAACCACGGCCGAATACCGCAATCATGCATGGCGTATATATTTTTTCCTTGGGAATATCGATTTTGGTCATAAATACCATATGCTAAATTATGTCTGGCCGGTACGCATGATTAACAACCTTTGCTATAAGCTTCCAGGGACGGGACAGGCCACATCTTACTATCCCGGAGACGACGGGGCGCTGCACACAGGAAAAGAGCCGCCCGAAAAACGTTTTTATGATCATGGAGACGGAACCGTCACTGACTGTGCTTCAAAATTGATGTGGACAAAAAATGCAAATCTAGCGGCCGGCAAAATGAACCAATATGATGCCATAAAATTTGTCGCAAATCTCAATGCCAAAAAGTATTGCGGTTATAATAACTGGCGGCTACCGGAGGTAAATGAACTCAAAAGCCTGGTCGACTACGGCAAAACAGATCCAGTACTTCCGGATGGTCACCCTTTCTTACAGACAATTTCCGGCATTTACTGGTCGTCCGAGTCGAATATCCAGACCCCAAATTATTCCTGGTGTGTGGACATGAAAAACAGCAGGGTTGATTACTATAACAAAAACCATCATCAGCTATATGTCTGGCCTGTTAGGAGAGCAAACTGATGCAAGCTGCTATATTTGCAAATGGGATTGTTGATGATGCCGGCTTTGTCTTTAGCGGAAATGATTTAATCATTGCTGCAGATGGCGGGCTGCATCACTGCCGGAGCTTAAGCATAACTCCTGATGTAGTAATAGGAGATATTGATTCTCTTGCCGGAGATGACATAAAATGGCTGCAAATCGCAGGCGTAGAGATAATACGTTATCCGGCAAAAAAGGATCAAACCGATCTGGAGCTGGCTTTAAAGCTTGCTATTGACCGCGGAGCTGATGAAATCGTTGTGTTCGGCGCTATGGGCGGCCGCTGGGATATGAGTATTGCAAACATTTTGCTTCCAGCAGAGCAAAACCTGTCCAACGCAACCATCCGTATTATAGATGGACGCCATGAAATCATGCTGCTGCGGACAGGAAAAGAGATAACATTCCATGGGGAAAAGGGGGATATCCTCTCTCTGATTCCTCTTGGCCGTGATACACTGGGCATAACCACTATCGGTCTGGAATATCCCCTGAAGGATGATATATTAAAATTGGGTTCAAGCCGTGGGATCAGCAACGTATTTATCGAAAATTCGGCCACGGTACTTCTAAAACAGGGTCTGCTACTCTGTGTTCATATTCAAAAAGAGTTTGAAGTGCCTAAAGTGATCTAAAGTGCCTAAAGTTGTTGAATTCTGTCAATTTTATAAAAAATTGGAGCGTAGCGACTCGTTAACTTTAGCTCACTTTAGTCACTCGTAACTTTAGTCACTTTGAAGGGCCTATCCCATATACACGGAAAGCACATCCTTTCTTGCATTAACATGCTGTATCCTGACCTGAATCAGGTCTTCGGGCTTTAAATCTATTCCGATCGATACCGGCAGCTCACATTCTATCATATATTCCTTTATAAGCACCTGGTAGCTGTTTTTCCGTTTAAACAACACAAGAGCCTCCTCCTTTTGGTTGATTCTTGTTTCAAGATACTTAAGCAGCCAGTATCTGTGGCGGCTGTTTTGAATTTTCAGCACACAGCTCATGGGCTGCTCAAGCAATTGAATTATGTGCTCTATCTCCTTGATACTATAAGTCTCTTCCAGCCCGAGGATGGCTCGAATCTGGCGCTGCGTGGCAAGGTCATAATATTTGCGGATAGGTGACGTGGCGGTAACATAAGCCTCCAGCCCCAGTCCTGAATGATGTTCCGGCTCCTGCCCTAATACATAACGGCTTAGCAGCTTTCGTTGCATCCAGTTTTGAAACAGAGTTCCCTCGTTGCCTTTATAGAGACGCCCGCGCGGCTCCGGCTGGAATCTGAAAATTGCAGGAGCATCCTGTTTTGCCAGGAAACTGGCCATCAGCCAGTTGGCCATTATCATTATCTCCGCAACCAGCATCCTCCCGGGGCTTTCCCTCTGCACTCTGCTTATTGTTAGTTCTCCGGCTTCATTTGTCCAGATATTGATTTCAGGCAAAGTTATTTGTACCGCGCCCCTGCCAAGCCTGAAATCACGAAATTTTTTTGCTATATCATACAGTATGCCTATTTCCCTGTCATTCTCTGCAATCATGTTAACATTATAATATGTAAGCTGCTGTTTTACCCTTACAAGGCTTGGAATAATCTCAAAATCAATTATTTGAAGCTCCCCGCCGCAAGCAGCGGGGAATCTTCGACCGTAAGGAAGTTTGCTGTTTTTGGATTCGCTCGCTAACCCCGCCGCAAGCAGCGGGGAATGCGCTCGCTTTTGCGGTTCAAAAAACCGGTTTAATTTTACCATTACACTTATAGCCGGACGCAATTCTCCGGCTTTCAAGCTGCATAGATCCTCGGCAAAGCATGCCGGTAGCATCGGTATTTTCCTGTCAAGCATGTAAATAGAGCTTCCGCGAGCAATGGCTTCCTGATCAACAATATCGTTCTTTTTGATATAATGTCCCACATCGGATATATGAATACCAAGCCTGTAGTGATCGCCAATCTCCTCAATGCTTAAGGCGTCATCAAAATCTGTGGTCAACTGCCCGTCTATCGTAATAACAGGAAGCATGGTCAGATCCTCTCGACCACTGTATGTGGAAATGTCACTCAAGGAACCTGCCGACTCTGCCGCTCTTTTTGTTACCTCCGCGGGAAAAGTAATCGGGATTTTATATCTGTACAGATCAATGTTTTTATTTTTATCCCATACGCCCAGCTTTACTAAAAGCTGAAAAACAGCTTCGCCATCTCTTATGCCGGCCTTTTCAAGCATTGCTTTGCCAAGAGCATAATGTGTGCTTTCCTTTTCAAACAGACAAAAAGACTCTAATATCTTTACATATTCTAAGGGCAAAGAATCAGACGAAAAAGGGCCTTTATCCGCATTGACCATTTTAAGCCATGCCCCGCCCTCCTCTATTATCCGATTTCTTCGAGCCTCTTCCCTTCTATGAACAGCGATCTGCTCAACCTGATTTTCTGAATTCGGGAAAAAGCGATCGAGGTCGAACTTAAAATAGAGCCTGTCGTTAAAAAATGCCCTGACAACCGCTGCCTCGTGATCACCGTCAGGGCTATCCGGAAAACACAGTTCGGTCATAGTGGCCAGATCGATCCATTCCTGTTCTGAATGTAATATATCCCATAACTCCCTGATATTTACACTGCCAATCAGATATTTGCGCTTGTTTGCCGCTGCCTTTAAAGCTGCAACCAGCTCATATCTGCTTGATGAAAGATCCATACATGTGCTGGATTTATGTGAAACACGGCCTATGGAAAGTTTTACTTCCCGGTCATTTTCCGTAAGAAGCCGCAATTTCGTATTTTTGACTTCCATAACAACCGCGCATATTATTTTTTGGCGGTCGATATATTCAATAATATTTCCTGGTTTCATATTTAAAATCATAACAACCGGCTTCTTTAAAGTCAACGAGCCGATTTTAAAAAGCGCTGTTAAACCGGTCTTTCTGCCAGATATCTGCCCCCTATACAATAGGCCGACACCACTTCCAGACATTGAATAAGTTCCGGCACGGATATCCTCTGATTAAAACCCCCAAGATGTGGGCCGGTCTGGATGGTAATATCTGCTGCACCTTTATTAAAAGATTCTATCTCTTCTTGTGAGTAGCCTCTTGTGGCCAGAAAATCTATAAACTCGTTTTTTGTCATTTCTATTTGATCGGCCACTCTCAGAATTTCCTCCATATGATGATCAACCCCCATCTCTTCAATTATACGGGCGCTGAGCTGTTCAATGTTAAAAGGGATATTGCCGCAAAAATTTTCTTCTACAAATCCATTATAATACTCCTGAAAAATACTACGGAGAAGTTCCTGTAAAAAGGGTTTATCAAAGAGATATCGGACATCCACAGGTTTTCCATGCTTGTCTAACCCAACCTTATCTGCCTCAAAATTACGGAAGTAGCTGCCGGTTACCAGCACCAGGCTTAATATCTGTCTGCCGATGTGCCTGTAAAGCTCCCTGCTCGATCCCTGATGTGAGATAAGATGTTCAAAATCTCTTATGCCGGTTATTCCGAAATTTGGGTGCCGGCATGAATGCAGCCACCTGTCAAGTCTGCCGCCATGGTCCCATTCATAGACTCCCTGATCTTCTCTTCTGTTGCGCTGCACACGATTATGGAAAAGAGGAATAGGGGCCGAATGAATAATGCCTAAAGAGGTTAATTTCCCCAACAACCGGGAATTTCTTAATATTACCTCTCTGAATTTATCCTTGGTCAATTGTCTTGCTTTTCTATGGTCGTTCGGATAGCTGAAATAGTCCTTATGAGCTATATAAGCTATGGCATAATTGTATCTTGGATTAATATTTGATCCCTCCGGAAGTTTGACAGGCAGTTTTTTAAGCCGGAACAAATAGCTTACGTTAATCTGAAGAGGCTGAGGAATCATAAATTCAACAGGTAAGGAATAGCCCGAAGCAGACAGATAATGCATCCAGTCCGCCTCTTTTTTTATTAATTCCAGCGCGCTTTCGGTGACAGCTAATTTTACAACAAGTATTTTGGAGCTATTATTTATTGGTGCGACCAGACTCCTGCCAAGAATTACCGGGTTATTACAGGCGGTAATATTGTTAAGCTTTAATATGTCATCCCACTTTACATATGGTATCTTCTCAGAACGATCCTCAGGCATCCTGGGGCCGCAAATTTGAAGGGGAAGTGATCCCATGGCTTCGGTAGCAGCTCTTTGCTGCATGCCGGAGCCTGTATTAACAATGTGTTTCAGGGAAGAAATGCTTTTTTTTGATAGAGACTCATTAACAGAAAAAACCAGAATAGAGGCCAGTGCATCAGCAGCCTCTTTATAGAGGAATAATGATTGTGTTTGGGAAGTATGCTTTGAATCTTCAAGAACATTTTTCAGCGCCAAGATCGTTTCCTGCCGGATAATTTCCGGACACGCTCGGACAAGCTGGTGCAGATCCTGAACAACCATAAAAGCAGCGCTAAAATCCAAGTGTTCGTTCTTGAGAGCGTTTTCTAAACCGCTTCGTTCTCTTTCCGGATTCCGATAATACATTTGGTTAAAAGCTTCGCCTTCTTTGAACTTGAATTTCGCTTTTAGCGGGAAACATTTTTCAAAAGTCTCACTGTAAGGAAATTTGTTGTTTTTTTATTTGCTATAAACATAACTTGATTTTACTTATGCGTAAAGTAGAATATGCGTGATTTTCGCAGATATTCACAAGAGTTGGGGGCGGGGTTTTAACGATAGTTGCATTTTATAATAAGTGTAGTATGGTATTAATTTGGCAATTAAATATGTCATTTCGTCCGCAGTAAAGCGGAGAACCGAAATCCACACAGCTTATTTGGATTATTAGAATATGTATAGAAAATTGCATGATTTTCAGAAACTATCTACCTGGCAATTGATCTTGCTTGCCAACGAGGAAAGAAAACTCCTGGCAGGAAAAAAGATTGAGCTGTGCAGTATCACCAATGCCAAATCAGGACGTTGCAGCGAGGATTGCAGATTTTGCGCGCAATCAATTCATTATAACACAAAAGTTTCTGTATACCCGTTAAAGAGCAAAGATGAATTGCTGGCCGAAGCGGAAAGGGCAAAAGAGATCGGAGCGGAAAGATTTTCTATTGTTACCAGCGGCAAGGGGCCTGACCGACAAGAAGTGGGAAAAATCGCTGACGTGATAAATACAATAAAGGAAAAAATCGGAATATCCCCTTGCGCCTCTCTCGGCATACTTGACACAAAATCTCTTGTCCTTCTAAAAGATGCCGGACTTAACCGGTATCATCACAACATTGAGACATCTCGACGTTTCTATCCCAATATTGTCACTACCCATACATTTGACGACAGAATAAGGACCATAAGGGCGGCCCTGGAGGCCGGCCTTGAAGTATGCAGCGGCGGGATTATAGGGCTGGGTGAAAGTGAAGAAGACCGGGTTGATATGGCTCTGACGCTGAGAGATCTCAATGTAAATTCGATTCCGATTAATATACTTGTTCCTTTGAAAGGAACGCCGCTTGAAGGAACAAAAAACATTTCAGCAGTAGAAGTTCTGAGAACCATCGCAATATTTCGTTTAATCACAGGCAATAGAACAATAAGGATAGCGGCCGGCAGAGAATCGGTTTTAAAGGATTTTCAGGGATTGGCTTTTATGGCCGGCGCAAACGGTATGATGATCGGAGGATATCTGACTGTAAAAGGGCGGTCTCCTGAAGAAGACCTTGCCATGGTATCGGAGATAAGAAAGTTATGGAATGGATAGATGCGTACCTGGATGAACGAAAAAAGCAGCATCTGCTGCGGACACTCAAACCTCTGCGGCCTGCCGGGCCTGGCCGGGTATACATAAATGATGTAGAATATCTGAACTTTTCATCCAACGACTATCTCGGCCTTGCAGGACATCCCCGACTTCGCGAAGAGAGTCAAAAGGCACTCAATGAATATGGAACGAGTTCGTCTGCTTCAAGGCTCATGAGCGGCGATCTCTCTATCCACCATCAGCTTGAAGAGATGATAGCGGATTTCATGGGTAAGGAAAAGGCTATTTTGTTTGGAAGCGGTTATCTGGCAAATATCGGCCTTATATCGGCCTTATGTGACAGAAACGATGTTATATTCTCTGACCGTCTTAACCACGCAAGTATCGTGGACGGAGTCCTTCTTTCCGGCACGCGTTGTTTTCGTTTTCGACATAACGATGTTGACCACCTTGAAACATTGATGAAAAGGGAAAGAAAAAGATTCAAAAAAGCGTTTATCATTGCAGAATCTCTATTCAGCATGGACGGAGACATGACGCCACTCAAAGAGATCGTGGGATTAAAGGAAAGGTATGATGCTCTTTTCATACTCGATGAGGCCCACGCTGTCGGTGTTATTGGGAAAAAAGGGGCGGGCCTTGCCGAAAAATATGGATTGACCAAAAAGATTGATATTATCATGGGGACATTCGGAAAGGCGCTTGGCAGCTATGGCGCGTATGCTGCGGCATCAGCAAGACTAATCGATTATTGTATTAACAGGGCAAGAAGCTTCATATATTCAACAGCGCTTCCCCCTTCTGTAACCGGCGCAAGTATAGGGGGAATAAAGATGCTGACGGAAGAGCCGGCTCGAAGGTCTATCCTGCTGGAAAAGGCCAAATATTTCAGATCTCTCCTAAAAGAAAACCACCTTAATATCATGGGAAACGCCCAGATCGTGCCTGTACTTGTAGGTGAAAATTACGATGCATTGAATAT
>Ga0307379_10005581_pt1 | contig 17498 bp, 14 predicted proteins | sample UN2MG_FD_202237 | JGI IMG/M metagenome (GOLD analysis project Ga0307379, IMG submission 202237) | Soil microbial communities from Risofladan, Vaasa, Finland - UN-2 | ecosystem: Environmental > Terrestrial > Soil > Coastal area > Acid sulfate soil | place: Finland: Risofladan, Vaasa | collected... | reverse complement strand
GGCCACTGTATTTTGTTCCGGGCTCGCACAAAGCCGGTGACCACGGCGCGACGCTCGATACCCAAACGACGAGTTACCCGCTGTGGGTCTGCAACGAGGATCGCGTGCGCAAACTTGTCGAAGATCGCGGCATTGTCTCGGCAAAGGGGCCAAAGGGGACTATGTTGATCTTCCATGACACCCTCGTTCATGGTTCTCCAAACAACATGTCTCCGTGGGATCGGGCGATCTTCTCGGTGATCGTCAATCCGGTCTCAAACGCCTTGCAGCGCCCGACACGGCCCGAGTTCAAACATCACCAGGATCTCACAGCGATCGTGCCGCTCGAGGATGAATGTCTGAAATTCGCATCCGCTGCCGAGTAGTCCGGCGTTGCACCGCCGGTAACCAGACCCGACTCCTCGCCATCGCGAATGCGTACTTGTGACCAACGGCGTGAAGACCTTTTGAGTTGCTCATCCTGGTTCGGCAATCTTGCGCCGGACCAACCGGCGGAAGGCTCCGTTCACACGATCATCGAGTTCCGGCGGCAGTTGGAGATGTTCCGGAACATTGCCGTGAGGCATCAGCAAGATCGCTGTCGACTGGGCCTCGAACAAGACGACGTGGCCATCATCGTCCAGGTCGAAGTCCATTCCGAACACGTCAAGCGGCACTCGCTCCCTGACTGCCTCCAGAACCGGCATGAACTGCGGCCCCAGCACGGTCTCCGGATCGCGGAGGGCGCGCTGCATATCAATTACCCGGTCCGGGAAGGCGTCATAGAATGATTGACCCGCCTCGTTCGTCCGCCAACCCGCAACCATCCATTCACTGTAATAACCACAGGCGATGATGATGATCTCGTCTGGAAAGAAGGCTGCCCGAATTCTCCGAAAATTCCCATCCGCCTTACGTAAATCGACATACTCGATGGCATAAAACTGCTCCCAGCTGATGTCCTCTAGAAAGCTGTGCAACTCGCAGGCATCCCGGACGAGTAGCGCGGTCTTTTTGTCGGATAGGAGCGAATTCGAGCTTTCGTCGGCGGCGACATGGCGGATGATCACTGGATAGACGAAATTGCGTGCTATTTCCGCCCGGATGTCATCGAACCTGTCGAGATCGCGCCGGTATCGTTCGATGCGCGGGACTCGCAAGCCAGGTATGCCATTCAATCGGTCGGCGGCCTTCTGCCGCGTCATCTGGAACACTGCCCGGGGATGGTTGATCACCGGACGACCGATGCGCTCGATCAGACCTACCGCCCGTTCCTGCACGCCGGGCACGCTCAAAGCCTCTCCCGACGCAATGTTGTTGAAGACAACGTCGGCATGGGGAAGTTCCGGGAAGGGGCCGGACTGGTCGGCGAACACCGAGGCGAAACGGAATTCCTCGGCCATGACGCCGCTGGCCTGGGCGATGTAGTTCATGGTGAAATGCAGCCCACGGAGCCCACGGTCCGCATTCGCGATCTCGACCGGCGACTGGTTGAGAACCAGGATTGTCGCCTCGTGGCCAGGACATTCGGGCGCGAGGTACACGGGTGCGGCGCGAACGCATCGCCTCGCGGCGTCTCGCGCCTCGGCGGGTTGGCCCAAGGCTGTATGGGCCAGGCTCAGATTGGCCAGGGCTTGCCAGTTCGAAGGGTCGCGTTCGCAGGCTCGCTTCAGGTCTGACAGGGCGGCCTCCGGACATTCGCACTTCAGCCGCAGCCATCCCGCCAGGGTCAGGGCCTCGGAATCCTCTCCGAAATACGCCAGGACACTCTCGAGCACGGCCAGAGCCCGTTCCTCCTGTCCGAATATGGCCAGCGCCTCGGTCAACGACTGCAACGTGCCCCGCTCGGAGGCGGATGGCGGGGTATCCTCTGGCCAGCCTGGCAATTCGGTGCAGGCAAGCTCGCGCGCTGCATCATCGCGCCCTTGCGCCTTGAGTAGGGCAAACAGATTGTTGACGTTGCGCAGATGGATCCGAGGGTCCGCGGTAGGTGACTTTAGCGCGCGAGAAAGCAGCAACTCGGCCTCGGCAGCGCGCTGCACCTGAAGCTCCAGCACACCCAGCAAACCGAGAAGATCACCATCCCCGGGCAACGAGGCAAGCAATCTCTCGTACCCGGCGCGCGCGCTGTCCAACTTGCCGGCACGGTGCAGTGCCAACGCTTGGTCTCTGTCTCGTGCAGTTGCCGTATCCCTTACACTGGTCACAGGCGCATTCCCCGAACTCGCGCCACTACCCGGCGGCTATCCACGCAACTCTAGTTTGCGAGATTGGATCAACCAAGAACCGATTGAGACCCCGGCGGATCGACTTGCAGAAACTTGCCACCGACCGCCGCTTCGGTCGTGAACAGGCATTAAGCGAAGTTCTGACTTTGCAGCGGTCTCAACTTCTCGAATTCATGGGCTGTTTGAACCCAGAACCGACCCTCGCGGCACACGTCCAAGAAACCTATTTTTCAACTTTCCTTTTATTTCAACATGTTAAGTACGTGCTCAACCCTGAGCACTCACCGCCCCCGGTCGCATCTCCCGTGGAAGCCATGCCCCGGCGCCGCAGGCCGGGGCATCGGATGATCGTCAGGCGCTCTCCAGCAGCGCCTCCGCTCCGATCAACGCCAGGCAGGCCCGCGCCGCCTCGCGGCCCTTCACCTTGAAGTGCTCGCGGAAGAAGCCTCTATGCTCGGCGGTATCCTGAAAATGATGCGGCGTCAGCACAACCGACAGCACCGGCACATCGGCATCCATCTGCGCCCGCATCAAACCGTCCAACACGGTCGAGGCAACAAATTCATGCCGGTAGATGCCGCCATCGACAACAAAGGCGGCGCCGACCACCGCCGCGTGCCGGCCCTTTAGCGCGATCCGCCGGGCCAGCAGCGGTATCTCGAACGCTCCGGGCACATCGTGGACATCAACGGCGACGCCGCCCTGCGAAAGCTGCCCGATCTCGGCGATGAACGCCTTGCGGGCCTCGTCAACAATCTCCGAATGCCAGCGCGCCTGAATGAAGGCGACACGGGTTGCAGTTGGATGGGTCTGGGTGCGGGACATGGTTTTCTCCTTCCGTTAAGCCACCAGAACCCAGGGCTACGGAACGAGACGCCCGCACCGGGACACGCCCGGCCACCAAGCAACCGCTTCCGCGTTCTCTCTCATCCGGACTATGACCGTCGGCTCCGGGATTGCACCGGATCTGCTGACCCTCCGGCATCGGCCGGAGGCGCTCGCGGGCTTCGGGGTCCCCCGTCACCGCCGGTGGGGATTTTCACCCCGCCCTGAGAACATGCGTCCATCTCACGATTGAAATGGCACGCATCCCCACTGTAAGCAGGACCGCGAGCAGCGCAAGGCCGAACAGCCGGTCGATAGATCAAACATTCAACAGGCCCGATGACCCCGAACTTTCCCACCAACAACCGCCTGATGGACGCCGTCGATGCAACCTGGCCGCCCGCCGAGGCCCGCCTGGCCGGGCCGTGGCTGCTGCGCCGGGGCGACGGCGGCGGTCAGCGCGTCTCGGCCGCTTCGACAGCAGACCAGTCCGCAGCACTCGAGCCCGCCGAGGCCGGCATGCTGGCCTGGGATCAGCCGCCGCTGTTTCGCATCACCCCCGACCAGACCACGCTTGACCGACGCCTCGCCGAAGCGGGATACGCGGCCAAGGATCCAGTCGTGCTCTACATCGCCCCGGTCGCCAGCCTGACCGATGGCGGCGACGAGACCGTGAAGATATTCCGTGTCTCCTCGCCGCTCGCGATCGTTGACGAGATGTGGCTGAACGGGGGCATCGGTCCGGGCCGCCGGGCCGTTATGACCCGGCCTGCTGGTCCACGCATGACCCTGCTGGCCCGCGCCGATGACCGCCCCGTTGGCGTCGCCTTTGTCGCCATTGACGACGACATAGCCATGATCCACGCTATCGAAGTCGCGCCAGAGCACCGCCGAAAGGGCGGCGGTACGATCCTGATCCGTGGTGCCGCCAGTTTCGCCGCCGAGCATGGCGCAACCTGGCTGACAATAGCAGTGACCGAGGCCAATGCCGCTGCTCGCGCCCTTTATGAGAGAGTGGGCATGGCGTCCGCGGGGCGCTACCATTACCGCATCAAAGCGGACTGAGCAGGACCTCGATGACCTTTCCCAAAACCACCGCGCTGGACCTCACGCCCCCCGCCCCTCTTCCGGAGGAGGTCGCCGAGCTCTTCGCAAAATGCCAGGAGAAGCTCGGGTTAGTACCGAACGTGCTGGTCGCCTACGCCCACAACCCCGAGAAACTCCGCGCCTTCGGCCAGATGTACAACACCCTAATGCTCGGACCGTCCGGGCTGAGCAAGCCTGAGCGCGAGATGATCGCCGTCGCCGTCTCCTCCCTCAACCACTGCTGGTACTGCCTGGTCGCCCACGGCGCAGCGGTGCGGGTGCTCTCCGGCAGCCCGGAGCTGGGCGAGGCCCTCGTAATGAACCACCGTTACGCCGAGATGACTCCACGCCAGCGCGCCATGATCGAATTCGCCCGCAAGACGACCACCGACAGTGCCGGGATTGGCGAGGCCGACCGCGCCATGCTCCGCAGCCACAGCTTCACCGAGGCTGATATTTGGGATATTGCCGAGGTGGCCGCTTTCTTCAACATGTCCAACCGACTGGCCAGTGCGGTCGGCATGATTCCGAACCCGGAATACCATGCCCAGGGCCGGGGGGGCTAATCGATGCGGGCGCCAATCCTCGCGGCTGCTCTCGCCATCTGTGCGGCATTCGCCGCACCCGCCCAGGAAGTGCCAACGACGCCCGACCCTGGGGCGCCAGACGGGGCTGTAATTACCGCCCATAGCGACCGGCCGTATGATCGCTACGAACTTCCCATTGGATCTTACAGCGGCAACGTTGCGAATTCCCGCGCGATCGATGGCCGGGTCATCTGGTCCAGCTTTCGCCTCGATGCGTCAGACGTTAGCACCGCCGAAGTGATGGCGGGTTACCGGGCCAGGCTGTCCGCGCTTGATTTCGATCCGATCTTTGATTGCGCGACCGCCGGCTGCGGCGGCTTCGACTTTCGGTTCGCCGTCCAGCTGCTACCGGCCCCGGCGATGCTGATCGACACCGCCGATTTCGCCCAATTCTCGGCCAGCCGACCCGCTGGACCCGGGCTTGACGGCAATGCGACCACATATGTCTCGGTGCTGGTTAGCCGGGTGCTCGGCGCGGTCTATATCCAGACCGTCCTGATCGAGCCGGGCAACCCCGGCCGGGCGATCGCAGCAGCACCTGAGCCCGATGCAGCAGCCCAGCCGGTGATTCTGGCCCAGGACGAGGAGTCATTGATCGAGCGGCTAACCCAATTCGGCCACGTACCGGTCCAGGGGTTGGTGTTTGAAACCGGCGGCGCAGCGCTCTCGGCCAGTTCGGCTTCGGCGCTGGAAACCCTCGCCCAGCTATTATCGCGTAATCCGGCTCTCGCTGTGGTGATTGTCGGACACTCCGACAATCAGGGCGGGCTCGACGCCAACATCGCGTTGTCGAAGCGCCGGGCGGAAGCGGTCCTCATGGCCCTTGTTGACCGTGGAGTCGCCGCCGCCCGGCTCGAAGCCCACGGCGCCGGTTATCTCGCTCCGGTCACCACCAACGCCACAGAGGACGGACGCACGCTCAATCGCCGGGTTGAACTTGTTCTGCGCTGAGCCGCAGTTATTCGCTCTCGAGCCTAAGTTGTCGCCGCACTTCGCGCGCACGCCGCTGCGCCCGGCGCTCCGCCTGTGAGGCACGCTCCAATCGACGGCCAACGTCCTGATCAAACTTTTCGCTGATCCCCTGACCGGAGCTGCCCGAAGTTTCCACCTGGCCCGAGCCACGGCGGACGCGGGCCCTGTCAGCATTATCTTGACGCGACTCGAGCACACGCTCCTGGCGGTCACGGCGCTGGCGCTCCTCCAGCCCAACCCCACCAAGTTCGCGCTGCTTGCGGCGGAATGCGCCGTCGCCCTCACGCCAGTCCCGTAAGCCGCCGGCGACGAGGCGCCGATCAGAGCGCTCAACCTTCGACGTCACCGCCCGACGGTCCGAACCTGACCTGTGGGGCAATGTGTGAGAGCCGGGTCTACTATATGGATAAGCCCGGTAAATTTCGCTGGATCGGTGGATCGCGCGGCCTGGGTGGGCGCCACTACGATAAACTGCCCCATAGCCCGAGTGGCTATCGTATCCACCGCCATATGGCGCGACCACACAGCCAGCCAGCGCAGCGGCCATCAGCAACGCGCCAACCCGAAGTGAAATGAACATCAATCGCACCGCTGCACCTCCATGGCGAACCTGTCACTCTCTCATACGTTGGCCCGGGGTTTTTCCGGTGCCATCCCTGGCCCTCATGATACAATAGCGACAAAACCGTTCGCTTTTCTGCCGGACACCTGTGTCCAGAAGGTCGATACTCCCGGTGATTCGATGCCCAAAATTCCAATCCGTCCGCGCAAAGGATGCCGCCGATGACCATCCACGCCAGCGACCTCGCCGCCGTGATGCAGCCGGTCAGCAATGCCCGTGGGCTGCCGAACCAGTTCTACACCGACCCGGCGGTCTTCGAGGAGGAGAAAAAGCGGGTATTCTTCCGCAACTGGGCGGCCCTGGGCTTCATCTCCGACGCCCCGGGGCCAGGCGACGCGAAGCCGCTGACCTTCCTTGGCCAGCCGCTGGTCATGATCCGCGACAAGGACGGAACCCTGCGGGTGTTTCAGAATATCTGCCGCCATCGCGGCATGATCCTGGTCGACAAAGCGGGCAAGATCGAACGGGCCATACGGTGCCCTTATCACTCATGGTGTTACGAGCTAGACGGACGATTGCGCACAACGCCGCATGTGGGCGGTCCCGGCACCAACCGGCATGATGCGATCAAGCGTGACGAGCTTGGCCTGTTCGAGGTGCGGAGTCACACTTGGCTTGGGATGGTCTTCATCAATCTCGATGGTACGGCGCCTGCGTTCGAGGAATATGCTGCAACCGCGATTGCGCGCTACGCCGATTTCGACCGGCCGCTCTATAAATGCGGCGACGAGGGCACCTTCACCATGGAGGTAAAGGGTAACTGGAAACTGGCGATCGAGAACGGGGCGGAAAGCTACCATTTGCCTTGGATCCATCCAGGTCTGAACAGCTATTCACGTCTCGAGGACCATTATCACCTTGATATCGGCGACCCTTTCTGCGGCCAGGGAACAACGGTTTACAACCCCATGCTGACCGATGGCGGTCGAAGATTCCCCGCGTTCAGCAGCCAGGACCCGAAATGGGCGACGGGCGCCGAATACCCGATGTTCTTCCCGAATGTCATGATCGGCCTGCAGAACGACCACACCTATGGGTTCATCGTCGTTCCCGAAGGGCATGACCGCTCGGTCGAACATGTGCAAATTTTCTACACCGACCCAAAAGTCGCCGGTGAGGAGTGGCGTGAGATGCGCGAGACCAATGCCCGGACCTGGCGCTCGGTCTTCGATGAGGATATTTTCGTGGTCGAGGGGATGCAGCGAGGCCGCCATGCCTCGATGTTCGACGGTGGCAAGTTCTCGCCTGTCATGGACAACCCGACCCACGATTTCCATGCCTGGATTGCCCGTCAAATGACGGTGTGATGAACCGCGCCGAACTCGACGCCAATCTGATCGCCGCACATGAGGCGGGGAACAAACCCCGCCTAGTCGCCCTTTACACCCAGGCCGCGGACTTGGCCGAGGCCGATGGCGACATCGACGCCTGCTGTTTCTATCTGACCCATGCCTATGTCTTCGCCCTCGCCAGCGGCGCCGCGGAAGCTGGGGCGTTGCATGTGCGCCTGCTTGCGCATGGCCGCGAGGAATAAAGAGAACCGGCTGTCGCAGGGCCTGACGGAATTCCGACAGCAAGCGACGAGAATATACGTAACTGATGCGGCAAATATTGCATGATGTGCATTAACCAATAATAGCATGATCCGGGAGGTCGACCCATGCAGACCCATGCGCGCGTAGTTGTCATCGGCGGCGGTGTCGTCGGCTGTTCGGTGCTGTACCACCTTGCCCGCGAAGGCTGGACTGATGCGGTGCTGCTTGAGCGCTCCGAGCTGACCTCCGGCTCGACCTGGCACGCTGCAGGCGGCTGCCACACCATCAACGGTGACCCGAACGTCGCCAAGCTGCAGAAATACACCATCGACCTCTACAAGGAGATCGAGGAGCTTTCCGGCCAGGCCACCGGCTTCCATATGACCGGCGGGGTCATGCTGGCCACCACCCCAGAGCGCTTCGATTGGCTGAAGTCAACCGTCGCCAAGGGCCGCTATCTGGGCATCGAGACCGAGATCATCACTCCCGAGGAAGCCCATGCGGATCTGCCGCTGCTGGATCCCTCGCAGTTCTTCGGTGCGGTGCGCACCTTCGTCGACGGCCATCTCGACCCCTCCGGCGTCACCCACGCCTATGCCAAATCGGCCCGCAAGCTGGGCGCCGCGATCCACACCCACACCATGGTCAAGGACATCCAGGGCAACCCCGACGGCGGCTGGCAGGTGATCACTGACCAGGGCAACATCACCTGCGAACACGTCGTCAACGCTGGCGGGCTATGGGCGCGCGAGGTTGGGCGCATGGTCGGGTTGGAGCTGCCAATCCTGGCCATGGAGCATATGTACCTGATTACTGAGGACATGCCTGAGGTCGCCGAGATCAACAAATCGACCGGCAAGGAGGTCGTCCACGCGGTGGATTTCGATGGTGAAATCTACCTGCGCCAGGAGCGTGGTGGCATGCTGATGGGCACCTACGAGAAAGCCTGCGTGCCGTGGTCCGAGCGCGAAACCCCGTGGGACTTCGGCCACGAATTGCTGCAACCGGACATCGACCGTATTGCCCCCTCGCTGGAAGTCGGCTTCCAGCATTTCCCGGCCTTCCAGAACGCCGGCATCAAACAAATCATCAACGGCCCCTTCACCTTCGCCCCTGACGGCAATCCGCTGGTCGGCCCGATCCGCGGCCTGCCGGGCATGTGGTCGGCCTGCGGCGTCATGGCCGGTTTCAGCCAGGGCGGCGGCGTTGGTCTGGCGCTGGCCAACTGGATGATCCACGGCGACCCCGGCTTCGATGTCTGGGCCATGGACATCGCCCGCTACGGCGACTGGACCTCGATGAGCTACACCAACAAGAAGGTTCAGGAGAACTACTCGCGGCGCTTCTCGATCAAGTTCCCGAACGAGGAGCTGACGGCGGGCCGCCCCTACAAGTCCACCCCGGTCTACGGTCAAATGCTAGCCGCCGGTGCCCAAATGGGCGATAGCTGGGGTCTGGAGGCGCCGCTGTGGTTTGCACCCGAGGGCGTTAAGGACGAGTTCTCGTGGCGCCGCTCGACCGATTTCGAGCATGTGAAGGCCGAGGTCAAAGCGGTGCGCGATAGCGTCGGCATGATGGAGATCTCCGGCTTCTCGAAGTTCTCGGTCAAGGGACCAGGAGCACTCGACTGGCTCGACATGATGCTGGCCTGCAAGATACCCAACCCGGGCCGAATGACGCTGGCGCCAATGCTTAAAGCTGACGGCAAGCTGATCGGCGACTTGTCGATTGCCTGCATCGCGCAGGGTGACTTCTTCCTGGCGGGCTCCGGCATGGCGGAGGTCTATTACATGCGCTGGTTCGAGCAGCATCTGCCGGCGGATGGCTCGGTCACCGTCGACAGCATCGGCCTCGGCCTTTGCGGTCTCTCCATCGCCGGGCCGAATGCCCGCAAAGTGATCAAAAAGATCACCCATTCGGACGTCTCCGCCGAAGGTTTCCGTTTCATGGCAATGCGCAATATCGAGCTTGGTTTTGCCCCCTGCCTGGTTGGCCGGGTCAGCTTTACCGGCGATCTCGGCTACGAGATCTGGATGAAACCGGAATACCAGCGCCACGTCTTCGACAAGCTGATGGAGGCGGGCAAGGAGTTCAACATCAAGCTGTTTGGCTTGCGCGCACTCAACGCCATGCGGCTGGAGAAAAGCTTTGGCGGCTGGGCTCGGGAATATCGCCCATTATATGGCCCGTTGGACGCCGGGCTCGGTCGCTTCATCGCGTATTCCAAGCCCGCCGACTTCATCGGCAAGGAAGCCGCAATCGCCGAGCGTGATAACGGCGGCAAGCTGCGCCTCAAGATGTTCGTGATCGAGGCCAAGGATGCCGACGTGATCGGCGACGAGCCGATCTGGCTCAACGGCGAGGTTGTTGGCTGGGTCACCTCGGGCGGATTTGCACATAACTCTGGTGTCTCGATGGCCTTGGGGTATGTTCCAAAACAGCATGCGAATGCCGAAGGGCCATGGCAGATCGAATTGCTGGGCGAACGGTTGGCGGCGCGTGTGCAGAATGCACCGATCTGGGATGCCAACGCGGAAAGGATGCGCGGCTGATGCAACGCTACAATGCCCTTTCGGTTCTCTGGGGCGGGCTGACCGGCCAAAAGCACTGGCAGCAGGTCTGGGGCCGCCCGGAGCCAAAAGCCCATTATGACGTGATCATCGTTGGCGGCGGCGGGCACGGCCTTGCCACCGCGTACTATCTGGCCAAGGAGCACGGCATCCGCAACATCGCCGTGCTGGAGAAGGGCTGGCTCGGCGGCGGCAATGCCGGGCGCAACACCACAATTGTGCGCTCGAACTACATGATTGAGGGCAATACCGAGTTCTACGAGCATTCGCTGAAGCTGTGGGAGAACCTGAGCCACGAATTGAACTACAATGTGATGTTCAGCCAGCGGGCCCATGTGAACCTGGTGTTCAGCCCGTCGCAACGCGACTCCATGGCCCGGCGCTACAATCTGATGCGCCTGAACGGCATCGACGGCGACTTCTGGGACCCCAAGGAGTTGCGCCGTCGTATCCCGCACCTGAACTACGACCACGGCCGCTTCCCGATCTTGGGCGCTTATGTCCAGCCACGCGCCGGCACCGCGCGCCACGATGCGGTGAACTGGGGATTTGCCCGCGCCGCTACAGCACTCGGCGTCGATATCATCCAGGGCTGCGAGGTTACCGGTTTTATCCACAAGGCTGGCGCTGTGGTTGGCGTCGAGACCAACCGTGGCGGCGTTGCCGGCGAGATCCTGGCCGACAAGATCGGCCTGGCGGTTGCCGGTCACACCTCGGTTCTGGCGCACAAGGCGGGCCTGGGGAAGCTGCCGATCGAGACCCACAAATTGCAGGCTTATGTCTCCGAGCCGATCAAGCCGATTGTCGATCAGGTCATCGTCTTCGGCGGCATCGGGCATTTCTACATCAGCCAGTCCGACAAGGGCGGCATGGTGTTCGGTGGCGATCTCGACAAATACAATTCCTACGCCCAGAAGGGCAATCTGCCGGTCTACGAGAACGTCATGGCCGCCTGCATGCAGATCCTGCCCTGCCTTGGCCGGGTCAAGCTGCTGCGCCAATGGGCGGGTGTGATGGACATGTCGATGGACGGCTCGCCGTTCATCACCAAGACCGACATCCCGGGCCTCTACCTGAATGCCGGCTGGTGCTATGGCGGCTTCAAGGCGACGCCGGGCTCGGGCCACACCTTTGCCCATACCATTGCGAAGGACGAGCCGCACTGGGCTAATGCCAGGCTGACCCTTTCGCGCTACCGCGAAGGCCGCCAGATCGACGAGACCGGCCACGGCCCGGTTGCCAAGCTACATTAAGGAGGAGGCCGAACGATGCTCCGTATCCCCTGCCCCTTCTGCGGCACCCGCGACCATACCGAGTTCTCGTATGAGGGCGACGCGACCGTGGTCTACCCGGCGCTTGACGCCTTGGAGGAGGAATGGTTCGAGGCGGTCTTCCTGCGCGAAAACCTGCGCGGACCGCATAGCGAGGTCTGGCACCATCTCTACGGCTGCCGGTCCTTCCTGATCGTCGAGCGCGACACCCTGACCCACGAGATCGGCGGCGTCCGGCTGGCCCACCAACCCACCGCGGAGGCATTGATGCAAGGGGGGACGAAATGAGCGGCTACAGGCTTGCCAAGGGCGGTATCGTCGACCGCGCCCGGCCGCTGGGGTTTGCATGGGATGGCCAGACCAGGCAGGGCCTCGGGGGTGACACCCTGGCCTCCGCCCTGATGGCCAGTGGCGAGCGCATCCTGGGGCGCAGCTTCAAATATCATCGCCCGCGCGGCATCATGTCGGCAGGGCCCGAGGAGGGCGGCGCGCTGGTCACGGTAGGCGCCGGCGCCCGGCGCGAACCAAATGCCAAAGCGACCCAGGTCGAGCTTTGCCAGGGCCTGGTCGCCGGTGGCCAGAACGCCTGGCCGAATGTCCGCTTCGATCTTGGCCGCGTCAACGATGTGTTCAGCCGGTTCCTGTCGGCGGGTTTCTATTACAAGACCTTCATCGGGGTCGGCAGCGGTACCAGCGAGTGGATGTTCTTTGAGAAATTCATCCGCCGTGCCGCCGGCATGGGCAGTGCCTCGCGTGAGCCGGATCCGGACAGCTACGATATCGTCCACGACCATTGCGACCTGCTGGTCATCGGATCCGGCCCGGCCGGGTTGGCGGCGGCGGAACTGGCGGCCAGCCACGGCCTCGACGTCATGCTGGTGGAGCAGGATTTTGCTCTCGGCGGCGCGCTCCTGTCCTCGACTGAGGTCCTCGACGGGAAACCCGCCTCCGTTTGGCTGCACGACCGCATTGCGGCGCTGAAGGGCGTGCGGATACTGTCGCGGACCACGGCCTTTGGCCTCTATGACACCAATGTCGTCGGGCTGTATGAGAGGGTCACCGATCATATCGCCAGCGCCGATCCGGCCTTGCCGCGGGCTAATCTCCGCATCGTTCGACCGGGCCGGGTCGTCCTCGCTTCCGGGGCCATTGAGCGATCCGTCGCTTTCGGCAATAACGACCGCCCCGGCGTGATGATGTCCGGCGCAATGGCAACCTATGTGAACCGTTTCGGTGTAGCACCTGGGCGTCGAGCCGTGATTTCCGGCAATGGCGACAGTGTCTATGGCGACGCCATCGCACTTGCTGGGGCTGGTATCGCCACAACGCTGCTCGATGCCCGCGAGATTGCACCGCCAGAACTGGCAGCGGCGGCAGCGGCGGCTGGGGTCGAAGTACACTCCGGCTATGTTCCGGTCGAGGCGCAAGGCCGCAGTGGCGTCAGTGGCCTGCAGATCGGCCGCCCGGCGCTAGACGGCCATGTCCGCCCCGAGCGCGAACTGCCCTGCGACTGCATCGGCATTTCCGGCGGCTGGTCCCCGGCGGTGCATCTGCTGTCGCACCGGGGCGCAAAGCCGGCATGGAATGCCGATATGGCCTGCTTCTTGCCCGAAGCGATCCCCGACGGCGTCAACGTTGCGGGCAGCGTGTCCGGCGTTTGGCGCACTGGTGATTGTATCGCCGACGGCCAGGCGGCCGCCGCCGAGGCGGTCAAGGTGCTGACCGGCACCAAACCCCACACCGCCCCGGCGCCGGAACCTGGCGGATGGGACACCCCGATCCTACCGCTGTGGGAGGTCACTGTACCTGGCCGCAAGCTGAAAAGCTTCATCGACCCACAGCACGACGTTACCACGTCGGATGTCCACCAAGCGGTGCGCGAGGGCTATTCCTCGCCCGAGCATATGAAACGCTACACGACGCTGGGCATGGCCACGGATCAGGGCAAGGTTGGCAATGTAATCGGCCTGGCGCTGCTGGCTGAAGCGATGGGCCAGACCATCCCACAAACCGGCATCACTACCTTCCGGCCGCCCTATACACCGATCCCGATCGGCGCCTTCGCCGGTCGCGCCCGCGACCACCACTATCAGCCCGAGCGCCAAACCCCGATGCACAAGGTCCAGGCCGACGACGGCGCCAAGTGGCTCGATGTGGGGTTGTGGAAGCGCGCCTGGTACCACCCGGCCCACCCCGACGAGACCCTCGGCGAAGCCTATGTGCGTGAGGCCACCGCCGTGCGCCAGACTGTCGGCATGGTCGATGTCACAACGCTCGGCAAGATTGCCGTCCAGGGTCCGGACGCGGCTGAGTTCCTGAACCGGGTCTACGTCAACGGTTTTGGTAAATTGCCGGTGATGAAGTGCCGCTACGGCGTGTTGCTGCGCGACGATGGCATCGTCTTCGACGATGGCGTCACCTGGCGCCTGGGCGACACCGAGTTCATGACCACCACGACTACCGCGCATGCAGCGACCGCGATGGCTTGGTTCGAAAACCTGCTGCAAACCCGCTGGCCTGAGCTACGCGTCAATATCGCCTCGGTTTCCGACCAGTGGGGCGGCGTCGCCGTCGCAGGTCCGCGCGCGCGGATCGCCCTTGAAGCAGCACTGGCCGAGGGTGATATCTCGAACGAGGGGTTGCCTTTCATGGGCATCATCAACGCAAAGCTGAAGGTCGAGGGCGGCGAGATTCCGGTTCTGATCGCCCGGCTCAGTTTCTCCGGTGAGTTGGCGTTCGAGGTCTATGCCCGCTCCGGCCACGCCCCGGCGATGTGGCGCGCACTTCTGCCCCAAGTCCAGGCTCAGGGCGGTTGCGCCTACGGCATGGAGGCGCTGGGGGCACTGCGCATCGAAAAGGGCCATGTCACCGCGGCGGAGCTTGATGGCCGGGTGACGTTGGAGGATGCGGGGCTCGCGGCGATGGCCTCGAAGATCAAGCCCTTCATCGGCATGGTACTGCGCAAACGCCCCGATCTGGCGCGCGACGACCGGCCGCAACTTGCCCATTTTCACCCGGTCACCGAGGGCGAGAAGTTCTCGATCGGTGCCGTTGTTTGCGCCAAGAACGAGGTCAAAGGCCACGGCATCGGCTGGATCACCGGCGTCACGGTGGCGCCAGCGCTGGGTGGCGGCTGGCTCGGTATCGGTTTCGTCAAGGGCGGCTACCACGCCTGGGAGGGCAAGACCGTCGTCATCGCCGACCCGATGCGCGGCAAACAGGTGAATGCGCGGGTCGCCAGCCCGCATCAATACGATCCCAAGGGAGAACGGATGCATGGTTGAGCGCGCCTCGGCCCTGGAAGGCCACAACGCCCCACGCCAGTTCGGCCTGATCGGATCCGGTAGCCCCGGCATCTACCTCAGCGAGCGGCACATCGCCAGCGCCTGGCTGGTCGCTGCGTGGCCCGAGCGGTTGGCTGTGACTGGCGCGACGTTGGCATTGGCGACAGGTGTAGCTGCCGCCCCCGGCCCCGGTGCATCCGCCACCGGCCCCGGCGGCACCCTGTTGCGGGTCGAGCCGCTGAAATGGCTGCTGATCAGCGAGAATGAAATCACCGACCCTCCGCTCGACGCCGCCGACGGCACGGTGCTGGAGCTTAGCCATGCCCGCACCGTCATCCATGTCACAGGCCCGAAAGTCCTCAACCTGATGGCCCGCATGGTTCCACTTGATCTCCGTCTGAAAAACTTCCCAGAGGGCTCGGTCACCAACACCGCCCTGCATCACCTCGGCGTCACCATCCTGGCCCGCGACGGCGGCTTCGATATTCTGGTGCTGCGCAGCTTTGGCCTGGCGATCTGGGAGATCCTGATCGACTCCGCCGCTCAATTTGGCGCCGAGATCGCTTGAACCCGGGACCCGTCAGGCGTATCTCGTGCGAAACTAGGTGATTGCCGGGCACAAACCGGCAATTGAGCCAGCAAACTCAACATCGATTGCAACCCTGATCGGGAGAGCGGCCATGACAACCAATTCGGAACTGAAGCAGCGCCAGCAGGCGGCGGTGGCCGGCGGCGTCGCCACCAAATCCATTTATGCGGCCAAAGCGGAGAACGCCGAGCTTTGGGATGTCGAGGGCCGCCGCTACATCGACTTCGCCGCTGGTATCGCCGTCACCAACACCGGCCATCGTCACCCGAAGGTGATGGCTGCGGTTGCCGAGCAGGCGCTGGCGTTCACCCATACCTGCTTCCACGTCGCGCCCTACGAATCCTACATTAGCCTCGCCGAGCAGCTGAATGCCGCCGTGCCAGGTGATTTCCCCAAGAAGACCGTGTTCCTGTCGGCCGGGGCCGAGGCGGTCGAGAATGCCATCAAGCTGGCCCGCTACCACACTGGCCGCTCGGGTGTGATCGCCTTCTCCGGCGCCTTCCACGGCCGCACGATGATGACCATGGCGCTGACCGGCAAAGTGATGCCCTACAAGAAGGGTTTCGGGCCGTTCCCGGCCGAGGTGTTCCATTCGACCTTCCCCAACGCCTTCCACGGCATCACTGTCGAGCGGGCGCTGGAGGATCTCGACCGGCTGCTGGCGACCGACGTCGATCCGGGCCGGGTCGCCGCCTTCATCGTCGAGCCGGTGCAGGGCGAGGGCGGCTTCAACATCGCCCCGCCAGAGTTCCTGAAGGCGGTTCGCGCCCTCGCCGACAAGCACGGCATCCTGCTGATCTCGGACGAGATTCAGGCCGGCATGGGCCGCACCGGCAAGATGTTCGGGATCGAGCATTCCGGCGTCATCCCTGACATGATGACCATCGCCAAGGGCCTCGGCGGCGGCTTCCCGCTTTCAGCCGTCACGGGTCGGGCGGAGATCATGGATTCCGCCCATCCCGGCGGTCTTGGCGGCACCTATGGTGGCAATCCGATTGGGGTAGCTGCGGCTAACGCTGTGATGCAGGTGATCCGCGATGAGGACCTTTGCAACCGCGCCGTCGAGATCGGCGAGCGGATCACTGCGCGGTTGACCGCCATCGCCGCGCGCCAGGGCATGGAGCCGATGGGCGACGTGCGGGGCCTGGGTGCCATGCAGGCAGTCGAGTTTGTCACCGACCGCGCCAGCCGGGGACCGGATGCCGCGCTGACCAACGCCATCGTGGCTGAGGCCGAAGCGCGTGGGTTGATCCTGCTCAGCTGCGGCACCCGGGCCAACGTGGTCCGCCTGTTGCCGCCACTGACGACGCCGTTCAACATTCTCGACGAGGGCCTCGACATCCTGGAGGCCTCAATCGAGGCCGCCATCCAGCGCAACGCCGTCGCCGCCTGAAGCAAGCCCATCGGTCTGGCTGCTCAGACGCGCCTGGACCGACGCGACTTTGGTTCCCGCTGAGAAAAATCTGAGGTAGCTCAGCTAGGATCTCCGGAATTTTGGCAGTCGTGAGATACGTTGAAAATGCGGATCAGGTTTGTCCGCAAGGAGAACTGGAAATAGGCGTTGATCGCGACGCTCTGATATGTGACCCATTGGGCGTCGGGTCTCCGACACTTCGCGGGCTCAATGGGTTTGAATCTTCCTCACCGATGTCGATCTGGGAACGAATAAGGGATGCGATTGGCGCGTTGGCCAAGGGCGAGCCGCTTTCGGCGGTTTTCGAGCGGCTGACCACGCCGCCCGAGCTGTCGGCTGCCTTCGCAATCGCAGTGATCGCGCTAGGCGCCAAGATGGCCAAGGCGGACGGGCAGGTGACCCGCGACGAGGTTGCTGCCTTCCGCCAGGTCTTCCACATCCCAGTCGAGGAGGAGGCCAACGCCGCACGCATATACAACATGGCGCGCACCGAGGTGTCGGGGTTCGACAGCTATGCAGCCCAGATTGCGCGCATG
>Ga0307379_10005579_pt1 | contig 17501 bp, 8 predicted proteins | sample UN2MG_FD_202237 | JGI IMG/M metagenome (GOLD analysis project Ga0307379, IMG submission 202237) | Soil microbial communities from Risofladan, Vaasa, Finland - UN-2 | ecosystem: Environmental > Terrestrial > Soil > Coastal area > Acid sulfate soil | place: Finland: Risofladan, Vaasa | collected... | reverse complement strand
AGTGGGTAGTGGGTAGTGGGTAGTGAGTAGTGGTGAGTGGGTAGTGGTGAGTGAAAAGCCGCTTGCGGCTTCGCACCAATCTGAAATCAGAAATCAGAAATCATAAATCTGAAATCCCAGCAACTCCTCTCCCTTTCAATGAAAATACATTGCCTCGGTCACCTTCATTCCCGGTTCGATCTTCTCGGCCACTTCGGCCGCGTCGAGGGCCCAGAGCGGAGAGATCTCGACGTCCACGCCTTCGGCGACTTCCATGCCGGCCGCTTCGAGCCAACGGCGATGCTGGGCGACCATGGCGGCGCGGGCCGTCTCGGCGGTGTCCTGCTCGGCCCCGGATGCGTTCTTCAAGGGGGCGAAACCCTCGACCGGATCGATTTCGACCACGATCGCACGGGCCGCCAGCGGCATCAGGTCGAAGATGAATCGCTCGAACTTGATCGCGTTGGGGCGCCGCGGCTCGATCCTCCGCCCGGACGGATCGACGTAGGCCACTCTCTTGTGCGCCAAATGGAACGGCAGGGCCTCGGCGCTCTCGGCCGCGCGGCCCAGCAGGCCGAGATCCAGCACGTGGACGGCGATGCTGCCGGCCCAAATCTCCAGCGTGCCGTCCGCGCGGCGTCGCCGGGCGACGTCGTCGGGCAGGTCGCTGTATTCGACCACCATCAGTTTCCCGTCCACCTGCACCACGTTGCCCACCTTCTCGAACGGCTCCCGCTTCGCGATCACCTGGGTCGACATCTCGCAGTCGCACAGCAGGTGATATCCGAGGAACTGCGGCCCGCAGATATCGACCAGCGGATTGTCCACCTGCAAGTAGAACAGGTGCCGGATACCGCGCCGGTGCATGTCATCCAACATGCCGCTACGGGCTAATGCCGCGAGCATGCCGCCGTGTCCGTCGGGGCTGGCGGCCACCCGATCCGGCCGATCGAGCAGCACTTTGCCGGTGGCTTCGTCGACCGCGGGCATCGTGCCCTGGCAGAAGATGTTCAGGTCCTCCTCGGCCAGGCCGAAGCGGTCATGCTCATCGAAAAACCGGACTGTCTCCTCGTGCGTGGCGGGAGAGGTCATCAGGTAGAGCGGAATCCGCGCGTCGTAGCGATTCGTCGCCGCGAGAATCTTCTCGACGTGGATCTGGAACAGCGACCGGCCGGAGACCGGTCCCAGCGGGAACATGCCCTTGGGGTGATCGAAGCCCAGCCGGGTTCCCTGTCCTCCGGCCACCAGGATCACGCCGAACAGCCCTTCTCGAAGCGCCCGCTCGGCTCGCTGCCGGGCCTGTTCCGGGGTGAAGCGATTCCGGGCCGTGTCGAGCCGAAACGCCGGCGGCGGCTTCGCCCGGCTCAAGAGATCCCGCAAATCGTGCTGATCGTTCCTGCCCTGATAGAGCCGTTCGATCAGGTCGAAGTCGATTTCGCGGACCTCACACAGCAGCCGGTCGCGTTGGGCGTCGTCCAGTTGGTCCCAGAAGGCCCGTAGATTCTCGTGTCCCGGCGGGACGGCGGCGGTCGGATCTTCCATTTTTCCGGCGAATCCCTCGAAACACCCGCGAATAGGGCGAAAAACCGGGCCAGATCTCTTTCCTGCTCGCTATCAATATACCATATTCGCCGTGCGAGGCCATTGGACTGGGGCCCCCGTTCTTTCTCCATTCGCTTGACGGGCCGGCAGGCATGGGGTTAGACTGAAAGGCACATCGCGCGACCGCCTTCGGGTCCTGAAATCCGGGGAGCTTGACATGAGAGCCCGAAATGCTCGTTCCGGTGATCGCCGCCGAACATCTCCGGGCTGTCGCCCCGGCTTCGCACGCCCGCGACGGCTCGGCCTGGAACGGCTGGAGAGCCGAACGCTGCTCGACGGCGTGCCGCTGCTGTCCGACGGTTCGCCGCTGGAGGCGGACTTCTCCCCGGAGGCAGCCGACCCGCTTCCCGCCGATAGCGTTGCAACCTTCGTCGAGTTGCAGTTGACGCCCGCAACCCCGCAGACGAACACGTTGGACATCTCCGTCACCGTCGAAGTTTCCGGCTTCAACCTGAGCGACTCCGACACGGCAACGGTGACGGGCAACGTGTTGGCCACGGTGGGAGTCGAGTTCGACCCCGCCACCGCTGCCGTGACCGACGTCGACGAGCTGACCCTCAACGGCGGCATCGTTTATCTCAGCGACGTGGCGTTCAACATGAGCGTCATCTTCGTCGGCGGCATCAACATCACCGGCACGGACATTTCCGGCACGCTGGATACGCCCAACCCGCCGGGCACGGTCACCGACGGTGCCTTCAACACGGCCGAGCACGTACTGATCCTCGACAACGGCCAGTTCCACGCCTCGGGGACCGGGCTGATCGGCCAGCAGTTCGCACCCGTGACCATCAACCTCGCCGACGAACCGATGGAAGCCACCGGCGACATGACCGGCCACGTCGACGTCTCGCTGTTGACGGTCGTCGACGACGCGGCCACCTACCGGGCGGTCCTGACGCTGCCGGTGGACTTTCAGGATCAGATGACCACCGACGACGGCGTGGTGGTGAACGTTTCCACCCAGGGCACGTTGGAGGCTGCCGGCCTGTTCACGCGAACGCTTCCCGAGATCCGCGCTGAAATCGCCGGCCGCCACGTCTTCTACAATCATTCGGCCTTCGACGGCAACGACGCCAGCGCCAACGCCAACGACGATAACGCCATTGCCACGGACAAGACGGCCTTGTTGCCCGGCGGTAGGGCCGGCTTCGTCAACTACACCAGTTACGCCCGGGGTATCAACGGGATCATGGTCGATCTGACGGATCCGGCCGACCTGGACGGTCTGAGCATCGATAGTCTGGGCGAGTACTTCACGTTCCGCACGGGCAACGACAGCGATCCGAGCGGTTGGACGCCCGCTCCGCCACCGGTCGCCGTGACGGTCCGCGAGGGCGCCGGGACAGGCGGTTCCGATCGAGTGACCTTCGTTTGGGAAGACTACGCGATCTGCGATCGATGGTTGCAGGTGACCGCGCTGGCCGACACCGTGGGACTTGCCGAAAACGACGTGTTCTACTTGGGCAACGCGGTGGCCGAGGCGGGCAATTCGGACGCCGACACGCAGGTGACGACCGTCGATCTGCTGTTGGCTCGCAACAATCCGCGGAGTTTCCTGGACCCGGCGGCGATCGACTTCGCGTACGATTTCGACCGCGACGGCCGAGTCAACGTCACCGACGTGTTGCTGGCCCGGGAGCATCAGACCACTTTCGTTAGCCTGCTGCAACGGATCGAGCCGCCGGGCGGCGTGCCGTTGGCGGCAGCGTCGCCGGCGGAAGGAGTTGATTTCGACGCGCCGGTGTCGCCGGCCGAAATGCCGTGGCTCGAGGTATGCGATCCGGCGAATACCGGGAATCGATCTTGCCAAATGCAGACCGCCCGATCGCAGGCGGCGGACAAGCTGCTGGAGAGCTACTTGCTCGAAGGGGCGCTGCGAAGGCAACTCTTGTAGGGAACGCCCTACATCAGCAACGTACGAAACCGTCCTTTGACGGCTCCCCTACGGTTCTGCAATAATGGACGAGGATCTGCGTTTAGGTCATAGCAGGAACCTGGGGAAACGGATCTCCGGCAGACGGCGGGGATCGAAAGCCTTCTCTTTCTCGAATTGACAGGAGAAACCGATGAAACGTGGGACAACTGCCTTGGTGGGTATCACCGCATTGATGCTGTGGGCCGGCGCTGTGGTGGCCCAACCTCCGGGCCGTGGAGGAGGACCTCCGGGCGCGCAACCGGGACCCGGCGGCGGTCCTCAGGGACGCGGCATGGGGCCCGGAATGATGATGTCGCCCCTGTTGGCCGCGTTGGATGCCGATGGCGACGGCGAACTCTCGGCCAAGGAGATCAACAGCGCCGTGGCCGCTTTGAAGAAGCTCGACAAGAACGGCGACGGCAAGGTCGATCGCGAGGAAATGGGGCCGCCGTTCGGCCCTCCGGGGCAAGGCGGCATGGGCGGTGGCTTCGGGCCGGGTGGCATGGGACCGGGTGGCATGGGACCGGGTGGCATGGGACCGGGTGGCTTCGGACAAGGTGGCCCGGGACAAGGTGGTATGGGACAAGGTGGTATGGGACAAGGTGGTATGGGACAAGGTGGTATGGGACAAGGTGGCTTTGGGCAAGGCGGCATGGGTGGTGCCAACCTGCAGCTCATCGTCGAGCGGATCATGAGCTTCGACCGCAACGGCGACAACAAGGTCGACAAGGATGAAATGCCCCAGCCGATGCAGCTTCTCCTCCAACGTGCCGACGCCAACAACGACGGCGCCATCGATCGGCAGGAAGCCGCCCGAATGGCCGGCGGAGGACAGGCCCCGCGCGGTCCCGCCGGTTTTGGCGGCGGCGGCGCAGGTGCCGGAGCCGGGCGAGGCGGCGGACCCGGCGGTGGACCGGGCGGCAGAGGCGGTCCGCGACGGTAACCGGCCGTGCCCGTCGTATCGTCTCGACGGCACGGCCGTCCCGTCAAAGCAAAGTAGCAAAGTAGGCCGGAACAAGCGCAGCGCAGTTCCGGCAATTGGTTTCATGCGGCGTTTCCACACCAATTGCCGGAACTGCGCTGCGCTTGTTCCGGCCTACGCATTTTCCCGGCTAACCCAACGGCTTCCCCTCTTTGGCCAGTTTCAGAATCCACTTCCCGTAGACGTAGATCCCCATCGCCGAGACGATGCCGACGCAGCCCATGATGTACCAGACCATCTGAATGTCGTGGGTCTGATACAGCAGGTCGGTCAGTGCCTTGGATGAATCACCGGTCATCGTCACCAGCCAGTTGAAGGCTTCGCCTTGGGGGATCTGCTCGACGAGTTGCCGGGCGCTTTCCGTGCCCAGTTGTTGAATCTCTGTGATTTTCAGCGTGGAACCGTCTGCCAGTTCCGTCAGCCCGGTTCCGGTCGGCAACGAGGCGCTGCCCGACTGCAAGCGCTCCAGCAGCAGTTCTCGCGAGAAGGCGTCCTTCGAGGCAAACACGCCGTAGAGCCAAGGTCCCAGGAACGCTTCCAGGGTCCATCCGACGGCCAGCGGGATCTGCGAGAACCCCAGGTACATCGCCTTCTTGTCGTGGGGGGCGAAGTTGCCGATGAACTCGCTGAATTTCGGGCTCGATAGCATTTCGCCGATGCTGAAGATGGCGATGACGGCGACCATGATCCAACCGGTGGTGGCGTTGCCGATGGCGAACAGGGCGAACGTGGCCATTGCCGTGCCCACGACCATGCTCGTCGTCGCCCGCATCAAGCCGCTGACGTAGGCGAAGAAAAAGCAGGTGATCATGATCAGTCCGGCGTTGAGATTGAGCATGCCTTCCGGATTGATATCCGTACCGTCTTTGTTCATTCCCAACAGGAACTTGGCGATCGGGCTGTCCGTTCGTCCTTCGGCGAACAGCGTGTTCATGATGTCGCTGCGGTCGACCCAGTCGCGGATGTGCAGCGGCAGGACGTCGAACAGCGCGTTGAACATGAACCAGAACCCGGAGAAAACCAGCAGGTACGTGAATACGTGAGGCTTGGTCAACTCCCGGATCGACTCGACCGCGAGGTTCCTCTGTTGCAGCTTGCCTTCTCGCCGGAGTCGGGCACGTTCGAGCCGCTCTTCCTTGCCCACCTCTCGATAGGTCAGCAGCAACAGGAAGTTGACGCTGATGATCAACGCACAGGTGACAAACACCATGGTCCACCCAAAGGCGGGCGAAACCTCGGCGAAATCGGATCGCATTCGCGCGGCCACGATCGGGCCGAGGAATCCGCCGATGTTGACCGTCTGGTAGAAGACTCCCCAGGCCATGGAACTGTTGGTGCGGTTGGTGCTCTTGACCAGGGTTCCCTGAATTCCCGGCTTGAAAATGGCCGTTCCCGAAGCCAGGATCACTGCACCGGCATAGAAACCCCAGTAGGTGTGAAAGATGGCCATCGTGACGTAGCCGAGAATCTTGACGACCGTCGAGACGAAGATCGTCGGCTTGTACCCGAACCGATCCGAAAGGCCACCGGTAAAGACCGGCAGAATCGATTGGACCAACGCCCAGAGCATCAGCAGGACGCCGAATTCGCCGGGCGTTACGCCCAGTCCTCCTTCCGACTTCGGCGCCGTGGCGTACAGCGCGGCGACCGCCTTGACGCCGTAGTACGCCAGCCGCTCTACCATTTCCATCGCGCCGACGACCCAGAAAACGTAGCCCAGGCTCGCGATGGCGGCAAAAAGCCCTAATTGTTTGACGTCTTCGAGCGATGTGCTGCGCTCGTCACCCGGTTTGGTCACTGTTGCGCTCCGTGCGATCTTGACAAGGGAAAAGCCGGATAGGATACTGGGGAAGGTAGTATTCTATATGTACGCTCGAACTTGTGCAATACGGTGCACAAGCCGGGTACTCGGACTGTTATGAGAGAAATGATTCGGAGATCCAAGTCATGACGTGCAAGACGACTCGACTGCGTTTCTTCTCGATGTTGGCGGGCACACTGCTTCTGTGCGCCGCATGGAACATCAACAGTGCTCCGGTCATGGCACAGCAAGCCCCGCAGCCCAACGCGCTTGCCGCGAAGCTCACCGAAGACGCCGGGTGCCGCGGCGGGCTGGTCGTCCACCTCGGCTGCGGCGACGGAATTTTGACCGCCGCGCTGCGCAGCGCCGATAGCTATCTGGTCCACGGCTTGGACGTCGATTCCGAAAAGGTCGAAAAGGCCCGCGCGCACATCCGCTCCCTGGGCGTCTACGGGCCGGTCTCCGTCGATGCGTTCGACGGCAAGTCGCTCCCTTACGCCGATAACCTCGTCAATCTCCTGGTGGTCGAGGATCGGACCGATGTCTCAATGGCCGAGGTGATGCGCGTGCTGGCTCCCGGCGGAAGGGCGTGCATCCTCGCCGACGGCCGATGGACGCAAGAGGTCAAGCCATGGCCCGCGGAGATCGACCAGTGGACGCACCACCTGCACGACGCCGGGGGCAACGCCGTGGCCGCCGACTCGGTGGTGGGACCGCCGCGGCACCTGCAGTGGACGGCCGGACCGCGCTGGGCCCGAAGCCACGGCTGGACGCCCAGCGTCAGCGCCATGGTCTCGGCCGGCGGGCGGCTGTTTTCCATTTGCGACGAGTCGCTCCCCTGCGTCGACGCCACGGTCCCCGACCAATGGGCGTTGGTCGCGCGAGATGCCTTCAGCGGCGTGCTGTTGTGGAAACGGCCCATCGCCAGGTGGGGCTCCCGCAACTACAGCGGAACGCCCGACACGGGGGCCGGAGTCACCACGGGACGATTCACGATGCCGCCGCAGGTGGGCAAGCGGCTGGTGGCCGTCGACGACACCGTCTACGTCACGCTGGGTTTCGACGCCCCGGTTACCGCCCTCGACGCGGCCACCGGCCAGGTGCGACGGGTCTACGCCGAAACGGCCCGGGCCGACGAAATCCTCTGCACCGACGGGCGATTGGTCGTGTCGCTCAACGAGCCGCGCACGAGCGAAGAACGCGCCACCGAGAAACACGTCTGTGCCGTGGATCCCGAGACCGGCCGGGTCCTTTGGAAGAAGGGCACGTTCACCGGCATCTGGACCACGAAGGGACAGGACCCGTTCGGACGCCTGGAACTGGCGGCCGGCGACGGACAGGTCTTCCTGCTCACCGAAGAGTCGGTGGCCAGCCTCGATCTGGACTCCGGCGAAACGCTCTGGCGGATCGATCGGCCCGCGATCCCGGAGGATGCCGTGCAGAAGATCGGCTTTGCGGGCATGTACGAATATCGCTTGACAGTGATGGTCTATCACGACGGCGTGCTGCTGTTGGCCCAACCGGAGCCGAACACGCACCACACCTACCACACCATGCCGGGGACGCTCCACGCCTTCGACGCCAAGAGCGGCCGGCCGATGTGGAAGCACGCGTACGGCGGCTGGGGCCATTGCACGCCGCCGGACGTCTTCGTCGTCGGCGAGGTGGTCTGGACCCACGTGAACGCCGAGACCGAGTTCGGCTCCGTGTGGGGCAGCGGCTACAAGGCCAAGGACTCGAGCATCGTGGACTATCGCATCCAGGCGCTCGATCTGCGGACCGGCGAACTCCGCAAGGAACTTCCCACCAAGGAGATCTTCAACGTCGGCCACCACCACCGCTGCTATCGCAACAAGATCACCGAGCGGTTCCTGATGGCGTCGCGACGCGGCGTGGAGTTCGTCGATCTGGAAACCGGAGAGAACTACCAGAACCACTGGGTTCGCAGCGGGTGCCTGCTGGGGAACCTGCCCTGCAACGGCCTGCTCTACGTGGCGCCGCATCCGTGCGGTTGCTACATCGAAGCGAAGCTGACCGGCTTCAACGCGCTGGCGGCGGAGAGGGACGAGGGGATAGGGGCGAGGGACGAGGGACGAGGGGATAGGGACGAGGGGATAGGGGTGAGGGATGAGGGAAGAGGGAAGAGGGATGAGGGCGATCGGGACGTGCGTTTGCAGCGCGGACCGGCGTATGGTGCTCTCGCCCCTCGCCCCTCGCCCCTCGCCCCTCGTCCCTCGCTCCTCGCCCCTCCCCCCTTCGATTGGCCTACCTATCGACACGACGGCCTGCGCAGCGGAGCAACGAAGGCGTCCGTGGGCGCAGAACTCGCTCCGCTTTGGACGGCGGAACTTGGCGGCCGGCCGAGCGGCGTGGTGGTGGCCGAGGACAAGGTCTTCGTGGCCGACGTCGACGCCCACACGGTCCACGCACTGGACGCCGACGACGGCAACCGCGCGTGGCAGTACACGGCCGGCGCCCGGGTCGATTCGCCGCCGACGATCTACCGCGGGCTGGCGATGTTCGGGTCGGCCGACGGACGGGTTTATTGTCTGCGGGCGTCCGACGGCGCGTTGGCGTGGCGGTTTCAGGCCGCGCCCGGGCAACGTCGCGTGATCGCCTTCGACCAACTGGAATCGGCCTGGCCCGTTTCGGGTTCGGTCCTGGTGCATGACGACAAGTGCTGGTTGGCGGCCGGGCGGTCGTCGTATCTCGACGGCGGCATCCGCCTCTTCGCGCTCGATCCGCCGACCGGCCGCGTCGCCTGGCAGCGGACCGTTTACAGTCCCGATCCCGAAACCGGCAAGATGCCGCCCGAGCCCAGCGCCAACTTGATGCCCGGACTCTTGGCCGACATTCCGGCGACCGATGGCGCGAACGTCTTCATCCGGCAGATGAACGTTACTTCCGCGGACGAGCCCGCCCGCCGGAGTCATCTGTTCACCACGGGCGGTTATCTCGACCCGAGCTGGTTCAACCGGACGTTCTGGAAGGTCGCCGGCGTGCAAACGAGCGGCGTGATGGTGTTGGCCGGCGACCTGGTTTACGGCGTGGAGATCTACGAGTCGCGGAGTCGCGAGACGGTCTTCCGCCCGGGCGGCGAAGGCTATCGGCTGACCTGCTATTCGCTCAGGGAATCGGCCGACCCGCCGCCGGGCAACCAGGCGAAGCCCAAGCAGAAAGCCGGTCCGGGGCAGAAGGTGATCTGGGAGCGTCGCGTGCCGATCCGCATTACGGCGCTGGTCCGCACGGCCGACAAGCTGTTCGCGGCCGGATCGCCCGACGTCGTCGATCCGGCCGACCCGCACGGGGCCTGGGAGGGCAGGAAAGGGGGCGTTCTGGCCGTTTTCGACGCCGCCAGCGGCGAGCCGCTTGCGGAAGTCAAGCTGGCCGCGCCGCCCGTCTGGGACGGCATGGCCGCCACCGCCGGGCACCTGTTCATCGCGACCATGGACGGGCGAGTCGTATGCTTCTCTGACCGGAAGAGATAACCCCGTAGCTGAATTCGCAAGAATTCAGAGAATCGCCGAAAGACCTCACTATGGCACCGACGTTTCCAAGCCCGACCCACCGTGAAGTCAACAAGCAATGATCAATTACGCGTTTGTATCGTGCACGGCTGAATTCTTGCGAATTCAGCTACAACTTTCTTGTCAGCACCGTAACCCGCATCGAATTCCTACCAAGGAGCCCACCATGACACGTTCCGTTCGTTTTCCCGCCTCGACCATCGTGCCGATCGGCTTCGGCCTGATCGTGTGGCTGGCGATTCTTGTGGTCGCCTCGCCCGTGGCAACGGCCGCCGACGCGCCCGACCGCCCGAACATCCTCTGGATCACCAGCGAAGACAACGGGCCGTTCTTCGGCTGCTACGGCGACAAGCGTGCCCAGACGCCGAACTTCGACAAGCTGGCTTCCGAGGGCATCCTCTATCGCCACGCGTACGCCAACGCGCCGGTTTGTGCGCCGACCCGCTGCACGATCATCACCGGCGTCTACGGCCCCTCGATGGGCACCCAACACATGCGCAGCACGTATGACATTCCCGACAATATCAAGCTCTTCCCCCGCTACCTGCGCGAGGTGGGATACTTCTGCTCGAACAACAGCAAGACCGACTACAACCACTCCGGCTACGACAGCTCGGACTGGGACCAGATCTCCAAGGGCCACTACGAGAACCGCAAGCCCGGCCAGCCCTTCTTCAGCGTGTTCAACCTGGGCACCTCGCACGAGAGTTCGCTGCACGGCTCGCGGGTCGTGCCGGAGTATCTCGAGGAGGACTTCGAGCTGCCCCCCTACCACCCGGACACGCCCGAGATCCGCAGCAACTGGGTGCAGTACTACAAGATCATCACCCGGCTCGACGAGCAGGTCGGCCAGATTCTCGCCGACTTGGAAACGGCCGGACTGGCCGAGGACACGATCGTCTTCTATTACTCCGACCACGGCGGCATCCTCACGCGCAGCAAGCGCTATCTGTTCGACACGGGCACCCGCGTGCCGATGATCGTCCGCTTTCCCAAGAAGTATCAGCACCTGGCCCCGGACAAGCCGGGAACGCAGACCGATCGCATCGTGAGTTTCGTGGACCTGGCGCCGACGGTCCTCAGCCTGGCCGGCGCCAAGATCCCCGACTACATGCAGGGCGAGCCGTTCCTGGGACCGCAGCAGACCGAGCCGCGCGACTACGCCTATCTCTTCCGCGGGCGGATGGACGAGTGGTACGACATGATGCGGGCGGTGACCGACGGCCGCTACAGGTACATCCGCAACTACAACCCGCACCGCATCTACGGCCAGCACCTGGCCTACCTCTGGCAGATGCCGGCGACGCGGAGCTGGGAGAAGGCCTACCTGGAAGGCAAGTGCAACGAGATCCAGAGCCAGTTCTGGCTGCCCAAGCCCCCCGAGGAGCTTTTCGACACCCAGGCCGATCCCTGGGAGGTCAACAACCTGGCCGACAGCCCGGCCCATCGCGAAATCCTCGAGCGGATGCGGCAGGCCAACCGGGAGCACCTGCTGGCGATCCGCGATTCGGGCTTCCTGCCCGAGGGGATGATGCTCGATCGGGCCGAAGGCAGCACGATCTACGAGATGGTCCGCGATCCGAAGCGCTATCCGCTCGAGCGCCTGATGGCGGCGGCCGAACTGGCGGGCGAGCGCGATCCGGCCCATCTGCCCGAGCTGATCGAAATGATGGACGACGAAGAGGGCGGCGTCCGCTACTGGGCCGCGACCGGCTGCCTGGTGTTGGGCGAGCAATCGAAGCCGGCCGCCGAGGCGCTGAAGAAGCTGCTCGACGATCCGTGCGGCGACGTCCGCATCACGGCGGCCGAGACCCTCTGCCTGCTCGGCCACGGCGAGGCGGCCAAGGTCATCGTCGAGGCGCTCGAGGCCGACAACGCCAGCGTCGTGCTGCACGCCACCAACGCCCTGGAGTACATCGGCGAGGCCGCCAAAAACCATCTCGACGCGATCGAAGCGGCGGCCCAGCGCAAAGGCAGCTACGTCCGCCGCGTGGCCGACCGGCTGAAAGCGAAGTTCGGCGGGTAGCACGAGTGTGGGTTTCAGGCTTGAATATGGCGACGATTCAGCCATCTGAAGGCGGCATTGATCCGTAGCCGGATTCGCAAGAATTCGGCCGTTGCCCAGTTTCACGCGAAATGGTCCGAATTTCTGCGAATCCGGCTACAAATCGTTGACGCCGGCAGGAAATTGACGCCTGCAGGAGGTTGGTGGGCGATGCCCACCCTACTGGTGCGACTGTCGGTTAATGTCAGGCAGCGAATATTCAAACGAGCTACATCGTCGCCGTGCGGCGGCCGACATTTATCGGTAGTCGCACCACTACGGGCTTTCCCGTCACCGGTTGTTGAGGTATACTGGGGCATCGTTCCCACCACGATTCTTGCCGGTCTTTTTCGCAGGAGAGGCCCCGATGAAACGCTTCATTCGTTCCCGTTCTCTCGACAAATCGCCCGGCGTGGCCGCGGCGGCCGTGTTGCTGGGCCTCTTGACCGCGGGGCTCGCCGCGCTGCGGGCCGACGAGGTGGACGGCAAGCCGTGGTGGCCCCACTTCCACGGACCCCAGCGCGACAACGTCTCGCGCGAAACGGGCCTGATGAAGCAATGGCCGGCCGAGGGACCCAAGCTGCTCTGGAAGTTCGCCGAGTGCGGCGACGGATACTCCGGCGTCTCGATCGCCGAAGGGACGATCTTCACCGCCGGCGATTTCGACGAGGTCGAACGGGTGATCGCCCTGGACCTCGACGGCAAGAAGCTGTGGACCGCCCAAAACGGCGAAAGCTGGACCGGCCCCTATCCCGGCTCGCGGACCACGCCGGCCTACAGCGAGGCAGTCGTCTACCAGATGAACCCCAAGGGACGGCTGGCCGCCTACCGGGCCGACTCGGGCGAAGAGGTCTGGGCGGTCGACCTGGTCGAGAAGTTCGGCGCCCGCTACGGCACCTGGTCATTGACCGAAAACGTGGCGGTCGAAGGCCCGCTGCTGTTCTGCGTGCCCGGCGGGAGCAAAGCCCTGGTCGTCGCCTTGGACAAGAAGAACGGCCAGACGGTCTGGGCCAACAACGCGTTGGACGAAACGGCCGCCTACTGCTCGCCCATCCTGGTCACGCACGGTGGCGTGCGGCAGTTGATCACGCTGACGCAGAAATCGGCCATCGGCGTCGACGTGCAGACGGGCGAACTGCTCTGGTCCCATCCGCACGTCACCCCGCACGATCAGAACGTCAACGCTCCGCTCTTCTCCGACGGCTACGTCTTCCTGGCCAGCGGACACTCCGGCGGCGGGCGCGTGGTGAAGATCGACGCCGACAACCGCGGCGCCAAGGAACTCTGGTGGGACAAAGAACTCGACAACTGCCACGGCAGCGTGATGCTCTTCGGCCGCCATCTCTACGGCAGCTCCTGCCGAGCCGGCGGGAAAGGCTTCTTCTGCGCGGATTTCCTCACCGGCGAAGTCAGCTATCGAGAGAAACGGATGACCAAGCTCTCGCTCACGGCCGCCGAGGGATTGATCTACGGACTGACGCAGACCGGCGAGGTCCTGTTGATCCAGCCGCGTCCGGATCGGTTCGAGGTCGTCAGCACGTTCCAGACGCCCGAGGACAGCCGGGCGTTGGCATGGACCCATCCGATCGTTTGCGGCGGCCGACTGTACCTCCGCCGCGGAGAGTACTTGTATGTCTACGACATTCGCGCCCGTTCGTAGTGACATTCCACCGGGACAAGCCCGGCGGCTCGCGGAATCGGCAGCTCGCGGAATCGGCGGCTCGCGGAATCCGTGACGGTGTGGAAGAGGAGGAAATGCGATGGTCGCTATCAGGTTTTCAGCCGCAGCAGTTGCCGGCATCGTCTGTGCGGCCGTTTCGGCCGCTTGGGCCGCATCGGAAACCCGCGTACAGATCGCGTTGACGCTGACCAACGAGCTGCCTTTCGCCCGCATGGCCGAACCGGTCACTTGCGGTGTCCCGCTGGCGCGTGGGTTCGTAGGCCGGGCGGAGGAACTGACGCTGCTAGGGCCCGAGGGCCGCGCGGTGCCGGTCCAGATCACGACCACCGGCACCTACCAGGACGGCACGCCCCGCTGGGTCCTGCTAAGCTTTCAGGCGGACGTGCCCGCCGGGGGCAAAGCGGTCTATCGCCTCGCCAAAGGCCCGCGCAGCCAGGTGCTGCCGAAAATCGCCTGGCGGCTGCAAGGCGGCGTGGCGGAGATCGACACCGGCGCGGCGAAGTTCCGCATCGACACCCGGCGTTTTCGGTTGTTCGATTCGGCGGCCGTCGCAGGCGGCGAACTGCTGGCCGCCGTGGGCAACGGCGGAGCCGTCCTGATCGAGGCCGACGGTTCCCGTCACGCCGACGACCAGACCACCACGCAAGCCGAGTTCGAGGACGCCGGGGCGATGTCCGCCGTGCTCTGTGTGCGGGGGCAAATCCGGCCCGGCGGAAAGCTGCCGCTGGCTGACTACGTCTGCCGGATGCACTTCTACGCCGGCAAGAGCGAGGTCCGGGTCTTCTACACGCTGCACAATCCGGCCGCCCACGCCCATCCCGGAAACGTCTGGGACTTGGGCAGCGGCGGCTCGATCCTCATGGACGACTTCTCGATCCGCTTGCCGCTGGCTTCCCCGCCCGCGGCTGCTCGCGTCGGGGTCGGGGCCGGGCAGCCGCCGCTGGCCGCCACGCGGCTCTACCAGGATTCTTCCGGAGGCCCCAACTGGAACTCGGCCAACCACCTCGACAAGGACTTCCGCGTGCCGACCAGCTTCCGCGGCTACCGCGTCGATCGCTCCGGGCAGCAGGTCTCCGAAGGCCATCGGGCCGACGGTTGGATGCACGTCCGCGGCACGTCCGGCGGAGTGGCCGTCGCGGTGCGCGACTTCTGGCAGAATTTCCCCAAGGCGCTCGAGCTGGACGGTGACCAACTCCGCGTGGGTCTGTGGCCGGGGGAATTCGCCGCCATGCACGAGATGCTCGGCGGCGAACAGAAGACGCATGAGATGCTCTTCGTCTTCCACGACGCCAAGACGACCGACCTGGCCGTCGAGCAGCGTATGGAGGCCGCGCACCGCCCGCTCTACGCGATGCCCGATCCGGCGGCGATCTACGCCACGCGGGCATTCTGGCCGACGGCGACGCTGGACCGCGAGAACTTCAAGTCGCTCGAACAGACCTGCGACGCGTTCGTCCATCCGGTCGGCGGCAGGGCCACGTCGGTGATCGCGCAGTGGGACACGATCGACGAGTACGGCTGGCGGCACTTCGGCGACACGTTCGCCGACAACGAGGTCTCGCCGGCCAGGATGGTCGCCGACTTTCCCGAGCACCACGTCGGCCGCCAGCCGATCAGCCACTTCGGCAACGAGTACGACGTGTGCTACGGGGTCATGCTGCAGGGGCTGCGCCGCGGAGATCCCCGCTGGATGTGGATGGCCGACGTGCTCTGCCGCCATTACGCCGACGTCTGCATCTACCACAGCGACGCCGAGCCGTCGGAGGCCTACCGCCACGGCCCCTTCACGCACACCACCCACGACACGGCCGCCTTCCGCAGCACGCACCGGATGTATCCCGGCGAGACGGGCAAGTACGGCCTGCAATACGCCTCGGGCGGGCCGAACGCGGGGCACTGCTACGTGGCGAGCCTGGCCCAGCATTATTACCTCACCGGCGACCGCACCAGCCGCGAGGCCTTCCTCGAAGTCGCCGACTGGACGGTCCACAGCCCCTGGTTCACCCGCGGGATGATGGGCGACAAGCGCGGGATCGGGAACCTGCTGATGACGCACGTCTACGCCTACCAACTCACCGGCGAGGGGAAATACTACGACGCGGCGGTGAAGATGTTCGACTACGCCCAAGAGCCGTTCGAAGGGCTCGGCGCCACGCTGTTCGTCAAAGCGGCCGGCCGCTTCCTCGACATGAAGATCGAGAACGGCCGGCTCGACGCCGATTACCGCATGGCGCTGGAGACGATGTTGCGATTCGGCGATTTCTACCTCGCGCTGCCCGACGACAAGCCCGGCCAATGGCTGGAACAGACCTGCTTCTACTCCGAAGTGCTCTTCACCTGCTACCTGCACGCGCCGGCCAGTCACCCCAATCGCGATCGCTATTTCGCCAAGGGCAAGGCGCTGATGGATCAAGTCCGGGGCCGATGGCCGGGCTATTACCGGCCCACCAAGACGCTGATCATGTGCTTCGCCAACACGGGCGCCTACTTCCGGGCGCTGGAGGCGCGGAAGGAGGGGCGTTAATGAATGACGAATGCCTAATGCCTAATGACGAATGACGAATGACGAAAACCAGGGGGCGTGATCGTCCATTAGACATTCGTCATTAGACATTCGTCATTAGACATTAGACATTCGTCATTCCTCCCGCATCGGCCCGATGTACTTCCTGGCGATCACCACGTTATCGACGAACAGGTGCTGGTCGTAGGGCGAGGGTTTCGTGCCGCCGTGGTAGACGTTCATCCAGATCTGTTCGATCCGCAGCTTGTCCACGTGGCGGAAGCGGATGTCGGTTTTCTCGAAGGCCGCTCGCCCATCGACCCAGGCGCGCAGCACGCCGTCTTTTTGGCCGGGCGTGTTGAGCTTGAGATACTGCTCGACGGCGTACCAGCGGCCGGTTTCCACGAAGCCGCGGTAGTCGTTCTGCCATACCCGGGTCTCTCCGTAGGGGCCCGACTGGTCGGCGTGATAGCAGTAGGTGCCGATCGGATGGGTGCCGGCCAGCGGATTGCCCTGGGGGACCGAGCGGAAGAAGGCACCGCGCGCCGACCAGCCGTTGGTGCCGTCCGAGCGCCGGCCGCCCCAGCCGGCGACGCCGTACGTGCCGCTGATGCCCGGCATCTTGCCGCCTTCGACCGTCTGGTTCCAGTCGTTGCCCAGCCGCAGATAATAGCGGAAGAAGATCTCTTCGGGCTCTTCGGCCAGCACTTTGCGAAGCTTGAAGGTCACGTTCATGGCCGTGTTGGTTCCCTCGGCCATCTTCGCCCGCAGCGCCTTTCCGCGAAACGGCTGGAAGCCTCGCTGCGGATCGGCCGCGACCGGCTGGAGGTTGCCGCCCGCGTAAGACCACGCGTCGGCCCAATCATCGGACTCGAAGTCGGCGAAGAAGAGGACGTCGGGATCGCCGAGGATGTCCTGGTCGCCGGGATATTTGGCGGCCAGGCCCATGATGGGATCGGACGCGGGCAGATCGTGACCCTGCCGGCATCGAAACACTCCGACGTCCATGCTGCCGTTGCCGTATTGGGCGAACGTGTGCAGCCGCAGCATGGCCTTGGCGATCGTTCCCCCTTCGAAGCGGCTTAAGTCGAACCGCAAGAGCGCGTGGTTCGAGCCGTCGGACACCTTCAGGGACTGCCCGTCGCCGAGGCTTCGATAGGTCGAGGTATCGAGATACGTGTCGGCTTCCGGCTCCAGCGAGACGGTCCGGCCGTCGCCGGTGAGGACGAGTTGCGGGCGCTCGGCCTTCTCGGCGTACTCGCGGCTGCGGAAATGGAACGAGCCGGTGCCCCGGACGGCCCGCAGCAACACGCCCTGGTTGGGATACTTGCCGGCGAGCCACTCGCGGACCAGGTCGGTGACGTCCCACTCGACGGACCGGGCCGTATCATCGTCGGCCACGGTGGCCACGGCGTAGGGCCGGTTGCCCTGGGCGACGTTTTCGGCGTCGCGCCAATCGCCCAT
>Ga0307379_10005578_pt1 | contig 17507 bp, 20 predicted proteins | sample UN2MG_FD_202237 | JGI IMG/M metagenome (GOLD analysis project Ga0307379, IMG submission 202237) | Soil microbial communities from Risofladan, Vaasa, Finland - UN-2 | ecosystem: Environmental > Terrestrial > Soil > Coastal area > Acid sulfate soil | place: Finland: Risofladan, Vaasa | collected... | reverse complement strand
CTTTATGCCGTCATTTATTTTGTAGTCATTCGCGGAAACCCTTGTAAAAATCGCGTTGAATTCGATTTGCTCGGTAACGGTTGCATTGTAAACGGAACCGCCAACTTTTTTGTCTATTGCCTCTTTGAGCTGCAAAGACGTTTCGGTTGCGGCCGTTTTTAATGGAATTCCCTCGCCCAATATGACGTTTACTATTTCATCCTGTATGGCGTTCATAATGTCGGCGCCAATAGATGTCCTTGGGGGTGTCTCTGTAAAATGGTTATTTACATTATTTGGATCTTCTGTTCTGTGCATAATTAACCCCTTACGTCCCAAGGAGGATTAAAATAAAATTTTCCGCTCGCTATGTCGCCCGGGTTTGTTGGCATCATAAAGCCAAGCAATATCGGATTTGCCGACGTTCTAATGGATGTAATACCTCCGGACAAATCACTTGCCAGATAAATAGGTTTACCAATTGCGTAAAGTCCGGACATGTCAGCATTGTAAATTAGAGCGTCTCTGACAAGTAGCCCGTTTGTAGCGCCGGAGGCATAAGAATTTAGAACAACGGCAAGAAGTCCTAATTTTGCGCTGTCTCCGGCTAGCGCTCGCCTCCAAGTGCCATCGGTAGCCATAAACATAACGTTCCCAAAAGAGACTTGCTGACCAATTATTTGAGAATAGAAAAAATCCCCTTTTGCCGTTTTATCGGTAATCAAAAACGGCGCTTTTGGTCTTGTCCAAAAATCATCCGGATAAACGCGATCCTCTGGCCAGTCCGAAACAAACCAGTCTCGAAATTGTTGCGCTTTAATTTCTTGCGTTATGTTGTCCGCAAGCAATGTCAAGATTTGCGCTCTAGTTCTTTTTGTATCTGCCATGATATACCCCTTTTAAATTATCCAAATTGTAGGTTATCGAATTGCTGTGCGTCCAATCCACGCGGAACAAATCCGGCCCATTGTGGAATCCAATATATTGTCATGTGTCCAGGTTTTATTTTTGCAAATTCTTTTTTAAGTTCTTCAAAATTTGCGGTTGGAATTAATTTGTCTATGTAAATAGTTAATGTAAAAATGATGTATTGCTCACCCACCTTGTCGCCCACTTGCATAATTCCAACCCATGCCGGTCTATTTTCTTCTATTGCAATTGCAAACCACAAACTTTCCGCAACGTCTACAAAATATTGCTTTAATTGTGATCCGGTTTGCAATTTTTTTGAGGACAGAAGCGCCCTTCGTTCTTCAATTGTTTTTGTATCGTCCGGAATTATTCCATAATCAATTTCATGCTCTTTGACAAGTTCGAGCGTTTTTGATTCAAGTAGTTCGTCTAACAAGTTCACGGCCCTTTGATCGGCATGAGCCATTCCAACACCCAAAGAAGCCAAAAATTTTTGATGGTTAGATTCAGAATCGTCCGGAAACAATTCGCCTGGCGGTAAATGGGCGTGTATGTTTCCCCCGTACTCGTTTTTATCTCTGGGCTTTGGTCGTTCTACCATTATGCGTAGTCCTCAAAAGTTATTACACCTAATTGCAGTATTCGGTTTATTGGAATACCGATGTCCACAACTGGAAAAATTAATCTATTTTTATTTTCGTTTGTTGCCGCCGAAATCGCCTCGCTTATTTGAGACAAAGCCAAGTCGGACCCGGGTCCACCCCTTTGAAAAAATAATTGATACATTTGTTGAATGACCGAGTTTCTAACGGTTTCCGTATTAGGGAATATTTGGATTGTCATATTTTGAGTCAAAAATTGAAGGGTGACCATAAATATTCCAGGTTCCGCGCCAGCGGGAGCGCCAACTGGGATTCCCGTTACCGGGTCTAAATGATAAATGATATAATCGCGAGCGTATTGTTCTTGTTCGGACGTTGGAATAATAGGATCGTCAAGGTCTCTGACAAATGAGACACCCATTGTGCCAGCCCCTTGGTATTGGGGAAATGTCCAAGCCCGCGTGTTTCCGGGTATTTCCAAGACCCATCTTTGATAATCGGTCTCTATGCCACCATGTGGTGGCAATCTTTTAACGGACAGAATTCTAGCCCTATATGAGTCGTCCGTTTCGATGTTTGTACCGTTTGTAATTCCGTCTATATCCACAAGGACTGTTGATTCAATTCCTGGAATTGGCGAGACGAAATTTAAAGTCACGCCGCCTTCTTGATTTCCCTCAATGCCTACCTGTAAAGCCGTGAATTCGAGCGTTGCGGAACCTCCCGAAATAACGATTTGATAATCGGTTTCGTAAAGAAAATTTTGAAATGACAATCGTGTTTTTTCGGGAATTATAATTCCATTTGTCCCAACAGTCGAGCCTTTGCCTCCGGCCTTTGCCGCGTCTTTTTGTGGGACACCATATTCCAAACCTATGATGCCCAGATTTGCGCCCTCGGCACTTGTTGCAAAGGATTGGTCCTTGATATATCCAAGATAGTCAAGAAGAAGATAAACGCCGGCACTGACCGCTTTTACCAATGCCCTGACTATTGATTTTGCCGCAAATCTTGAAACATTGAGGCTTATAGACGCATCGGCTAGCATGTCTTCATTGATTTCCTTTAGTGATTTTTTTTGATATGGCATAATTATATATTAACCTTTTTCTAGTTGAGATTTCCAAAGGCTCGAAAATTCAAAATCTTCAAATCCGCCAACTCGCTTATAAATTCTAACCGTATATTCAAGGCGCATAGTTGGCGGATTGCCAGCAATAGTGGCCGATACTTCAATTTTTCTTGCAATCCCCTCTTCAATCATCCACTTTAGGGCCGAATAAATATAACCCTGAGCCTGTGCTGGTGTTTGCCTGAGTATTTTTGATCTCTTTAATAACCACAATTTTGATCCCATACGAAAATCTTTACGCTCGGTCAAATCCCCCCACCAACCACGACGATCATCGGGGTCGTCGACTTCGCTTTCTTCGGCGCGAGCATCCGTCAAAAGAGACATTTGCACCATTGATTCGAGGCCGTTGTCAATGGCAAGATCACCATCGACAACGGTATAGTCGTAATATTTTTTTTCGGCGTTATATGTGATTGCTAGGTCCATATTTATATAGCCTTTAGTCTCGTTATGCCGGCCAATGGGCCACCATGAGGCGCTCCGTTAAACAGGCAGTTCGGAAGAATGTTAGGCTTCCAAAGAAATCCATCCCCGCTTATAAACGTTACGCCCGTGGCGTCAAGCAAAATACCGGCTCCCGTATTTGACGTCATTTGTATTCCGGCCGGGTTTATGGTGATCGAATTTAAAGTCGTATCTTTAATAATTATTCCGGCCGGCGTTAATGTCATTGAATTCCCGAGGGCGTCGTAAACGGAAACGCCGCCCGGCAATAAAAGTGGTCTCGCTATTTTGTCATAAACAACGCTGACCATTCCATTATTGGGTTGCCCGCCAAGAAAGCCCACGACGGCCTCGGTCCCCGGTAAAGGCGAGCTTTCAAATCCGTAATTTTGATAATACGGAACCTCGGTAAGAGAATCGCCTCCCATTCCGGTACCGGTAATTTTTTGCAATAATCCCAAATTATTTACGACGATCACCTCCATAAGTCCGAACATTGTTTGAACCCTATTAATAACGGGTTCTATCAATCTCATTACATCCTGAAGATCCATAATATTATCCGGTTATCAATCCAAAACCCTTCGGTATAAATCCTGGGTCGTATCCCGTACTTGCACTAGCCGGCAAAATCAGCGATGGCGAAAACGTGTCAAGTGGCGCAAGCGTCAACTCGGTTCTATTCCCAAATTTGTCATAAATATATTTTGCCCCAATACATTGCAGTACGCCTAGGGCGTCAAGCCTAAAAGATTTTACGGGCGTGATCGCGTTGAATGGCCACGGATATCCAAAGCCCCAAGTCCATCCGTCAACAACCATTTTTACGCGCCTCGACATGCCGGCCCTCTTAAATGCCTCCCACTTAGCCATGTCTCCACAATTGCCATCGGTTGCGGGGGTTGGATTTATAATCGTTTTAGGTCTATACCTGGGAACTGTAAAATCGGAACCGGTACCGCTAGGAGCTATGTACTGCGAAGATAATTTTAATTGTGACGGGATACCTATCCCCTTTACAGTGTAGTCGCTAAAACGATCCGAATCGTCTTGTATCAAATATCCAGCCAATACATTTGTCCCCTCGTCAACCAAATCGATCACAATATTAAACGCGTCTAAAGTTGCCAATTGCAGTTGTCCGTCGTAACCCTCGGTAGGTACAACTTGAGCAATATCACACAATCTTCGAATCATACTATAAGCCGTTTCGCCCGGAATCCCTCGAAAACTTTCTGGAATTGTTATAACCGAATTTAAAGCGGCCACCAAATCCGATGTAGTTGTAATTGAAAATTCGGACGCTATTTGTGAAATGATAGAAATAGCGGGTTGCAAAAGCCATTCCTTTGAAAATCCGTCGTGTGTACAATCGACCAAATCGCAACACTTGCCGCGGCCGCCAATAATAATTGAACTGCCCTTATTTTCACCAACGGTATTAAATCCGGGGATTAAAGTTTCCACATATCCGGTCAATACAGTTTGATTTGCAATTTCAATTTTGATTTCGTCCCCGCTTGAAATATCCCATTTGATTGGAAAACCTTCAAATGGGTCCTCTTTTTTCAGCAGAAAAGCGCCCGTCATGGTTTCCATGCTAATGTCGATTTCGATAGAAGTCCAATCGCCATAAGTGGTAATTCCAACGCGGGCTTCGTTGGATTTTACGTCGAGTAGTTTAATCATATTTTTTAGATATAGACAACTTTTTTTTGCCGATGAATGAATTATTTATTATATTATCTGTGGGTGAAGATAATGTTTTTTATCTATTGCAATCCCGTCATTAAACTGTAGACGCACGCCGATTGTCGGCAAAGCCCGTTGTTTGGGGTCGTATCCAAACAACGGGCTTTTCAATTTTAAACCAACTAATCTGGTAAAATTGTCAAAGTCGCCCCTTGTGGCAAAAACCCGGGATGCGTGACTTTACCCTCGTTTAATTCCGCTATTTCTCTATGTCGATTCAAATTTCCATACTTATCATAAGCTAACATGAGCGCGGATATAACGCCCGGCGCAACCTTATAGTCAGTTTTTTTAAGAAGTCGTTTTGTTTTTTCGGCGAACAATTGAACCAGAGCCTGTTTCATAGTTTGCATGGCGGAAAAAATTTGATTATTTTCTATTGGCCTGTAAACCCCTCCGATATGCTGCCATTGTGATCCAAATTCCTGTTCGGAAACCCTCTCCAATACGGTATCAATTGCGGAAAAAAGAGCGCCTTGGATCTCGGCTAGGCTTTCCTCGGAACTAATTGTCCCAACTGTGGCAATTTGCGCCGCCGTTGTAATGAGTGCCGAGGCGTTCATATTTACAATTTGCAACCTATTAACGATAACCTCCGGATTCGAAGTAGAGTCAAAAGACGCGGCTGTAAAATTCTCAATAGTTTCCGCTATTGATATCACAACCGAAGCGGTCAAATCTTCTGGTATTGCAACACCCGAAAGAACAACGGGGCTATCAATGCCCCCCCATCGTGGAAATGAAACAAGCGGAGACGCCCCGTAACCAGTTGGGCTTTGGGTTTGTTGCCCGGCCCTTGGCGCTCCGGTAACACGGCCATTTTTAACAGGCAATCCGGAGACACCAACTAGGTCGCCAGAGCATCTACCAATTACACCCCGTGCGTATGTATTTTCACCGAAACCAACCAAGATATTGAACGAGTCCGCCGCGTTTAAAAATATATCGGCAGTCTTGCATGGCTCGGCAGCTATAGTGTCCGCTATGCTAATTATATCCGCTAGTATGTCCAAAGAATCGGAAACGGTAGAAGATATTGTCCCCCGAACGGCAAGAATTGCCCCCTTTAAAGTATTGACCGTGAATTTTACATCTAAAATTGTTTGATCGATTGCTTTAATTGTTAGAGAGACGGGATTATGTGTAATGGCTCTTCTAACGGTGTTTATGGTTGCGCGGACTGAGTCCAATATATTTTCAAAAAAACTACCAAATCCGGGCGGTAGAAACTCCACAAAATCAAGGGTGAACGTCGCTTTCCCTCCTTCATCCGTAAACGACTCTACGATTGTAGCGGGGTCAACGACATGAGCCTCGACAACTCCGATAGTTGGGTGAATTAGCATTCCCTCATTACCAGATTTTATGGCCTGAATAAGGGCGTCCCTATCTTGGGTATAATCATACAGGTTCCCTTCATTCTGAATCACAAACGCGTCAAATATATATCTATCGGCAAGACGTCCGGAATCTTTGACGATTACGGATGGGGTTATCGAGCCTGGTTTGTATACGGCTTGCAATTCGACGTTTCGTCCCACCTGCATTTCAACAGCTTTGACATAAAACGGAACGCCCTTAAACGAGGCAGGCTGCAAATTGTCTTTCCATGCCATTTAATCTGTATTAGCTCCCCTGGAAATTTTTGATTTTAAATTTACGTTTACCCCGGATGGAACTTGTGATCCACGCTGTAATTTTGCGCCCATTCCATTTGGGGACGTGATTATAATATTGAGAGTTCCCGATCCAATGCCGCCTTGCATGGCAAACGCGCCAAAGGGGTTTATACCTCGAGGCGCCGCATACGGGTTTTGTGGCGAGTTTATATTTGACAACCCCCGGTTTATTGCGGTGCCTAGGACGGTCTGTATCATTTGTGCCGATATCCCCAAGGCGCTAGGATTTATTTTTACTTGACCGGTTTCTATGTCCGGTATTAACTGTGGTGCAAATTGCATGGCGGAACCAACTCCCGAACCAAACACAGCCTTCTCTAATTTATTGGCCGCGATTCGCGTTTGGTTAAAGGTTCTTTGCAATTTGGTTTTCATTAGCCCGTCTGTTTTTTGCATTTCTTTATTGAGGCGCTCAAACGATCCACCGAGACCGCTACCAAAAATTTCATGCGCCAATTCCTTAACCCACACAATCGCCTCTTTGATCGATGTAATAACTGCATCAAGGCCAGCTAGAAAAACCTCTTTAATCACAAATCCAATACCTAAAAAATATCCCTTTAAATCAACCAATAAATCATTAAAAAAAGTTTTTATCTTGCCCCAATTTAAAATTATTAAAGCCGGTATTGCGATGAATGGCGCAACTACCAATAGCACACCTAAGATAAGAATTTTCCACTCGGTTCCAAGGTCTTTCCACCAATTTTTTAATTTTTTCCACATTTTACGACCGGCCGCCACGACCTTGTCCCAATTTTTTATCAGGTAGTATGCGCCTAGCACCAACAGGGCAACGGCGGCTACTATTGCAAGTATAGTCCACAATACCGGTCCGCCCGAAACAACGGCGGCAATCATACCTTTTGCAAGAAAAAGAAAAGCTTTCACGACGCCTCCCGCCATGAGCCACGCTCCCTTGGCTATCAGGATAAACATTTTTAAAATACCCTTGCCCGCTTTTATGGCGCCCTTTCCAACGCCAGGAAAAAACTTTATCAATAACCCAAGTTGAAAAAGAGCCGGCCCAATAGCGGCGGCAATACCTGCCAGAGTGGTAATAAAGAAAATAAGATTTGGAGACGTTTTTGATATTGAGCGCAACAACTCGGCAAGCCATCGAACAGTGTCTTCCGTAAACTCGGCAAGCCCCGCTTTCCCTATCGACAATTGAACTCCCTCGAATGCCGATCCAAGGTCTTTTAACGCCCCTGGCAATCCCTTTTGCATTGTTTTCATCATGGTGCCGGCTACGCCATCGGCCGCTTCTAGCTCCTCTACAAATTTACCTATGGCCTCGCCACCTGTTTTTTGGAGGGCAACAATCGCCTGGCCACCTTGTTTTCCAAACGCTCTAAAAATTTGACTTGCTGTAGCTCCCTTTTCGGTCAACTCGGTTATTAGCAATTCAAAATTTTTAATCTTGCCACCCTCTGTGACAAAATCGTCGATATTTATATTTAAACTAGAGAAAACGCCTGATAAGTTGTCGCCACCGCGTGCAAGTTCTAGCATGGAGTTTCTTAACTGCGTTCCGGCAAGACTACCTCTCTTCCCGACATCGGCCATTTTACCTAAAAGACCAGACACTTCTTCTACGGAAAAGCCAAGGGTGTCGGCCGTGCCTGCCACGGGACCCATAGCCTCCGCCAATTGCCTAATATTAGTATTGGCGCTAGCTGCCGTGAGCGCTAGAACGTCGTTTATGTGAGCAAGATCAACGACCCCTTGACTCATGCTAGTCATTACATTGGTTGCAATATCGGCAGCCTCGGCAAGGGTTAGATTTCCGGCGGCCGCTAATTCCAAGACGCCCGGCATCGCCCCCATGATTTTTTCAGTGTTAAGGCCGGCCATTCCCAAAAAAGTCATGGCCTCGGCCGCTTGGGTTGCCGAAAATTGGGTGGTTGAACCAAGCATCATGGCCTGAGCTTCCATATCGGCCAGAGGCTTTCCCGTGGCTCTAGTTACGGCCGAAACTTCGTTCATGGCGCCCTGAAATTTTTCTATTGTTTTTACGGTGGAAACCCCGAAGGCGACAATGGGGAGAGTAAGTCCCATTGACATATTTTTGCCGACACCACTAATCTTGTCGCCAACGGCTTTCATCTTGGGAGCTATTTTGTCCAAGGATTTTATTGTTTTTTTTGAGAACGCGTCTACGCGCATTGAGAGTTTGTCGAAATCGCGGCCCAACGAAGTTGTTGGACCACGCAAATTTGAGAATTGATTTCCAATATTTCGGATGGCTTGAAGCGCTCGTTTATTCGATACAGAAAATCGTACCGACACATTGTATTTGCTTTCTGCCATACCATTTTAGTTTTGAGAATTTTTAAGCTGGTCTTGTATGTAGTTGTGACCTTCGACCCAATAGTCAAGGTCCCAGTCCGTCATTTCCATTATTTCGGACGCCGGAAAATTAAACGTGTGAGCTATTAGCCAGGAGGCGACTTTTGCGTCTCCTGGCCTTCTTTTAAATCTAGGACGCCCGAAAGAATATTTCCAACGTCTTCAATCCCCATCCCTTCGGATATCTGCCTTCCCTGATTGCCGGGCGCCATTATAATGGCCTCGATGAATGGTGGGAGGTCCTCGCCAAATGACGAGATGTCAAAATCTTCCGAAATGGCAACATCTGAAATTTCTTTGTTTTCAGGGTCTTTATTCTTTAAGTTTTTTTGATTCTCTCCAATCATTTGGACAATCGCTTTTGGCATTTTCGAGTATGCCTTGGTTGTTAACCCCTCTCTGACACATACCGATTTAATTGTTGTAAGCAGTTTTGGCCTGCCTTCTTCAAATCTTATATTCCCGGCGCTGTCTAAGACGAAAATATCAATTGGTTTTTCTAATTCAATTTCTTTATATGCCATAATTTTGTCCTTTACTGTACTGCCTCTGTCCACGCTTTCCCAAAAAATTTCACGGGAACCTCGCCGTCTCCGGTTGTGAGCGTAAAATTTCCGGCGCATGTAACATTTACGAGAGTATATACCTTACCTCCCGTCAATGCTGTGATGGTTACCGAACCGCTACCACCCTGTACTTTTGCTAGGCTATCTAGTAAAAGTTCTTCCGTATCGATTATCGTAAATTCCGTGAACGCCTCGACTTGTTCTTCGGAATTACCAACCAGTCCAAGATCCGAAAAAACAGGCTTTCTTTCGACCGGTGGCACTCCAGATTCACCAAGTCCGTTTATTGTTACACCGGACTTGCTATGGATAAGTGTTTGTCCCGCCTCTGTATCGACGGTGACCTTTACCCTTCCTGTAATTTTTGCCATAATATTTCTCCTAAAGAATGAATTGCGCCTTTCCGGCAATCTGCATAAGCTGATTAATTAAATTTGGTTGGAATAATACATCAACCCTATTACTTCCGGATCGCTCCGCTATAATTGTTTGCTTAAACGCTTCCATGTCCTCTATAAGTCCCTTCGTTAGCTGCAATTCTGAAAAAAGGGCTATGGTAGCCGACTTGATATCTTGCGGTGTCACAACTCCATCAATAGGAGGCGTTCCGTCGTTTGCCAATTTTTTTCTTGGAGCAATAAACAAAGTGCCCATCCTGAGAACCCATTGATATCGTAATTCCATATTTGTCGCCGGTGTCATCAAGTCCAAATAGGAAATATCCGGAAGATCTACGCTGTTTACCTGATATGTTGTAATTGCACGCTCTATTCTCACGGTCCCGTCTTTGCTAACCGTGTATGTAGATACACCATCATAAAGAAGCCCATTTCGTTCTTCGCCCGTCCAGCGATTTTCCGTCTTTGGTGGCAATACGTTTAAGGCTATTCCATGCAACGGCCTAGCTGGGTCTTGATTCAAGTACCTTACATCTAACGCTCCATATTCGGCGGCCCAAATTTCAGGCCCGCTAGGACTGTCTTGCGCCGGCATAAATGTCAAATAAGGATTATTTAACGAGTTACCTAGCGCGGTCGCTTCACCTAGCGTTGCTCTTGCCGATGTATACGACAAAACGTCTAGCGCTATGTTCGCGTTCCATCGCCTAGCCAATTCGTTTGTTAGACTCGTCAAATTTGACGTATCGGTATACGGTTGAATAATTCCGTGGTATTGTTCGCCGGCTATGACATCCCATGCGTCTCCAAGGTCGGGGTCTATCGTACCGCCCGCCATGAGAGGGATTATGGGAATTATGGAAAAGCAATCCGGGTTTTCGTTACCGTCAAAATAATTTTGGGTGACGTTTATGTCGTTACCCAACGTTCCGTTGTTTTTTGCCTTTAAATTAACCTTGCCGGACACCGCGCTAGCCAAAACGGGAAGAGTTGTATCGGCATTGATAACCGCCTTTGTGGCCGTTGCTATTGCGCCGCCCGACATTCCGTCCGCAACGGCAACCGGAATATATTTACCGGCAACCATTAAATGCCATGTATGATTACCGGTCACAAGGTTGGACAATAACGCGGCGGATAAATCAATGGTTGTGCTTGCAATCGTTGCCCCGATTCCATCGGACAAAGCCATGCCAAAAATATCATTTTGGTTGTTTAGCGCTTTCGCGGCGGCAATCATCCTGGCCAAAATGCTACCTTTTCCAAAATAACCTTGCTCCAATCCGGCTTGAGTTATTTTTTTAATTTCGTTTGTTGCGGCGGTTCCCTCGGATGTTTTTTGTCCGATTATCATTATTACGTGTGGGTTTTCCGCCAACCCCGTCACCGCCTTTGAGTTATCAAACTCAAGACGCGCCCAAGGCTGTCTGTTGTTTGTGGATATCTCGTTAAATTGTATCGCCATTTGATCCCCCTTCGTTCTTCTCTATCCTTGAACCAGATGCGCGAGGTTTAAATGTTTCCCTCAATGATTCTGGTTTTTTTTCAATGGGAATCGAAACATCTTCCCATGTAGCGTCCCCGCGTTTCACATTTCGCCTCCAATATGTATTGCCTTCGTCAACCATAAGCCCTTCACTTGGGACAAATTGCGACATATAAATAGAACTGCCCTTGTCTTTTATGATGGGATTGTTAGGGATTCGTATTAAAACCCCTTCTCTCGGAATTATTTTTTTCATTACCATTACTCCTTGGCTAATATTTCATTGTACATTAATTTTAAATTTTGCGCCGGTAAAGGACCCTCGTAATCTTCGCCCTGAGAAGTTATCTGTGAGAATATTTCGAGCAAGTCCGTGATATTCCCATCGGTTACAATCCCCGTATCAAGTACGCCATCGGGACAAAGTCGAAACGGCGCCTCGAAAATAAATTGCCACCAAATATACCCCGAATCTATCTTATACAGATTGCCGCTAACGTATGAAACAGGCCCCTCTGCTCTAGGAAGCCATAAATTTATTAAAACTGAAAAAAGTTGATCCCTTACATCATCAACCGCGTCCGTTGCAATTATGCCAACCTTGTCCGATTGAAGCGTGTCGTTTTTTAAAGCAACCATTACGACAAACCTTTCCGTTAGAACTTGGCTAATCGAGGAATCTAACATGTTTGGGCTTGCCGTGTCCGAAAGTCGAATTACAAAAGCGGCCTCGTCATTCAGTGTTGACGCGATGGCTCTACTATATTCGGCGGCCCCTGAGACCCGATTTCCAAAGCGTGTGTTTGCGGCCCGTAGAAGAAGGGCTATTGGTCCTACTTGCATAATTAAAAACCCCTTGTTCCTTGCGACATTGCGTCAAAAAGCGGATCGACAAACGCGGCCTCTATATTTTTTGCAATTGGAATTCCAAGCAACTCTAAAGCGGGGTCTACAAACGGTCTCGCGTCCATTTTTTCGGTACCTTCTTCTAGAAATATAGCATAAGGAGCGCCCCCTTTGACCCCGGCTATCATTTCAAGGCCCTTTACATCTGACCATATAGACCTATCTAATTCCCCCTCATCTTTGGCTGGTGGATTTCCAGGTAATGATGGATGCTGTGTTACCCCTCCTTTTTTATATGACCAGGGCGCCCTTGGTGTATTCCGCATAGATAAAAGCATTTCACGCCTTAGCCACAGTCCGCCCTCGGCTAAGGCCATGACAGTTCGAACTCGAGTTTCTTTATCGGCGTTCTTTAATTCTTTGGCTATCTTTTGAAGGCGCCTGTTTAATTTGCGAAGTTCTTGTGTGTCAATCATGGATACCCCGTTTCAGTTTCTTCAATTTCCTTTACTGATATAGTTATAAATTCGTTGCGCTCAAAATCCGGAGCGGTCCCCAAGATTTTGAATCTTCTATTTCCATGCCCCTCAATAAGCTCCAAGAACCAATCGGACTTAATTGGATTAACGTCGCCATATATCTTAAGCCCATTGCCAAACTGTTTAGGATCAAATTGTCCTCCAAGATGGTTGACCGCGGATTTCCGAATCGTGACCCGGTGGGTTTCGTCTTTAATGGTTCTGTCGATTTGATCCGCCGTACCCCGAATATATTTTTGATACTCGGCAATCTCTTTAATTTTAGCGTATATTTCAATAATGAGCTCGTAAGTTCTGTCAAACCCTCCCGCATCGTTTGGATCTTGGACGGGTTTAAGAATCCGCACTCTGTCATTGAGGGTCGCATACATCTTTTTTTTTTGCTCATATTGACAATATCCTGTATATATTTAATTCGGATTTTGTTATTGGAGGTATTTCGCTAGACGCTTCAGGGTCATCAAATGCGCTGGCCGCTATTGCCATAATCGCGCTTCTGATTGCACTCGGTACATCTTCTTTGTTTTCGCCATAGCCGGCATAGTATTCTATTCTAATTCCACCGCTCGGCCTATCGCTTTCGGGATAATCCAAACCTGTTTTAACCGTTATCGTCGGAATGTACTTGTCCGAATCCGCGTAATATGAAGATGGGTCAAGCAAAGTTTCAACGCCTTCTTCGTCTACGGAGTACACGCGTTCGACGGATAAAAGATTTGGCCACATTAAGTCAACGGCGCAAGGAGGCCAAAAATCCATTGTCTGCAATCGTTTTTGTTTTATTAAAGAACGGGAGAGAAATTTTTCCGTCAACTCTCGCGCCGAAATCAATAGCGTTGTCAATACATTGTCGTCGTGAACGGTATCGATTCTGGCAAACTCTTTAAATTCGTCAAGGTCGACCGGCTCTATAGCCGGCGCCTCCAAGACGACATTATTAATTATTTGCTCTATGACGCGAGTGTTGATTGACATTATTTCTTTTCCCGTTTTTTTTCTTGTTTTTTCTTTTCTTCTTCTTGCTTTTTCAAAGCCTCGGAAGGAGTGTTCTTGTTTTTGGGGGCTTGCGCCGCTTTGTTTCCGCTAGGTTGTACCATTACGCTAGTCCTATCGTTACAGAATCGTTAGATTCTAGTACGGCCCATTCGCCTTCGTTTACGCAACCCAATCTTAGGATCGCGCCGGCGCTCGCGTTGATAGACGAAACCTCTAAGCCCGCCTTGTCAACGGCGCTCAATGCGCCTTTTGAAATTGCGGCGTTCGCGTTATCTGAAAATTTGTCGAAGTCAAGAACTAAAAACGCTCCAGGGATGGCCGATGGCAAAGTCAAGATACCTTGGGAAGCTCCCGTATCGGCTGCAAAGAAATGGTATCCATACCCAGGGACAATCAGACTGCCACCGCTTATCCCGGCCCCCGATTGTCCGCGTCTTACAATGCTATTTGCAGACGCGAGAGATTTTATCAAATTCCCGGCTTTAACGCTACCATTCTCGGCATAAAACAAAAAGTTTTCACCAAGATGAAACTTGCCATCGTCTTTTCCAAAGAATTCTTTTGCGCCGGCATACTTTCCAACGCTTGTATTATACGTGTCGCCTACTGCCATGATTAACCGTCCTGTCTCGGATCAACCGGCCACGATTCGGGAGATCCCAAAACATACTGAAGACTAAACCCGTGCGCCGGTGGCGTTCCGAGGATTGATTGCCTTGCGCGTACAAACGGCTTTCGCCCAAGATAGGCGCAAGTGTAAATGTTGTTTGCTCCCGATTCTATCGTAGTTAATCGCAACCACTCACCATTCGAATTTTGAGAATTCAACCCGTTAATCCCATAATTCGAGCAATGCAAAAGAGACGCCGGAACGGGTATCCATTGGCTTGGAGACCCGGCCGCGCTTTCGTCCGCGTGATCTAATTGGAATACGAAACCCTCCCCTGGTTGTAGCGCCGAAGCCGTTACTCCATTGATGTGTAGGGCAAGAAGAACGGACCTAAAACCCCTTCTATTTACCCATGCGGCCGTGTGTTGCGCGTCCAATGGAAGAGGGCGAATTCCGTTAATAAATTTTAAGCTATCTTTTAGGTCATGCTCTTGACCTGGTGTATTCATTTTTGGCATAATAATTCCCCTTACGCGTTGACTCCGATGACGGCTGGCTGTCCATTTATTACGTCCCCGCCAATTCTGAGTCGAGTTTTAAATAGAATCCAAGGATTTTCCGTATAGTCATCCCTAAAAACTGTTACCCCAAGTCTCTGGACTATTTGATAGACAAGATTCCATCTACCAAATGCGATACTCTCGGCACCATCGGCCGCGTCTGGCATAGATGGGGAAAGCCTAATTGGGCTACCAAGAAAAACGGCTTCGGTTTCAAATTTATCCATGCTAGGCTGCCAATAGTAGGCACCATTGCCGTCTTTCATGATTATTAGTTGCCCATAAGTTCCCCTTGAAACCATCCATGTGCCCATTCCCATTGCCGGTTTTTTTATTTCGAGCTGAATTTGTCTCAATTTATCGGCGTCAAATGGCCATCCAACGTTAAATCTGGGAATTTGATTAAGGCCAGTACCGTTTTCGGTTTTCAAAAATCCCCTTGGTTTATCGTCCCCATTCCCATTGACGAAAGCCTGGTTTGTCAATCGAGACATTTTATCGGACGCTTTTCGGTTGACCCATTGCTCTATGTTTATAGAGCTGTCCTCGGCCATCTCGTTACTAACGCGTGGCATCGCAAATAATCTATTTACATAAATGGTCTTTGTTCCAGGCAGTGGAGAATCAGTTTTTCTGTGACCCGCGGTTGCCGAAGATTCCCAGTACGCGTCAGCCTCACCGTCGTCAACGCCCATAGCGACCCTATCCGTTGATATAGTCAGCTTGTCGGCAAGTTCCATCATTGGATCATCTTCATAAATTCTCGTAATCATTTTATCGGACCATGAAGGGAGAACCAATACGCCTCCGCTGGCTTCCGTTCCAGAGAAAATACTTTTTGCCCCATTCGCTCTGAATTCGCTTCCCAGAAATTCTCTTCCCGATTTAAAATATATTCCAACTTGTTCGGCTTTTTCCTCAAACGATTTGATGTCGAGAGAGCCCTTTATTTCCAAAAGTTTTTTATGGGAAAGTTTTTGATCTCCCATGCAAGCCTCTTCAGTGGCATATTGCAACGCCTCCGCCGCTTTTGCCTCATTTTTTGGATCCGAAGAACCGGCACCGCCCGATTTAAAAGCAACTTCAATCTCGTCAATGCGAAGATTCAAAGCGTCTTCGGAAGCTTTTTGGGATGCCGTAAATCCATCGAGTTGCTTTTGCCTTTCTACCAAGTCATCCGTTAGTTTTTTTAACTTTTCATCATGAAGCGGATCGGATTTTTTTAGATTTTCTATATCATCCACGATAGCCGCGAAAGTTTTTTTGACCTTGACCCAGTTTTGAGCGTTCGTATCGCCCGACTTTTTCATTTCTTTTTTAAGGCTTTTTAGAAAGCCAGAGTCTTCTGGATCTGGAATGTCGTCAAAGTTTCCAAATTCGTTACCCCATCCACCGTCTGCGTTCTTAATCCCATCCGGTCGATTTTTTAGTGCTGTTTTCATAAATTATTTTTCTCCTTAGAATTAGATTTTTAATTCTATGTTCTGTTTGCGAACAATTTCCAAGATTTCATTTTTTTCGCCTTCATCCCGAAGGTTAAAATTTGAGGCCACAAATTTTGCGTCCCCGTTAGAAAGCCCTACATCCCGTAAGATTTTCTCAACTTCCCTCTTTGTTGTCGCGCTTTTAATATCGCTTTTTACTTTTCCAATGCTAGTGTTTATATTGGCGGGAAAATCAACCGGTCCCGCCTCCCATAATTCCAATTTTTTTAGGTGCCGAACTTCCACCCCGGCTCTTGTTATGTATTCTTTCTCTAATACGTCGAAAGAAAAAGACATTCCGGACATGTCGCCCGCTTTTAAAAAAGCGTGGACGTCTCTAGCGTAAGGGACTTCCATATTGATTTGAGCCTTGCCCCAAAGCCCCTTTTTCATTTCGTCCCAATCAATCCATTTTCCAATCAAGCGGGTATGATTTACAAAAGTCGGAATGAATTCTGATCTGTTTCTACCACCGTGCGCTATTGTATCCGTGAACGCGCCATAATCCACAATGTCGCGATAAGAATCCATCGGCCCGCCAAACGTCGAAATATACCCCTCGAATGTGCCATCTTCCTTTACGTCTTCGGCCTTTATGTGAGCGGATAGTTGTTTGTATTCCCTCATAAATATATCCTTACGCGGCCTTTTGCGGGGTTCGCGTGTAAAAAATTTCTTGACATCTACAATTTATTACGTTGCCGGCGCTGCCTGCCGAATCCCCCGGATAAGCCATTTCTTCGCCCGTATTGATAAATGGATCGTCTATCTTGACGGTTTCACCATTTGCGGAAAGGTGATTAAATCTTTTTACTCTGGTTCTTGAATCATTGGCCGATATCCATTCATGATATTTCAATTTTATACCGGACGATTCGACCGCGGTTCGTATTGATTTTCCTGCCCCATTGTGGGTCTCGGTTCGTGCAATTGTTTTAGCCCGGGATTTTGAAACAATTTTACCGGTTGATCTAATTTCTTTCGCTATTTGAGCGTTTGAATTCCCTGCCAAAATGTTTCGTTTTATAATATTTTTGATAGTATTGCGAGTGGTTCTATTTATATTTTTAATTTGTTTTGTCGCCTCAAATTTAATCCATCGGTTCATAGTGGCCCAAAATTTCGCGGCAATTGGCTCGTCAAACTCTGTTTCAATAGATTTTTTAC
>Ga0307379_10005577_pt1 | contig 17507 bp, 18 predicted proteins | sample UN2MG_FD_202237 | JGI IMG/M metagenome (GOLD analysis project Ga0307379, IMG submission 202237) | Soil microbial communities from Risofladan, Vaasa, Finland - UN-2 | ecosystem: Environmental > Terrestrial > Soil > Coastal area > Acid sulfate soil | place: Finland: Risofladan, Vaasa | collected... | reverse complement strand
TCCGCAGCGTCGTCGAACGTGATGCGGACCGTCGGTCGATCGGGCACGGGAACCCGAAGGGTCGACGGATCGAACTTGAAGCGGTGCTCGTAGCTTCCCGTCCCGAAGCCGAACCGGTCGTAGAAGCCCTGCTCGAACATGCCCAGCGCGGCGACCTGCGCTCCGTCGCGCGCAGCATGGATCAACTCCTGCGCGGTCAGCGTCGTCGCCAAGCCGCCGCGACGAGCGACACGGCTGGTGGTGACCGCCATGACGAACGTGGCCGTGAGATCGGCGTCCAGGTACCGCATGCGGCCCGCCGACGTCTTGACCAGGCACTCAGCCGTGCCATCGATGTCGCCGACGACGGCGTTTCCACCGTCGAGAAACCGCTCGAGGCCGGCCGCGTTGGCCTCGCTGTCGTCGATCCATCCGATCTCTCGCCAGATGCGGGTGATGGCATCGAGGTCGGCGGCCTCGTAGGGACGAATCGAGGTCATGACCGTCGAGTGTTGCAGGCAGCCGGGTCCGAGGCCGTCAGAGATTCGCGGTCAGCGGTTCTCCCGCTGCCACCGCTCGAGCCGGCGCCGGTCTCGCTTCGTCGGCCGACCGGCTCCCGGCTCGCGTCGAGCCACCGGAGCGTCGCCGAACGAGGGGTCGCGTGCGGGTTCTGGCGGTGAGTGGTCGTCGTAGCACTCGACCGCGACCGTGGCGCCGACCCGCTTGTCGATGATCCTGGTGACCTCGATGACCCGCTCACGCTGGTGGATGCGAGCCGCCACGCGATCGCCGACCGTCACCGCCGTGGACGCCTTGGCAGGGCGACCGTTCACTTCGACGTGCCCGCCCTTGCACAACGCGGTTGCTGCCGACCGAGTCTTGGCCAAGCGGACCGCCCACAACCACCGGTCGACCCGCGTCGCGTCCATCAGCCGCCGTTCGAGCCCTGCAGCTCCTCGGGATCGATCAGTTCGCCGGCGACCGCGAGGGTCGATGCCAGGTTGACCGCGTACTCGTAGACCAGCTTGAGCGTGTGTTCGGCCGGGACCTCGTGGCCGGGCAGGGGCACCCGACCGAGCGACTGGACGACGGCGGCCGGCGCATGGGTGATGTGGACCGAGTTGGCCGTGTCGGGGATCGCGTCGACGTCGCCCCAGAACTCGTCGGGGGTCCCCGCCTTCGGCTTGGCGGCGCCCGGGGCTCCGCCGGAGCGCCCGCGGCCGCTGCGGCGGCGCCGGTTCGAGTTCCGGTTCTGGTTCTGGTCGGGTCCGTCACTCATGCCGGGGCTCCGGTCGAGGCGAGGGCGGTGGTGTCGAGATCGGTCTCGTCGTCGGTGAGCAGCTGGTCGGGGTCGATGCCGAGCGCGACCTGGAGCTGCTGGCTGTCGAGGTCGCCGACCGAGCTCGACTTGGGGAGGACCATGTCGGCGATCCGTCGCTTGCCCGCCACGACCTCTTCGACCCGTTCGTCGACGGTGCCGGGACACACCAGGCGATGGCAGATGACCTTGTTCTTCTGGCCGATCCTCCACACGCGGTCGCGGGCCTGGTCCTCGACCGCAGGGTTCCACCAGCGGTCGTAGAGCACCACGTGGTTGGCTGCGGTGAGGTTGAGTCCGGTGCCGCCTGCCTTCAGCGACAGGACCATGGCTCCCGCCCCGGTGCCCTCCTGGAAGGTACTGACGAGTTTGTCGCGGGCCCCGCGGCCGAGGCCGCCGTGGTAGCAGGGAACGTGCATGTCGAAGCGTTCGCTCAGGTGCACGGCGAGCCGCTCGCCCCACGAGGCGAAGTGGGTGAACACCAGGACCCGTTCGCCCGCCGCGAACACCGTCTCGAGGATCTCGTCGAGACGGGCCAGCTTGCCCGACCGGCCCTCGATCGGACCGTCGTCGTCGGGTTGGAAATTCACCGGATGGTTGCAGATCTGCTTGAGCGCGGTGATCGCGGCCAGGACGGCGCCCTTGCGTTGCGGCGTGCCGTCGTCGGCGGTTTCGCGAACCAGGTCGTCGAGCACGGCCTGGTAGAGGCCGATCTGTTCGGCGGTCATCGCACAGTGGTCGAGCTCGTCGATGCGATCGGGCAGCTCGGCGGCGATGGCCGGCTCGAGTTTGGTGCGGCGGAACACGAGGATGCCGTTGAGCGCACGGAGGGCCCGCTCGGCGGCGTCCTTGCCGGTGCCGGCCTCGGAGAGACTCGCGATGAACGACGCCCGCGGTCCGACGAGGCCCGGATTGGCGAAGTCGAGGATCGCCCACAGGTCGCCGAGGCCGTTCTCGATCGGGGTTCCGGTCAGCGCGAGGCGAGTGCGGGCCGGGATCCGCCGTATTTGTTGGGCGGTGTCGCTGGCCGGGTTCTTGATGGCCTGGGCCTCGTCGAGCACGACCTTGCCCCAGGCGACCTTCTCGAGCGCGTCGACATCGCGGACGGCCGTCCCGTAGGTGGTGATGACCAGATCGGCCTGGTTCGCCATGGCGTCGAACCTCGCCGCATCGACGCGGTTCGGTCCGTGGTGTACGACGACGTCGAGACCAGGGGTGAAGCGGCGGGCCTCGACCGCCCAGTTCCCGACGACGGCCGGCGGTGCGATCACCAGCGACGGCCCGTCGCTGGTCGAGGAGAGGATGTCGGCGAGCATGGTCGGGGTCTTGCCGAGGCCCATGTCGAGCGCGAGGCAGCCACCGAGGCCCGAGCGGTCGAGGAACTGGAGCCATGCCAGGGCCTCGGCCTGGTAGTGGCGCAGCTCGCCCTCGAACCCGTCGGGGCTGGTGGGGAGGTCGTCAGGGATGTCACCCGCACTGCGGAGCAGATCGGCGGCCCAGCCCTCGCCGCCGAGCGAGATGCCACCCGAGAGCGGCGAGCCCTCGAGGCCGAGGGCGTGGCGCAGCATGTCGGCGCCGGTGAGTCGCGAGGTGTCGGCGCGGTCGGCGAGGGCACGGGCGGCTGCAGCCAGATCGGCCTTGTCGAGCTCGACCCAGCGGCCGCGTGACTGGACGAGTGGCCGAGCCTCGGCCGCGAGCGCCCGGATGTCCTCGGCCGTGAGTTCGACGTCGTCGAACACGGCCGACCAGCTGACGTTGGCGAGTTGCTGCGCACCGACCACCGACTCGTCGGCGTCGTCGGCGGTCAGCTTCAGCGACGGGGCCGGCTTTCCCTTCCCGAGCAGCGGGATCCTGACGTCGTAGCCGGCGGCCATCAGCGCATCGCCGGTGCCGCTCATGAGTTGCCATGCCTCGTCCTGGCTGAGGATCACCTCGCCGCGTCGCCGGGCGCCGGGGCGCAGCAACGGCGGGAAGAGCCGTTCGAGGCGGGTGAGGTGGTCCTGGAGGTCCTTGCCGCGGCCCGATCCCGAGTTGACCATGGCCGACTCGATCGGTTCGAGGTCACCGTCGGGGCCGGGGGCCTTGACGGCGAGGTACCAGTCGTTGGCGTCGCCGGGCGGGTCGAGCAACACGGTGAGCTTCACGCTGAGGGGCCCGGTGATCGGGCGGCTCCAACGATCGATCCGGCTCGCGATCTCCGAGCCGTACCGGCTCGGCGCGTCGAAGATCTTGCCGTCGAGATTCGCCAGCATGACCTCGGACACATCGGTCTTGGTCCGCGGGTCCTCGGGGGGTGCCGGCGTCTCGAGGCGTGCCGCGGCGGTGCAGCACACGGCGTCGATGAGGTCGGAGAGCACGGCGATCGTGAACGCCTTCGCGTCGCGGCGGTTCTCGAGCACGGTGACCGCCGGCGGAAGGCTCTCGGCCAGGGCCGTGAGTTCGGCTTCCTCGATGAGCGCCGGCACCCACCGCACGACGTAGGACGCGAGCTGCTTCTCGCGCTGCTCGTCGGTGAGGCGACGCTTGAGCTTCTTCACGGTCGGCACCATGCGGCCCTGGGTGGCGAGCTGCACGGCGAGGGCGGCGACCGCACCCATCCAACTGACGCTCGCTCCGGTGGTGTCGTCGGTCACGGTGCGCAGCGCGGTGAGCCAGCCGAGGCCGTTGATGATGTCGGTCTCGGTGGCGTCGGCGCGGCTTCCGTCGGGGACCTTGACCGCGCGCCGCTCCTGCCAGCCGAGCTGACCGCCGCCGATCTTCTCGAGCCGGGCCAGCACCGCATCGGTTCGCTCGTGACGAGCGTTCGGACCGGACGACCAGGCGATGAGCTGACCGGGGGTCCACGACAGCTGGAGCTGGGCGACCCCGTCCTTCGGGCGAGGAGCGGTTTCGGTCGGCGTCGCGGCGCGTTCGCCCGGCGGGGTGACGAGGTCGTCGTCGACCGCGTCGAGCTCGTCGAGGTCGATGTCGTCGCCGAGCGAGCCGAGGACGATGGCGACCCGGGCCCGCTGGTCCTCGAAGTCGGCGAGCACCTGGGCCCGGTTGGGCCCGCGATAGTCGCGGCGGAGGTCGAAGAGGGTGTCATCGACGTCGTCGAAGATGCGCTGCAGGGTCCGCCGCCAACGCTGTTCGTCGGCGCGCAGGACTGATTCGACGGCGTCGTCGGCGATCTGGTCGAGGTGGTCCTGGACGAGGAGCTCGAACTCGCCCTGGGTACTCGGCGCGGGCATGGCGGTGGTGGTGATGCGCTTTCGCTTTCCGTTCGGATCGACGACGTGTGCCGCCGATTTCGATCGGTGTTCCCCCAGGCCTGGCAGCAGCGAGGTGGAACACCTCCGGCCGAAGGTCACTCTCCGGCGAGGGCGACCGGCGACCCGCAGGCGGCCGGTGACGCCGTCACGGTACCGCATCGGCCGCCGAGGTCCACCACTTGCGCTCGGGTTCGGCCTGACCGCCTGACCGGCTGATCAGCTGCGGGCGAGGTACTCGTCCACCGGAACCGGCGCGGGTTCGGCGTAGCCGGGGAACAAGATCACGTCGCCTCGGACCGTGAGGAACACGACCTGCCACTGGTGAAAGCCGAAGAAGGCCTGCGGGTCCTCTTTCATCACCAGGGCATAGGAGGTGACGCCGCGGACGTAGTTCTGGTGGTTGTTGTACCGGAACAGGGCCCCGGCGATGTTGCCATCGGCACCGCCGTTGTGGCGGAGGTACCGGGCGGCCCCGAAGATCGCGTCGCGCGGGTCGTTGATGTCGCCCTCTCCGAACGCGTCCCACGTCGACGGCAGGAACTGCATGGGACCCTGGGCGCCGGCGGAGGAGGTTCCGCGAATGCGGCCCATGCCGGTCTCGACCAGGTTGATGGCGGCGAGGTACTCCCACTCGATGCCGAATTCGGCTTCGGCCTCCTGGTAGGAGCGCAGCAACTCGGCAGCCGGGACCGGTTCGACGATGGTCCACGCGGGGAGGTTCTCCTGGAGTCGAGTGTGCATGCCGCGGAACTGGCGCCTTGCCCCGACGTTGAGGAGCACGGCCGGCCTGAGGTCCTCGGGCACGCTCTGGAGCACGATCGCATCCCACTCCGGATGAGTTCCGAGGGCTCGATAGGCGACCTGCTGCATCAGGCCCGCGTTGGCCAGCACGTCCGGTGGTGTGTCGGGGTCGCGGATCTCGGCCTCGGCTTCGACGATCTGGGTCGCGAGCTCGCGTGGTTCGGTGGCCGCCATCGGCGTTCGCAGTGGTTCGGGCGAGCGCTCGGTGGTCGACGTGGTCGAGGGCGGGTCGGTGGAAGGCGCAGCAGGGGCACGATCTGTCGAGGAGGCGGCAGGTGTCGTGGTGCTGGTGGTGCTGATGGCAGTCGCACCGGTCGAGAGCGCCCCGCCCCCGGCATCGTCGGCGCCACCGGCAGCGCAGGCGCTGAGCAGCAGACCGAGGGCCAGCCCTGTGCTCGCTCGTCGGTGCCACGTCACGTCCCTGAGCGTACGACGCGTCACCCGTTCGGGAATGTTGACCTGTTGGGTCATGTTTAGGATGGGTGATGCCCACTCCCATCGATCCGCGTGGTCCCCGCTTCAACCAGGCGGTGCTCACCGTTGGTTTGCTCGCGGGGTTCGTCGTGGACGCTCGCGTCGTGATCCCGGTGTTCGCCCTCGTGCTCTTCGCCGGCGCGGCGTTCGGTTCCGACTACGGCCCAGCCCTGCGCTTCTTCAAAGAGGTCATCGGGCCGAGGCTCGATGCGCCGTCATTCCTCGAGGACCCGCGCCCACCGCGGTTCGCCGCCGCGGTGGGGGTCGTGTTCCTCGCAGGCGCGTCGGTGGCGCTGCTCGTCGGCGCCACCGGTCTGGCCTGGGCCCTCGCACTGGTGGTCGCCGCGCTCGCAGGGCTGGCCGCCACGACCGGGATCTGTGTCGGGTGCGAGATCTACGTGCTGCTGGCCCGCCGTTCAGGCGTCGAGGTGGCTCACCGATGATGCGGGTCCAGCTGATGCTCCTCGTGGTGACGCTCGTCGGCCTCGGGAACCTGGGCTATCGGCGGCGCCTCGCCGGGCTGCAGGTCACGGGGGACGCCGACGTGCTCCCGGTCGAACTCCGCGGTCCTGGACCGACCTGGGTCGTGTTCACGACCCCCACGTGCGTGACCTGTGGTCCGGTGGTGGACGTCCTCCGCTCGACCGAGTCGAGCGCGACCGTGACGGCGATCGACGCGAGCTCACGCCCCGACCTCAGCGACGCCCTCTCGGTGCGCGCCGCACCGACGGTGCTTCGTGCGAACGCCGACGGGGTCATCGACCTCCGGCTGGCCGGTCCGGCTGCGGCGTCGGAGTTCTTCTCGCTGCGACCGGTCTGATCCGGCGGCTCAGCGGAGGACTCGGAGCAGCCCTTCCTGCACGACCGACACGACGAGGTGCCCGGAGGCGTCGAAGATGAGTCCGCGTCCGAGGCCGCGTCCCGCTGAGGCGGTCGGGCTGTCCTGGTCGTACAGAAGCCACTCGTCGACCCGGAACGGTCGGTGGAACCACATGGCGTGGTCGAGGCTCGCCATGAACATGTTCGGGTCGTGCCAGCTTCCACTGTGGGGCAGCAGGGCCGTGTCGAGGACGGTCATGTCCGAGGCGTAGGTGAGGATGCACTGGTGGATCACCGGATCGTCGGTGAGCCTGCCGTCGGCACGCAGCCACACCCGCTGGCGCGGCTCGAGGGACTCCTTGCGGTCCGGTGGGTTCCAGTCGACGTAGCGGCTGTCGATCGGACGCGGCCGGTGAAACCATGGTTCGTCCGAGATGTACGGGGCCATGCGCTCGTCGAAGTCAGGGAGGTCGTCGGGGGCCGGCACGGCGTCGAGGCCCGCATCGGCTTGGTGGTCGAAGCCCTCCTCGGCGATGTGGAACGAGGCCGCCAGGTTGAAGATTGCCCGTCCGTGCTGGATCGCGACCACCCGGCGTGTGGTGAAGCTGCGACCATCACGAATGCGGTCGACCTCGTACAGGATCGGGACGTTGGGGTCGCCCGGCCGCAGGAAGTACGAGTGCAGACTGTGCACCGCGAACGAGTCCTCGACGGTGCGTGCGGCTGCGACGAGCGCCTGGCCGGCGACCTGTCCGCCGAACACCCGTTGGCGATCCTCGTCGGGCGAGACGCCCCGGAAGATGTTCACCTCGATGGGTTCGAGATCGAGCAGATCGATCAACGCGTCGAGTGCTTCCTGGGACATCGCGCCGACACTACAAGCGTGCCGGCCGGCTTCGGGCCGGGGGCGAGGGTGGGCCGATCGGCCTGAATCGCTCAAGGGTCGAAAATGCGCGTACGATGCTGCCTACATGTCTCCGCGCGCGATGTTTCGCCGAGCCGTCGCGCAGGGCGGCGTGAAGGCGCTCAAGTATTCCGCCGTCTCGGTGATCGGTGTGGTCATCACCCAGGCGCTCATCTTGGCGTTCCACGGCCCGATGGGGCTCTCCCCGACGGTCACCAACCTGCTGGCAGTGTCGATTGCCTCGGTGCCCGCGTACTTCCTCAACCGTGCCTGGGTCTGGCGCAAGCGGGGACGCAACGACTTCCGTCGCGAAGTGCTCCCGTTCTGGGGGTTCAGCCTGCTCGGACTCGCGCTCTCGACCATCGCGGTCACCGTCGTGGCCGGCGTGTGGACGAACCCCCTGGCGGTGAACGTCGCGAACATCGGTGCGTTCGGGCTCATCTGGGTCGCGAAGTACCTCGTGCTCGACACGATGCTGTTCGGCGCCGACACGGCTTCGGCTCAGGCCGATCCGGCCTCGGTCCCCGAGTTCGCCTGACGGTTCCGCAGGGGGCTGACAGACTCCGGTGATGGACGCTGCGCTTCGAGCTGCCGCCGAGGCCGCCCGTGGCTTCATGCCGCCCGACGAGGGCCTTGCGCTCCACGACGCGGCGGCCACGCTCGACGTCGACGGGCCCATGCTCGAGATCGGGTCGTACTGCGGCAAGTCGTCGGTCTATCTCGGGTCTGCGGCCCAGGAGCGAGAGACCATCCTGTTCGCGCTCGATCATCACCGGGGGAGTGAGGAGAACCAGCCGGGGTGGGAATGGCACGAACCCGATCTGGTCGATGACGTGTCAGGGCGCATCGACACGCTGCCGCACTTCCGACGGACCGTTCACGAGGCCGGCCTGGAGGGATCGGTCGTGGCACTCGTCGGCGACTCGCCGACGGTCGGCGCCCACTGGACGACCCCGTTGTCGCTGCTCTTCATCGACGGCGGCCACGGCCGTGAGCCCGCACATCGCGACTACGACCTGTGGGTGCGTCACGTGCGGCCCGGCGGGCGGCTGGTCATCCACGACGTGTTCCCCGACCCGGCCGACGGTGGCCAACCGCCGTACGAGATCTATCTCCGGGCGCTCGGCAGCGGAAGGTTCGAGCCCGAGTCGGCGACCGGAAGCCTGCGTGTCCTGAAAGCTGTCGAGCCGGTTGCTGCGACCGGCCCGAATGCATCTGAATGATGCGGAGGTTCGTCAGAGATCGATGAGGGGTGGCAGCACGTCGTCGTGGCTCACGAACAACTTCGATGCGCTGCTCGTGCCCGACATGGCGTCGGCGGCGAGCACCACGGCAGCCGCCGAATAGGTCGACTGTTCTTCGCCCGGGAAGTGGACCTCTTGGGGAAACACGATCCCGGTCCAGTAGCGGCCGTTGTCCTCGCGGAGCTTGTGGGCCCACGAGAACAGATCCATCGCCCGCTCGTCCTGGCCGACGGCCAGGCAGGCCATGGCACACTCGCAGGTCTCGGCAGTGGTGACCCACGGCCGGTCGGACACGCACCGCACCCCGCGGCCGTCCATGATGAAGGTGTCCCACCGCTCATCGAGCCGTGCTCGACCGGCATCTCCGGTGAGCACCCCTCCGAGTACCGGGTAGTACCAGTCCATGGCCCACCGGTGCTTCGGCGCGAAGGCATCGGGCTCGTTGGCGATGACGTTCGACAGCTTCGCCGCGGAGAGCTCCCAGTCGGGTCGCTCGTGCCCGAGGTGGCCGGCCACGGCGATCGCACACCGCAGGCTGTGGCAGATGCTCGCCGACCCGGTGAGCAGGGCGAAGCTCCACGGGGTGCCGTCGGCGTGGCGTGCCCACAGGATCTCGCCCCGTGGGGTCTGGAGGTCGAGCACGAAGTCGATCGCCTTCTCGACGACCGGCCAGAGCCGCTCGGTGAAGGTGTCGTCCTCCCACAGCAGATGGTGGTGCCACACGCCGGCCGCGATGTACGCGATGACGTTGGCGTCGAGCTTGTCCTGTTCGACCCCGTCGTCGACGTAGTACTGGTGCCACGAGCCGTCGGGTCGTTGCAGATCGATGAGCCAGTCGAAGGCCCGATCGGCTTGTTCGCGACGCCCGCCGAGACTCAGCGCCATCGCTGCCTCGACGTGGTTCCAGGCGTCGGCATGGCCACCGGGAAACCACGGGATCATCCCCGACGGCAGTTGCCACGAGGCGATCGCATCGACGGTCGCCGAGACGTCGGACGCGGTCAGCAGGCCCTCGACGGTGGGGACGTGAGAGGTCGACCCAGTCACGCGTTCCGCCCTTCGGATTTGCGGGCGTAGACGATGATGGACTTGCCGATCACCGGGTTGAGCACCGCGTCGGCGACGCGGGTTGCCAGCGGCGCCTTGGTGATGTCCCACACCAGGAGCTGATGGTAGGCCTGCACGAGCGGGTGGTCGTCGTTCTTGACCCCGACCGCGCACTTCAACCACCAGTACGGGGCGTGCAGCGCGTGGGCGTGGTGTGCGCCTCGAGGCTCGAGGCCGGCGTCACGGAGCTGCGAGCGGAGTCCGGCCTCGGTGTAGATGCGCAGGTGGCCGCCTTCGACGAACGGCGCGTGGTACTCGTCGGTGATCGCCCAGCAGATCCGCTCGGACAGCCAGGCCGGCACCGTGACGGCGAGGATCCCGCCCGGCTTGAGCACCCGGGCGAGCTCGGCCATGGCGCCGTCGTCGTCGGGGATGTGCTCGAGCACCTCGGCGGCGATGATGCGATCGAAGGTGTCGTTCGGGAACGGCAGCCGGACGGCGTCGCCGTTGGTGGCCGCACCGTCGCCGCCCGCGCCGGTTTCGCCGACCTCGTCCATCGCGCCGAAGAGGTTCATGACCTCCTTGAGCTCGGTCGCGTCGTAGTCGAAGGCGGTGACCTTCGCGCCGCGTCGCAACGATTCGAAGGCATGGCGGCCCGCACCGCACCCGAGATCGAGGATGCGGTGTCCCGGTTGGAGGTCGAGGCGTTGGTAGTCGACGGTCAGCATGGGATCGAGGCGCGCAGCCGGTCAGGGCGCCTTGGGCTCGTCGAGCAGGATCCGGTACTGCTCGACGGTGCGCTCGGCGGTGTGGCGCCAGCTCCAGTTGTCGATCACTCGCTGGCGCCCGGCATCCCCGATGCGGGCGCGCAGGTCCGGGTCGGCGAAGGCGTGGGCGATCTTGGCCGCCAGGGCCTCGCTGTCGCCGGGCTCGACGAGCATCGCGGTCTCGTTGTCGTTGCCGACCACCTCGGGAATGGCGCCGCCGGTGGTGGCCACCAAGGGCGTGCCGCAACTCATGGCCTCGATGGCCGGGAGCGAGAACCCCTCGTACAGGCTCGGGACCACCGCGAGTTCGGCTTCGCCGTAGAGCTCGATGATCCGTTGCTCGGGGACGCCGGTGATGAACTCGACGGCATCCTCGAGTCCGAGCCGCTCGATGACGGCCTCGGACGCGCCGCCTTCCTTCTTGCGCCCGATCACCACGAGATGGGTCTCGGGACGTTCGACGCGAACCTTGGCCATGGCCTCGAGGAGGTAGCGCAGTCCCTTCATCGTCACGTCGGCGCTGGCGGTGGTCACCATGCGACCCGGGACCCGCTTCACGTGATCGAGCGGCTTGAAGAGGTCGGGATCGACCCCGACCGGCACGATGGCCATCCGGTCGGGTGACACCTGATGATCGCGGCTGATGTCGCCGAAGGAGTTCTCGGACACCGTGATCACCCGGCGGAGGCGCTTGGCGACGCGGGTCTGCATCTTGGTGAACGCGTACCAACGGCGCAGGGTCAGCTTCTCGTACCAGCCTTCGGCGTGCTCGATCTCGAGGCGTCGATCGACCGTGATCGGGTGGTGGATCGTGGCGATGACGGGGAGCCCGAGCCGCTCGATGCCCAGCAGTCCGTAGCCGAGGGACTGGTTGTCGTGCACGAGGTCGAACTCGCCGTGCCGGGCCTTCAGGTACTGCCAGGCTCGAATGCTGAAGGCGAGCGGCTCGGGAAACGATCCGGTCGAGAACGACGTGACTTCGGCGAAGTCGGCGAGCTCTTTCAGCTCCCAGACGCCGGGCATCCGCATCGGGAAGTGCTCGTTGTAGATGTCGAGGCTCGGCAGCTCGACGAGGCCCACGCAGTCGTCGAGTTCGGGGTACGGCTGGCCGCCGATGACCTCGACGTGGTGACCGAGGTCGACCAACGCCTTGCTCAGGTGGCGGATGTAGACGCCCTGCCCGCCCACGTGAGGTTTCCCACGGTAGGCGAGGAGCGCGATCCGCAGTGAGGAGTCGCCGGTCGACATGGCGGCCAAGCCTGACGGGGGTATGGCCGACGGGTCAAGTACGCGCACGATCCGAGTGGACCGGCGAGGCGATCCTCACGATGCGTAGGGTGTTCGGCAGAGATCGTGCTCAGATCCTCCGACGATGTCGAAACGGCTCCGCATCTGGTGACTTCCCCCCACGCGAACCGCTTCAATGGACAGCATGAGGCATCAGCCCGCGAGCCACGGCGTCGATACGCACGCCGAAGCCGTGGGATCGACCGTCGTCGCCGCGTCGTTCGCACTCGCAGCGGGCGCGGTCTGGGCGCTTGCCCTGTCGACTGACTCGTTCCTGGCGCAGCCTCTCAGCGTGCCGGGCTCGATGGCTGCAGGCCTGCTGTTGGCGTCGTCCTACCCGGCGTGGTCGCTCAGTAGGTTCTCCGACGCGGGCGCCCTGCTCTTCCCTGCGCTGCTCATGCTCGTGTCGTTCTCGGAACTGCTCGCCGTCCACCACGACGTCGAGTCCGCGAGCGGAATCGACTGGCAGGCGGTCTACCTCCCGGTCCTGCTCTGCACGCTGGCGGTCGGCTGGAGGACCTTCGCCGGAAGCGAGTCGACGGCGGCCGAGCGAATCGGGCTGCTCCTGGCGGGGGCTGGTTGGGGCGTCGCGCTGTCGATCGAAGTCTGGCAGTGGCGTATCGGAGAAGCGGCCGACCTCCACGCACAGCTCGCGGGCGTGAAGAACGCGATCGAGGTGCTCGCCGCCGCGTCGTTGTTCGTCGCGCTGTCGATGCTCGACCGCTCGAGACTCACTCGCCGCACCCACTGACAGCAGCGGACCGAACCCAGCGCGGTCCAGTGCGTGTGGCTCAGCCCGTCGCCCAGCTCCACCGCATCTCGGCGCTGAGGGGTCGACCCGGGATCACCACGCTCGCCTTGCCGAGCGCGAACGCATCGGGCGGTCCCGATTGCGGCTCGACACACAACGCATGAGCGGGCTCGTCGTAGACGACCAGGTGGTCGAGATCGGTGTCGATGCGGAGCCAGAGCTGGTCCGACCAGGCGATGGTCTCGGGTCCGGCGAGCGCGGTGAACGCGTCGTCCCATGGCCCAGCCGACGGCTCGATCAAGCGGCCCGTGGGCAGGTGGTCGGGTCCACGCTCATACATGGCGTCAGCGCTGAAGGAGAGCTCGGCGGTGTTGCCGTCGATCTCGCGCCGGAACCAGGGGTGCCAGCCCAGGGTGGCCGGGAAGGGCTCATCGTCGGCATGGATCTCGAGGTTGGCGACAAGCGAGCCGGGCGCCAACGTGAAGCGCTGGACGGCCTCGCCGCCGAAGGGCCACTCGGGGCCCAGATCGGTGCGGAGGGTGGCACCGTCGAGGATGTCCCACGGACGTCGGTGCACCGTGCCATGAATCGCGTGAGGTGGGAGCGTCGGCTCGAGTTCGAAGGTGGTGCCCCGCCAGTCCAGTCGAGCGCCGCCGACCCGTCCCGCCCACGGCGCCATCGGAAAGCAGCCCCATCCGATCGGGTCGGCCGTCGCCGCGACCAACAACTCGGTCCCCCCGATCGACAAGGACGACATCCGCCCGCCGGCCGCAGCGTCGACCTCGAGAACCGCATCGTCGGTGACGAGTCGCAGGCGGGCGCCGGTCACGTCGCGCACCTCCTAGGTTGTCGCCCATGCGGGCAGTGGTGCAGCGGGTGGGTCGCGCCGAGGTGCGGGTGGATGGATCGGTCACCGGCTCGATCGGTGCTGGGCTGTGCGTGCTCGTGGCGGCCACCCACGATGACGACGTGGCTACGGCGCGCAGGCTGGCGGAGAAGATCTGGCACCTGCGCATCATGGACGATGCCGACGGCGCCATGAACACCTCGGTCGCCTCCTCGACCGGCGAAGTGCTGGTCGTGAGCCAGTTCACCCTGTACGCGGACACCCGAAAGGGACGCCGGCCGTCGTGGTTGGCGGCCGCTCGCCCCGAGGTCGCCGAACCGCTGATCGACGCCTTCGCCGATCACCTGCGGATCTTGGGCTCGACGGTGGCCACCGGAAGCTTCGGCGCCGACATGCAGGTCGAACTGGTCAACGACGGTCCGGTGACCGTGATCGTCGAGATCTGATCGCGCCGATGAGCCCCGAACGATGGGGCCACCACCCCCAGCCGAGCGCGACCAGCGCGAGCAGGGTGGCAGGCCAGACGCCGAGCCGATTGGCCCACGTCAGGCCCGAGCGACGCTCGACCGTCGCTCGGAGCACTGCCTGCTCCGACACTGCGGTGCGTTGCATGACGTCGCCGTCGGGACTGATGACTGCGGTGAAACCCGTCGGAGCGGCCTGCAGCACCCAACGGCCCGTTTCGATCGCCCGCACCCGTGACGACGCGATCTGCTGTGTCTGCACGATCGTGCCCTCGAACGACGATCCGTTCGTCGGGTTCAGGAGGATCTCGCCGCCGTTGCCGATCGCATCGCGGACCCGTGCGCCGAAGAAGATCTCCCAACTGATCGCGACGCCGAACGTGCCGACCCCGGTCTCGATGATCGCGGGACCCTCGCCCTCGATCGCATCGCGCGCCGGGAGTGCGTCACCGGCGAACGGTTCGAGAATCGGTCGAAGCGGCACCCATTCACCGAAGGGCACCCGCTCGACCTTCTCGAACCGGTCGATGATCTCTCCGTCGGGCGAGTAGACGACGGCGGCGTTCCGAAACTTGTCCGAGCCTTCGTCCTCGATGATTCCCGCAACGAGGGTCGTGTCGAGCGACTGTGCGAGCTCTGACAGCTCGCGGTTCTCGCGTGATCCGGCGAGGCGGTCGACGTCGACCACGTCCTCGGGCCACAACACCAGGTCGACGGGGCCATCGACCAGCTCCGACGCGGCCAGATGACGTTCGATGACGTCACGCGGATCGGTCTCGTCGGCGCGGGTTCCCTGTGGCCCGCCGCCCTGGACGAGCGCCACATCGATCGTGTCGAAGGCCGATCCGCGAGGTGCGACCAGACCGAGGAGCACCGCGACGACGACCGTGGCTGCAGGAACCAGCGCGAGGCGGTCTCGACGGAGTGCTCCGGCGATTGCCATGGCGGCGCTGGTGGCGAGGAAGACGACCAGGATCGAGCCGCCGATCCGCAGTGCCGGGCTGAGTGGTCCGCTGACCTGCGACACCGCGAAGTTCGACAGTGGGACGCCACCGAACGGCCATTGCCAGCGGACCAGTTCCATCACGACGAGCGCGCCGGGCAGCGCGACGAGACGCCGACGGTCCGGCGGCGTGAGCGCCACGGCGACGCCGAGCATCAGGCTGTAGCCCACCGAGGCGATCACGTAACCGGGCAACGTGAGCGCCCGCATCCACACGATCGACGGGAAGAACCAGCCCAACCCGACCGTGAAACCACGAGCGAATCGGACCCATCCCGGTTGATCGGCGATGAGCCGCTCGAGTCCGACGAGTCCGACGAACAGCAGGGGCCACCAGCCCCACGGCGGCAACGCGAAGGCCAGCAGCAGTCCCGACCCGATCGCGAACGCGTGCACACGCGCGCGCTCTGGGAGCGTCGGGTCGGTGACGGGCATCGTGGTTCAGTCGGCCAGCGTGAAGTGTCCGACGATGCGCTCACGTGCCGAGCCCCGCGGGTGGCAGGCGAACAACGTCGCCGTGTGTGCGTAGCGCTGCGTCACGATGTGGATGTCTTCGGGGTTCACGATCTCGATCGAATCGAGCACATACACGAAACGGCCCGCGTCGGTCGTGAACACCAGCTCGTCGCCGGGCTCGAGCAGCTGAAGGTCCCAGAAGGGTCGGGTGAACGTCGTGCGGTGTCCGGCAACGACCACGTTTCCCAACTCGCCGGGCATCGCCGTCCCCGGCCAGTGGCTGGGTCCGCGGTTGATGGCCGTGAGCGTCACGCCCTCGAAGAGCGGCTGCGACAGCCCGATGGCCGGGATCTCGAGGGTGCCGTGGCGGACCTCGGGGGTCGGAGCGTAGGGATCGGCCGGGGCCGCCTCGGGCACCGGGAGGTTCCTCGCGCCGTTCGAGCCGATGGCGATTCGGGCGACTTCGCGGTCGGGCTCGGTGGCCCGCACATCGGGTGCCTCGTCGAGCGCCTGCGCGGCTGCGTCACCGAGTCGCACCTCGACGTCGGCGCTGGCCGCAGCCTGGAACACCACGACGCCCGCGAGCAGAACGGCGACGAGGGCGAGCACGACCGGCGTTCGGCGTGACCGCATCGATTCCACATGGCGGTTGTATGCGATCGCCGACGGAATGTCCACGCGCGACCTCAGCGAGCGACCATTCGGCGGACGGCCTCGCGACCCTGCTGGATGCAGGCTGGAATGCCGAGACCGCGCAGCGCGGCGCCGACCACGCACACGCCCGGCAGGTCCGCGCCGACCGATGCATCGAGGTCGTCGATCCGGTCGAGGTGGCCGGGGCGGTACTGCGGGAGCGACTCGGGCCAGCGGCTGACCCGCGTCGCGATCGGCGGTGCATCGATCCCGAGGAAGTCGTCGAGATCGGACAGGACCTTCCTCGACAGCGTGGCGTCGTCGAGGTCCGTCGCCAGTTCGGTGTCGCCGTCGCGTCCCGCAGACACGCGCAGGATGGCGGTGTCGCTCGATCCGAGATGCGCCCATTTCGACGAGGCGAACGAGCACGCGGTGACGAAGCGACCCTCGATCGCCGGCACGAGGAACCCGCTGCCGTCGAGTTCGTGCCCGAGTGAGCTCGGTTCGAACGCCAGGCTCACCATGGCGACCGACGCGTAGTCGATGTGCGAGAGGATCGATGCGGCCTCGGCTGCCCGGGCCACGAGTTCGGCTGCGACGCGGGCCGGGACGGCGACCACCACGTGGTCGAAGGCTTCGGGTTCGTCACCCACGAGCCAGCCCGCTGCGGTCGGGCGCAGTCGGCTGACCGGCGTGCCGGTGCGGATCGCCACCGTTGATTCGCAGCTGCGACGGAGTGCATCGACGAGTTCGGTCATGCCGCCCAGCGGCGCATGGAAGACCGGGGCGGTCGGCTGGGCGGTCGCACCGGCTCGAATGGCCCTGGCTGCTGCGATGAGGCTTCCGCCACGATCCGCGGCTCCGGCGATCTGCGCAGCGGATCCCCTGAGCGAGAGCCGGTCGACGTCACCGGCATTGATTCCGCCGACGAGCGGTCCGACGAGTCGATCGACGACCTCGTCGCCGAGTCGGTCACGGACGAACGCACCGATGCTCGGATCGCCCTCCGGGGCAGGATCGCCCCGATCGAGGTCCTCGCGTGCTCGCTCGACGCCCTCGTCCGACACGATGCCGGTGGCGGCGAGCTCGTCGAGGTCGGTGGGGACCCCGAGGAGCTGCGACGCGGGCAGCCGTCGCAGCTCACCGCGACTCCAGACGAACGCTGACCGGGCCGCCGGCTCGGTCAGGCGAGGGGTCAGTCCGAGCTCGTCGCAGAGCTCGACCGCCCAGGGAACTCGGGCCAGGAACGCATCGGCTGCCTCGTCGACGAGCTGCCCGGCGAAGGTGGACGCGTGGATCTTCCCGCCGACCCGGTCACTTGCCTCGAACACGACGGTGTCGAGCTGCTGCCGCTGGCCTTCGTAGGCGGCGGCAAGGCCGGCGATGCCGGCTCCGATCACGGCGAGTCGAGCCATCGTCAGCGTCCGGCGCGGCCCTCGGTGTGCACGAGTTCGACGATCTT
>Ga0307379_10005575_pt1 | contig 17508 bp, 14 predicted proteins | sample UN2MG_FD_202237 | JGI IMG/M metagenome (GOLD analysis project Ga0307379, IMG submission 202237) | Soil microbial communities from Risofladan, Vaasa, Finland - UN-2 | ecosystem: Environmental > Terrestrial > Soil > Coastal area > Acid sulfate soil | place: Finland: Risofladan, Vaasa | collected... | reverse complement strand
TTTTTAATTTAGACCCTTCTTTATTAGAAAAGATGAATATCGAAGAGATAGGTGATGGCAATATTGATGTTCCGGTTACCTGTGAAATTCCAGCCAAACTGATGGGCTCCGGACTGGGTTCGGCCAGTGTGGCTAGCGGTGATTACGATATTACCACCGCCGATAAGAAGATGGTAGAAAAATATAAATTGGATCAGCTTAGATTTGGAGATATTGTGGTGATTAGTGACGCAGATAACAGTTATGGAAGGAGTTATAGAGAAGGGGCAGTTTCTGTTGGAATTGTGGTTCACAGTGATTGTGTCATCGCCGGCCATGGTCCAGGAGTAGCTACTCTTTTAACTTCACCAAAAGGAAATATAAAATTCCATCTAGACCCCGAGGCTAATATCGCTAACTATCTAAACATTGGTAGTAAAAGAAAGTAAAAATTTAGTTTCGAATTTATTCCCATCTAAACAAATTACTATTCTAAATAATTTTTTAATAAAAGTTAAAAAATTATATCTCAAATAATTTGACATATATAAAATCTTGTGATATTAATATATTAACGTTATCGGTAACGTTTACGGGAGTTAATATGAAATATATAACTTTAAGAATGGTAGCAGAGAAAGCAGGAGTTTCAGTAAATACCGCATCAAGAGCAATAAATAATAAGCCAGATATTAATATTGAGACTAAAAAATTGGTACTTAAAATTGCTAAAGAATTAGGATACATTCGTAATGCGGCAGCTGTGGCCTTGAGAACCAAGAAAACAGGAACATTAGGAGTAGTAATTGAAGATAATAGAAATCCTTTTTATGCTGAAGTTTTAAACGGAATGGAAGTAGCAGCCAGGGAGAAAAATTATCATATAATTTTTGCTAATACCCAAAGAGATTACCAGAAGGAAGAAGAAGCAATAAATTTGCTGTTAGCAAAGCGAGTAGATGGATTGCTCATAGCCCCAGTTCAAGATAGAGATGATGATATAAATAGTCTCGTTAAAGCAAATATCCCTTTTGTAGTTGTGGGTAGAGATTTTGAAAATATTGAATTAGATGCAGTATATAATGATGAGGTTAAAGGGGGATTTCTGGCCACAGAATATCTGATTAAAAAAGGGCATAAAAGGATAGCCTTAATAGATGGTTTTCTGTACAAGTCACCTGCTAAAGGTAGATTAGAGGGGTACAAGAAAGCCATGAAAAAATATGGGATACCTATGGATGATGCTCTGGTAAGCGTTGGGGATATAGATGTAAAAGATGGATATGAAAGAACCAAGCAGATGTTAGAAAAAGATTTAAATTTTACCGCTATCTTTGCTTACAACGATATGATGGCCTTTGGTGCTATGCAGGCTATAAAAGAAAAAGGTTTAAGAATACCAGAAGATATCGGGTTGGTTGGTTATGATGATATCCCCTTTTGCTCACTTATTAGTCCATCACTAACTACCATTAGATTAAAGAAAAAGGAGTTAGGAGCGGAAAGTGTTAAGCTGTTACTTTCTCGTATAAACGGTAATCGGAAAAAGCCCAAAAAAATAATGTTAGATGTAGATATCATAGCAAGAGAAACTTAAATTGTAATGTTGAGAATAAATTTAATAGGCTTTCAGAAAACTCGCTCTTTGATAAGGGTTTCAAGGGTGGAGGTGAAGTAAACATATACAAAAAATGCCCTCAAAGTGGTTTAATTAGTGGTGTTGAGCCTACTAAAAACCCAAAGAAAAGGAGCACTTAATGGCATGATTGATAAAATTGAATTCACAGCAAAAAACCTTACTTCAAATGCGGGAGTTTTACAATTTTTAAACGGGAAAAAATAAAAATAAAAGTTTCTTTGAAAGGAGGTGAAGAAAATTGTAGAGTTTGAATGTAGATTTATAAATTCATCTTGAAACTTAAATGATTTAAGATGAATTTAACAAAAAATCTGCGTAAATATTTTAGACGCAGATTTTAGGTTATATTAACTTTTTAAGGAGGTTCTTTTATGTTAAATTTTAAGAAGATTGGTTTGATGGGACTTGTAACGGTTTTTTTCTTGGTATCTAGTTTTTTAGTAGTGTGTGGTGCTGAAAAACCTATCGAACTTAGCTACTGGACCCTATTCAGCGGCGGGGAGGGCGACTACATGGCCACTATGGTGACCCAGTTTAACGCCGAGCACCCCAACATCAAGATAGTGGAGATGCGTGTCAAATGGGAGGAGTACTACCCTAAACTTATGACGGCCATGGTAGCCAAGAGCGCTCCCGACGTTGCCATCATGCACACTGCTACCCTTACCGACTTTGCCTCTAAGAACGTACTGAACCCTGTAGATGTAGAGAAGTTGTCGAACGTCGATGACTTCGTGCCCGGTATATTTGCTGGAGGTAAATACAATGGGGTGCAATATGCTATTCCGATAGACACCCACCCGCTGGTGCTATATTACAACAAAAAGGTCCTGGAAGCAGCCGGATTGGTGGATGACCAGGGTAATCCTCTCATCCCCAAAAACGGGGACGAACTGCTTAAATATGCGCGGCAAGTAAAAGAGAAAACTGGCAAGTGGGGCCTTTCCATGGAAGTTCTTGGCTATATGCCCTTCCGCTGGTGGTACAGTTTGCTCAACCAACAGGGCGGTTCCCTATTAGACAAGGATGGCAAGGCTGTTGCTTTCAATGACGAGAAAGGTCTGACGGCCCTGGAATATATAAAGCAGTTCACCGACGAAAAACTGACCCCTAATAATGTCGGCTATGGCGACAGCGAGACCACCTTCACTGTCGGTGAATCCGGTTACCATATCAACGGGGTGTGGGCAATGGGTGCCTATGTCCTCATCGACAACCCTAACTTCGACTTTGGAGTGACCCTGCTGCCCCAGGTATTTGACAAACCGGCGGCCTGGGGTGATTCCCACAATATTGTATTCCCCATCCAGAAAATACCCGATGAGAAGAAGTTAGAAGCGAGCTTCATCTTTGCCGACTGGATCTCCGCACATTCTCTGGAATGGGCGAAGGCCGGGCATCTCCCTATTCGTAAATCAGTCCAGGAGAGTCAGGAATTCAAGAGCATGAAGTATCGGTCGGATTATGTCGAAACGGCCAATTTCGTCGCATATCCGCCAAGCGTCATCGGCTGGAGCGAGATACAGGATGTCCTAATGGATATGACACAGAAGATGCAAGTAGGTAATGAGGCCCCTGATGTAGCCTTGAAAAACGCTTCTGACAAGATTAATGAGATTTTAGCCTCACGCTAAATAGTTCCACAGGTCGGGGTCGTATCTTCGGATGCCAACGGGGTGCCCCGGCCTGTCTTGTTTTTTATTAAATAAAAAATGGGTGAACGATGAATATTAAAACAACCGTAAAGTACCGGCGTAGCCGACTAAATGAAGCCATATCCGGCTACCTTTTTTATCTTCCTTTTGGAGTGGTGTACCTGGCTTTTTTGGTCTATCCCATCTTCAGGGGGCTATTGCTAAGTTTTTACAAATGGAACGTCCTCGAAACACCTATTTTCATTGGCTGGGGCAACTATAGGGTTATGGCTAGCGACAGCACCTTTTGGCTATCTCTCAAAAACACCTTGTACTTCACGGGGGTGAGTACACCGCTTCTGATCGTGATCGGGTTGGCCATGGCTGTGGCCCTGAATGTTAAATTCAGAGGGCAACAATTCTTCCGGGCCTTGTTCTTCAGTACCTACGTGCTTTCTATCTCCGTGGTGGCTACCATCTGGCTATGGCTCTATCAACCCCAGTTCGGACTTATAAATTACTATCTTACCCGAATTTTTCACATCGCCCCCCCATCTTGGCTGGCCGATACCCACTTGGCGATGAACTCTATAATCATTGTCACTATCTGGTGGACGGCGGGGTTTAATATTGTCCTTTTCCTTGCTGGTCTCCAGGAAATTCCTCAGTCGCTTTACGAGGCGGCCCGTATCGACGGGGCTGGCGGCTGGCAGAGCTTCTGGTACATCACCCTGCCCTCGCTTCGGTATACCATACTTCTGGTCGTCGTGCTACAGGTCATAGCTTCCTTTCAGATCTTCGGGCAGGTATATATCATGACTCAGGGAGGTCCCTATGGCAGGACGCGTGTCCTGGTGCAATACATATATGAAAATGCTTTTAACTATTTTAAGATGGGTTACGCAGCGGCTATGGCTTTTGTACTTTTCCTGATTATGGCCTTCTTTTCTTCACTGCAGTTCCGCCTGTTTGCCCCAACCAAATTAGGTAAGAAAGGAAAATAACAGGATTATGAGGATAAAACAGAAATTGAAATTCTGGCTGTTTATGGTGAGCTTATCTATCATAGCTCTGATCTTTATAACCCCTATGGTCTGGATGCTGATCACTTCCTTCAAGTTGGAAGGAAGAACCATCACCTTTCCCATTCAGTGGATACCCCGGCCGTTCAGCCTGCAAAGCTATCGCAACCTTTTCGAGCGGGCGCCCATTATCATTAGATGGTTGTTTAACAGTCTGGTCACGTCCTCTCTCACCACTCTATTGGTTATTGTCATTGATGCCCCGGCCGCCTATGCCCTATCCCGGCTGCGATTCGCCGGCCGGAATTTCCTTTTCATCTTTACTCTGGCCGGGCTCATGGTGCCCTTCCAGGTAATAGTGATCCCCCTTTACCTGATGATCAATAAACTGGGTCTGGTTAATACTTACATGGGCTTGATTTTGCCCCGGCTAGCTATTCCTTTGGGTGTATTTATTTTGCGCCAGTTCTTCATGGGGATTCCGGTGGAACTAGAGGAGGCGGCGATATTAGACGGCTGCTCCCGCTTTCGGGTGTTCTACAATATTATTCTGCCTTTGTCAGGACCGGCCCTGAGTGCCGTGGCTATATTCACCTTCATCGGGACATGGAACGACTTCTTGTGGCCGCTGATTATCGCCTCTCGGGAAAAAATGTTCACCCTGTCGGTCGGCTTGGCCTCCTTACAAGGTACATACCAAGTGAAATACGCCATGCTGATGGCAGCAAGCGTTATAGCTTCGACCCCTATCCTGATTGCCTTCATTATCTTTCAGAAGAGAATCATCCAGGGCGTCACCATGACTGGGTTGAAGGAGTAAGGGGGTGTGGAGCTAGGAATGATTAGGTTCAATTTATCTGCCGGAAGATTAATTTTCGGAATTAAACTACTATTTAGTGATGCACTTTTAAACAGATATCCTGCAGTTGAAGAAGATAAATATAATAAGACATCAATCGAATCACTAATTACAAATAACTTAATTCAAAGGAGGACAAAATGAGAACAAGACGGTATCTAGACGGGATGTGGGAAGTCGCCTTCGGGGATGAGGAGAGGGAAAGGAGTATCTGGCATCCCATAACCGTACCTTCCTGCTGGCAGGCGCAGTTTCATGAGCGTCGAGATTATTACGGCCCAACGTATTATCGTAAAAGTCTTAATCTACAAGGATGGGAAGAAAGCGAGACAACTAGGCTGAGGTTGGTATTCGGGGCGGTAGATTACATGGCCAAGGTTTACGTAAATAAACTCAAAATTGGGGAACACGAGGGGGGGTACCTGCCCTTTGGACTACCACTTTTGAATTGCCTAACGCGGGGAAAAAACGAGTTGGTGGTAGAGGTATGGGACCCTCCCCCTATGGGAAATGCACACCCCGGCCTCTCCACCCATATCCCCCATGGTAAGCAAAATGCGAGCCCCAACTGGTATGGCAATATTGCCGGCCTTTGGCAGAGTGTGTGGCTGGAGGAAATACCAGCTATATACATCAATAGGGTGTTAGTAGATAGCGACATCAAAACGGGCGAGATTACTTGCCGGATAATGATAGATAGAATTAACGAGAGCAAGGGTGGAGGCGAGATAAAGGCAGAGGTGTACGACGGGGAGAAAAGGGTAGCGACCACTGGCCTGGAGGTGGGCGCGGAAGAAAAAGGTATCTCCTTTTCGCTGAATATTCCGGAGGCACGACTCTGGTCTCCTGAATCACCCCAACTTTATCGACTTAGCCTCACTCTCTCTACCAAATCGGGGATAGACAAGTGGAGCGAAGAATTTGGCCTGCGCAAAGTAGAGACAAAAGAGGGTATGATTCTCCTAAACGGTAAGGAAATTTTTATTCGGGGGGTGCTCGACCAGGATTTTTATGCTGATACCCTGTACACCTTGCCCGACGAAGGGTTCTTGCGTGCCCAAATAGAAACGGTTAAAGCAATGGGCATCAATCTGCTGCGGTGTCATCTCAAGCTGCCCGACCCCCGGTATCTGACACTAGCTGACCGGATGGGGCTTCTAGTGTGGTGTGAGTTACCCAACTGGGACCGGTGGAACGAAGAGGCAGCCGGCCGGGGGGAGGCCACCTTACGCGGCATGGTGGAACGGGACTATAACCACCCCTCTCTGATCATCTACAGCATAATCAACGAGAGCTGGGGGATTGACTTGAACCGACACTGCCAGCGCGTCTGGCTTAGGAAGACCTACCACCTACTCAAGGCCTTGGACCCTACCCGCTTGGTGGTAGACAATTCGCCCTGTTCGCCTAACCTTCACTTGGAGACAGACCTTTGTGACTACCATTTTTATAGAAGTCTACCCGATAGCCTATGCCAGCATCAGGAAGAGGTGCGAACGCTGGCCATTCATCCGGAACGTTTCTATTACGCGGGCTCCGATTCCCAGCGACGGGGCGACGAGCCAATCTTACTATCCGAATTTGGCAACTGGGGCCTGCCCACCCTGCAGGCAATGGGCCGGCATCTTGAGAGGTGGGAGCCTTGGTATTACCTCACCATAGGCGAAGGCCTCACCATAGGCGAAGGCCTACCGGTGTCGGGCCTGGAGGAAAGGTTCCAGATCCACCCCTTAAGCAACTTATATCCAGACCTAGATAGTTTTTTGCGGGATAGCCAGTGGCAAGAATTCGCCGCCCTCAAATACCAGATTGAGGAGATAAGACTTCACCCTCAGATCAAGGGTTACGTGATAACCCAACTCACCGATCTGTTCTGGGAGGCGAACGGTCTGCTGGATATGTACCGCAATCCCAAGGTTTTTCATTACCTTCTACCCCGCCTTAATGCACTGGACCTAATAATACCCAGGGCGACGCGCTACAGCCTATGGGAAGGAGAGGAAGTGGAGATAAACCTCCAACTTTCCCGGTTATCTAAGCAAGAGAAAGAACATGCCGGGCAGGGGAGATGGGAATGGGTCTGGGAGGAAGAAGGATTGACAGGCCAAGAAACCGGGGTAGCTCGGGCGGAGAACGATGACGTTGACACGATCAGGGTAGCTGCACCTCGACTTGGTTGGAATAAAAGTGATAACAGGGGTGAAATTAGGCGGATAAACATCAGATATCGCAAACCAGTAGTGGGGGTAGTGGGGGAAGGTAGTTATCAGGATAAGAAAGGGGAAGACGGCTCCTGCCTAGAGAGTTTCCTGGATTTTCTAGTCTTTCCCAAACAGGTGAGCCAGGAGTGGGAGCAATTGTGCCAAGCGATACCAGGCGGGTGGACGAGTGAAAACCAAAGCCAGGAAGTTCGGGCCTTTCGTGTAAATGGAGATGGTAAACTAAGCGTAGTGACTGACCTTACGTGGCAGAGTGAGGGGAGCCGAGAACCAGGAGTTGATGAAAATATCATAATATTTGCCGATGGAAACGGCCACTTTCCAGACTTCCAGGGAAAAGAACTAATAAAAGTTCATCCCAAGACCGGTGACTGGGTATCTTATTTCAACTGGATAGATACCCATTGGTTTGGATACCTACCCCTCTCCCCTCTTAACAATCTTTACCTGGGCTATGAGCCTCTCCTTCCTAAATATTGGATAGAGGACCTAAGCAGTAAGGGTATATCCCTGTTCGGTCTGGTCTTTGGCTGGCTGTGGAGATCAGGATCGTACCTTTTACAGATGCCGGAGGATGGGCGAAGTGGTAAAGGGGGAGTCTATATCTCCTGTTTGCGTGCGCCGTCACCTTCCGATAGTGATCCAGTAGAGCAGGCTTTTTGGGTGAGTTTGCTGAAGAAAATAGGAATGAAGTGGTAAAATCTTGAGTCCTGCTCATAATGTTCAGGTTGATACGAGCGTCGAGAATGTCCTAACTTTACGGAAGCTATCATCGGGGTATACAATGATTTAGTTGGTTATGATGATATTCCCTAATAAACAATCCTCGTTAAATAATTTACATAAATATAAAAATATGAGAAACTCTTTTATGGAGAAAAATGTCTATTAAAATAAATAACGATAAAAAGAAATGGTTTATAGAAACTAAAAATATGGTATATGTAATAGGGGTAGATGAAAAGAAAAATTTACAACATCTTTATTGGGGAGAAAAATTGCCTTATGTTAGTGATTATCCCAGAGTACTTCTACCACAAGAGTTTCCGTTTGATAATTTTGAACAGATAATCAAAGAAGAATTTTCTCCTTGGGGTGGAATTCGTTATAAAGAACCTGGATTAAAAGTTATTTATGAAGACCAAGTGCGAGACTTAATTTTAAAATATAAGACTTATAAATTAATTGATATTGATAAATGTAAAACACTTATTATTTATCTAACTGATCCAATATATAATTTGGAAGTTGGATTAACCTATCGATTAATTGAAGAATATGATTTAATTGAACGGTGGGTTAATATAGAAAATAAAGGTAATCAATCAGTTAAAATTGAACAAATATTATCTGCCCAATGGCATTTACCAGATATTCAAGATTATAGGTTAAGTTATTTATATGGTCGTTGGGCTAGTGAAACTAAGTTATCAAGGACTGAGTTACCCTATGGCAAAAAAATATTGGAAAGTCGTCGAGGAATTACTAGTCACCATTTTAACCCTTGGTTTGCTGTGGATAACGGTCAAGCTGATGAGGACTTCGGAAAAATTTATTATGGCATTTTGGCCTGGAGCGGAAATTGGAAAATTGTTTTTGAAAAAGATTCTTGTAGCCGATTACAAATTGCTGGGGGAATAAATGATTTTGATTTTTCTTGGCAATTGAAACCTAATGAGTGTTTTGTTACACCTAAATTTATTGCTGGTTATACTAATAACGGATTTGGGGATGCCAGTCGCAAGTTACATCATTATCAATTAGATTATATTTTATCAAGAAATGCAAATCATAAAATAAGACCTGTTCTTTATAATTCTTGGGAAGCTACCTTATTTAATGTGAATGAAGAGGGGCAAAAAAAATTAGCTGAAAAAGCAGCAAGTTTGGGTGTCGAATTGTTTGTACTTGATGATGGGTGGTTTGGAGAAAGAAATGATGATAAGGCTGGATTAGGTGATTGGTATGTCAATAAAAGGAAATTTCCTCATGATTTAACGAGTTTGATTTCTTATGTGAATGAATTAGGAATGGATTTTGGTCTTTGGGTTGAGCCAGAAATGGTTAATAAGAATAGCAAATTATATAACCTTCACCCAGATTGGGTTTATCATTTCCCCAATCGTGCTTGTTCCGAATCAAGGAACCAGCTTGTATTAAATTTAGCCAAAAAAGAAATTGTAGAATATATATATGATTTTATGAATAAATTATTAGATAATTATAATATAAAATTTATTAAATGGGATATGAACCGACCTTTCAGTGAACCTGGTTGGCCTGATGCACCCAAATCCCAGCAACAAGAGATTTGGGTTCGCCACGTTCAAGGCTTTTATCAGATTTTAGATAAATTGCGAAGCAAACATCCCGACGTTATTTTCGAATCTTGTTCGGGTGGAGGAGGAAGAGTTGATTTGGGTATTTTACTACGGACAGATCAGGTTTGGACAAGTGATAATACAGATGCTTTTGATCGCTTAAAGATTCAAGAAGGATTTTCCTATGCATATGCCCCTAAGATTATGATGTCATGGGTAACTGATTCACCTAATTGGTTGAACCAAAGGGAAGTAAGCCTTGATTACAGATTTAATGTTGCAATGATGGGAAGTCTGGGTATTGGAGGCAATTTAAATAAATGGTCTGATGCTGAAATGATGCTGGCTAAGGGGAAAATAAGTCAGTATAAAGAAATAAGAAAAATAGTTCAACATGGAGACCAATATCGCTTGTTGCCAACTTGTAAGGGAAATTTAGTTGCGGTTGAATATGTAAACGAAGATAAAGATAAAGTTGTTCTTTTTGTATTTCTCCATTCTCAACAATTTGGAGAGAAATTACTTCCAATAAAATTAAAAGGACTTATTAATGACACTTTATACCAATATTACGATGAGGAAAATGGAAAAGTAATATTAAGTGGCAAAGCTTTAAAAGAAATAGGTTTGAAAGTTGATTTAAAAGGTGATTTTGATAGTAAGGTAATTATTCTTGAGAAGAAAAATAATAGAAATGATAAAGTGATATAAAAATGTTCTTTTATTGAATCAAATAAAAGTCTATATTAATAACAATATTTCTAATAATTTAACGATTGATATATAAGTGAAAGATTACAAGGAGGATAATTTTTTGAAGTTTAGGAAATTTGGAAAGTTAAATTGGGAAGTTTCTGCATTGGGTTTTGGTACTATGCGTTTGCCAATTAAGGATGATAAAGTTTCTGGGCCTAATATTGATGAAGATAATGCAATTAAGATGATAAGATACGCAATTGATAAGGGTGTAAATTATATTGATACTGCTTGGCCCTATCATGGAGGGAATGCTGAAATTTTAGTTAGAAAGACATTGCAGGATGGGTATAGGGGGAAAGTTAAATTAGCAACCAAATTACCTTCCTGGTTAATTAAAAGTGTTGAAGACATGGATATGTTCCTGGATAAACAGTTAGAAAAGCTACAAACTGATTATATTGATTTCTATCTTTTACATGCCCTGAATAAAAAGTGCTGGGAAAATTATAAAAAATTAAGTATATTTGAATGGACTAAAAAAGTTTTAAATCAAGGAAAGATAAAACATATTGGTTTTTCTTTTCATGATGATTATAATACTTTTAAAGATATTATCGATGCTTATGATTGGGACTTTTGCCAGATTCAATATAATTATCTTGACATAGATTATCAGGCTGGCAGAAGGGGACTTAAGTATGCTGCAGAAAAAGGGATTGCAGTAGTAATAATGGAACCCCTTCGGGGGGGTATTCTTGCTGGAAATATGCCTGAACAAATTCAAGACATATTTAACGAAGCAAAGACAAAAAGAAGTACAGTAGATTGGGCCTTACAGTGGTTATGGAATCAGCCAGAAATTTCTGTAGTTTTAAGTGGTATGAGTAGTATGGAACAGGTTAAGGAAAATATTGAAAGTGCTGATAAAGCAGCTATAAATTCCCTTTCGAATGAAGAGTTACAGCTAATAAGAAAGACAGCAGATTGTTACAAGGAATTATCCTCGATTCCTTGTACAGGCTGCGGTTACTGTATTCCATGTCCTAATGGTGTAGATATACCAAATAATTTTAAAATATATAATGAAGCTCGTCTCCATAATATATTCAAAAAAAAGGTTATTGAATACTTTACCTGGGGCAAGGAAGCAAGAGCAGCAAATTGCGTTTCGTGTGGTAAATGTGAAAAGTTATGCCCTCAAAAATTAAAAATTAGTCAGTTGCTAAAGGATGTAGTGGAATATTTTGAAAGTGCCTAGCGAGTACCTATAGTGGAGAGTTTAAATTCTGAAGCAGATAAGGGCTTAACTTTACCCTTTCTCTTTTTCAAATACTTATCGAGGGATTTTTCCTCCTTAAATTAAAATTATAACTTAAGGGGTATGATTTTTTTGAATATGACTCTGGAATTTTCTCTGGCTTTACCTCTGGAATTTTGCTTGACTTTGAGGGTATTGATGACTATCAACATTCATGGATAATAGATTTAATCTTTAAATACCTAATTGGAATAGATTTTAATAATAAACTTGTTATAGACCCATTTCCATTTGTTGTGGATAAATATAGCGTAAATAATCTATATATAAGAGGTCACGAATTATCCATAAATTATGATAAAGAAAATTATTATCTCATTAAACTTGATGGCAAAGATTTTCATTGCTCAAAATCTAGAGAAAAGATAGAAATAGAATTATAAAAGTTCCAAACTTTATAGATGAAAAAAGAATTCTTAAAATATTTAAATTTCTTGTAACATTTTAAAGTTATAAAAAATTCTTAGAGAAATTATGAAACTGTAGGGAATTAGTATAAGCGAGGTGGTTTTGGTGGAAGTACATAAAAAAAGAATTAAAAAAGAAGATGGCCGTTATTTGATTTACTATACTTTTACTGAAGAAGAAGAGGAGAATAAGGATGTTAGAACTGAGATGGAATCCAATCTTAAAGCAATGGGTAATAGTAGCCACCCATCGTCAGAACAGGACTTATAAACCTCCCAAAGATTATTGTCCTCTTTGTCCTACTAAAAAAGGTGGTTTATCTACAGAAGTACCAGCGGAAGATTATGATATAGTAGTTTTTGAAAATAAATTTCCATCTTTAAAAGAGGAGTTACCAAGAATAACTGGAACAGGTTCTAAATTTTTTAAATATGGCAAGGCTCAGGGAATTTGTGAGGTGGTTCTATTTACTTCTGACCATGATGGTATTATGTCAGAAAAACCCTTGAGCCGTTATATCAAGCTGGTAAAAGTGTGGAGAGATCGCTATCGGGAGTTAGGGGATAAAGATTATATCGATTATGTCTTCATTTTTGAAAATAAAGGAGAAGAGGTAGGGGTAACTCTTCATCATCCTCACGGCCAGATATATGCTTACCCCTTTATTCCGCCAATTATTGAACAGGAACTGGATTCCAGTAAAGAATATTTAGAAAAAGAGGGGAAATGTCTTTTCTGTAAGACCTTAGAAGAAGAAAAAGAAGATGGCAGACGAATTATTGTTAGTAATGATTCCTTTACCGCGCTGGTCCCTTTTGCTGCTGGTTACAGTTATGAGGTCCACATCTATACCAATAAACATCTTCCTTCTTTTAATGATTTTACGGAAAAGGAAGAAATCGATTTAGCGGCAATATTAAAAACTTTAATGATGAAATTTGATAATCTTTTTGGTTTTGTTTTACCTTATGTTATGGCCATTCATCAACAACCTACTAATGGAACAGGTAAAGAATATTCCCATTTTCACATTGAATTCTATCCTCCTTATCGTACGAAAGATAAACTTAAATACTTGGCTGGAAGCGAGTTAGGAGTTGGTGCTTTTATCAATGATTCTTTACCTGAGGAAAAGGCGAAAGAACTAAGAAATACGCCACCTGAAGGAGTAGTTTAGTATAAAATTTCCAGGTTAAAGTAAAAGGTTACTGGAAGATTAATTATAAATATAATTGGATATAAAAATACAAAGTAAGATGAAAAGGAGATTTCGGTGCAAAATTTAAATAAACTTTGGAAGATATTTAACGAAAAATTTACTGATACCGGTTTGGCCAAAGGGGCCTTTTCTACCCCCGGGAGAGTTAATCTAATTGGTGAACATACTGACTATAATGAGGGATTTGTTCTTCCGATAGCTATTGGAAAAAAGATCATTATGCTGGGGCAATTAAGAAACGATCGACTGGTTCAGGTTTTTGATCTCGGTTATAAAGCTGAAGCCAATTTTTCTTTAGATAATTTATCTCCTTATAAAAAAGATACCTGGGTTAATTACTTAATGGGTGTAATGGATGAAATGCAAAAGGCAGGATATCTTTTACAAGGAGTAAATCTTATTTTTATCAGTAACATTCCTAAAGGAGCAGGATTGAGTTCTTCTGCCGCCTTAGAGGTGGTTACTGCCTTAACTATGGCAAAATTAAATTCATTAGAGATTGAACCTGTAAAAATGGCTCGTCTCTGTCGGAGAGCAGAAAATAATTTTGTAGGTGTAGCCTGTGGCATTATGGACCAATATGTTTCCTGTTTGGGTCAAAAAAATTATGCTCTTTTTATTGACTGCAGATCTAATGATTATGATTTGATCCCCTTTAAAGACCACAATTATCAGATAGTAATTTGTAATTCCAAAGTTCAAAGAGGGTTGGTTAATTCTGAATACAATAAAAGAAAAGAAGAATGCAAAATGGCTGCCGAATTTTTTAATCATAAATTAAAACGCGAGATACGAGCTTTAAGAGATATTACCATAGATGAATATGAAATATACCAGAGTCAATTACCGGAGGTTATTGCCCGCAGAGCCAGGCATGTAATTTCAGAAAATCGTAGGGTTCAAACTGGGGTACAGGCTTTAAGGATGGGAAATTATTCTACCTTTGGTCAACTGATGATAGAATCCCATAAAAGCCTTAAGGATGATTATGAAGTTAGTTGTGCTGAATTGGACCTCCTGGTTGATTTAGCTTCAAAACAGGAAGGAGTCTTGGGTGCCAGGATGACAGGTGCTGGATTCGGTGGTTGTACTGTAAACTTATTAAGAAGAGAGTATATCGATGCCTTTGAAAAAACGATTAAGCAAGGATATAAAAAAATTACCGGTATCATTCCGGATATATATGTAACCCCACCTGCTGAGGGAGCCAAAGTTTTGGAGTTAAGGCGATGAGGAAATATCCGGAGGTGTCGGAGTTGGAAAAATACATCATGGCCCTGGATCAGGGAACTGCCAGTTCTCGAGCGATAATCTTTAATCATAATGGAACTATAGTAAGTACTGCCAGTAAGGAATTTAAACAGATTTATCCTCAGCCCGGCTGGGTAGAACATGACCCCACAGAAATTTGGTCTTCTCAGATAGAAGTGGCAAAAACTGCTTTAGATAAGGCTGGCTTGGAATCTAAAGATATAGCTGCTATCGGCATAACTAACCAGAGGGAGACGACTATAGTCTGGGATAAAAAAACTAGTAAGCCGGTTTATAATGCTATCGTATGGCAATGCCGAAGGACTGCTCCTATATGTGACCAACTGAAGAAAAAAGGGCTGGCAGAGATTATCCAAAAAAAGACCGGGCTGATAGTTGATGCCTACTTTTCCGGCACCAAGATTAAATGGATTTTAGATCATGTAGGCGGGGCCAGAGAGAAAGCTCAAAAAGGCGAAATTCTTTTTGGAACAGTGGACAGCTGGCTTATCTGGAATTTAACTAAAGGTAAAACTCATGTAACTGATTATTCTAATGCTTCCCGGACCATGTTATTCAATATTCATAATCTTGATTGGGATGGGGAGATACTAACAGAATTGAATATTCCCCGAGAGATGCTCCCCAAAGTTTTGCTCTCAAGCTATATTTATGGAAGCACAGATAAAGAGATATTCGGGGCAGAAATTCCTATCTCCGGTGATGCCGGAGACCAACAGGCTGCCCTTTTTGGCCAGGCCTGTTATGAGCCGGGTATGGCAAAAAATACCTATGGAACCGGATGTTTTATCTTGATGAATACCGGAGAAAAAATCGTTCCCTCCAGGAATGGTCTTTTAACCACAATTGCCTGGGGGGTTAATGGTAAAGTAGAATATGCCCTGGAAGGGAGTATCTTTATCGGCGGAGCAGTAGTCCAATGGTTAAGAGATGAAATCGGGCTGATAAAAAATTCTAAAGAAATTGAAAAATATGCCTTAAAAGTTAAAGATACGAATGGAGTTTATTTGGTTCCTGCCTTTGTGGGTCTTGGCGCTCCTTACTGGGATATGTATGCTCGGGGTATCATTGTAGGGCTAACCCGGGGAGCAAAGAAAGAGCATATCTTAAGAGCGGCAGAAGAATCCATAGCTTATCAAAGCCGTGATGTCCTGGAAGTTATTCAAAAAGATTCAGGGATTCATTTGAAAAAATTAAAAGTGGATGGCGGAGCAGTTAGAGACAACTTCTTGATGCAATTCCAATCTGACATCCTGGGGGTCCCAGTGGTGAGACCTCAAATTACAGAAACTACTGCCCTGGGTGCAGCATATCTTTCTGGTTTAGCGGTGGGTTATTGGAAAGACAAAGAGGAAATTGCTCAGAAATGGAAAGTAAATAGAGAATTTTCCCCCAATATGGATGAAGAAACAAAAGAAAAATTATATAAAGGCTGGAAGAAAGCCGTCAGTAGGTCTCTAAAATGGGAGGAAAAAGAAGATTAAGAAAGAAAAATATAAAGACTAAATGGAGCCAAGCTTCACAATTTCGCATCCCCCCTTCTGTCATTGCGAGGAGTGAAACGACGAAGCAATCTCCAAGGTAGGGGTCTGATTCATGGGACCCGTTGTCCCTATTTTAATTATTTTGATTATAATGTGAAAGTATGATATTATGATAATGTGATAGGAGGTAAAAATTATGAGCTTAACTAAAATAAATCCCAGAGGACAAATTACCATACCAGCAAAACTCCGAAGTGTCTTGCACTGTAAACCTGGAGATTATGTGGAAGTTAAAATGGAAGGAAACATATTGAAAGTAATTCCCAAAGAACTGATCGATAAAAGCCAGATATGGTTTTGGACCAAAGAACATCAAAAAGCCGAAGAAGAAGCAGAGTTAGAACTTCGACAGGAGAAAGGCAAAGAAGTTAAAGATGTTAAGGAACTAATAGATGGCCTCAATAAATAAATTTGTCTGGTTACCGAGGTTTAAGCGGGACTATAAAAAATTAACTCCTCAATCTCAAAAAAGAATTAATCAAGCCCTCTTACAAATGGAAAGAGATTTGAAACATCCTTCTCTGGAAACAAAAAAACTCAAAGGAACAAATTCTATTCGGGAGGCGAGGACTTCTAAAAGCTTAAGAATCACTTTTAACTTAAAAGGTAAATTAATTATTCTTAGAGCTGTGGGGGAACATAAAATATTAAATCGGCCTTAGTAAATTTTTTGTCATACAACCTTTTATTTATAAGAATTTTAAGAGCATGATAGGGGATATATCATATTTTTAGAAATTCCGGTATTTCAAATATAGAGACCCTTATATACCAGAACTTAAGATATTTATAAAGATGGATTTTTAGGGACAAATATAGTAATATAAAAAACAGTGAGCCTACCCTATAAAACCTTGGGTAAAAATCTCAATACAAAATAAAGTAAGGGGGCGAGTTTATGGATTCCCAAGAGTCTAAAGTAACAATTAATTTTATTCAGGAGATCATTAATCAAGACAAAAAAACGAATAAATACAATGGGAGGGTTCATCTCCGGTTTCCCCCGGAACCTAATGGGTATCTGCATATCGGGCACGCAAAGTCTATCTGCTTGAATTTCGGTTTGGCTGCACAAAATGGAGGTCTATGCAATCTCCGCTTTGACGATACAAACCCCAGCAAGGAAGATGTGGAATATATTGATTCCATAATCAACGATGTTCGGTGGCTGGGATTTGACTGGGATAACAGGCTTTTTTATGCTTCCGACTATTTTGAAAAGATGTATGATTACGCCGTTCTTTTAATTAAAGCAGGTAAGGCTTATGTGTGTGACCTGAGCCCTGAAGAAATCAGGAAGTACCGGGGAGGTTTCAAGGAGCCGGGAAAAGAAAGCCCATATCGCAGCCGATCTGTGGAGGAGAACCTGGATCTG
>Ga0307379_10005574_pt1 | contig 17513 bp, 9 predicted proteins | sample UN2MG_FD_202237 | JGI IMG/M metagenome (GOLD analysis project Ga0307379, IMG submission 202237) | Soil microbial communities from Risofladan, Vaasa, Finland - UN-2 | ecosystem: Environmental > Terrestrial > Soil > Coastal area > Acid sulfate soil | place: Finland: Risofladan, Vaasa | collected... | reverse complement strand
TACGAGCCCGGACACGACCAGCCGAGTTTCGACAAACAGTTCCTCCGCAATTACCTCGACACGCTCGACTGGGACAAGACGCCGCCGGGCCCCGACCTGCCCGACGACATCGTCATCCGGACCCGCGCCAAGTACGTCGAGGCCTATGAGCGGCTGACCGGCAAGACGTTCCGGTAACGGCCGCGCGGCGCGACGAGCGAATCGAGCGCGCCGAGGCGACCGAGCCCGCCGCGGAAGCGGCGGGGCACGTTCCGTTACACAGGGCACGCACGCGTTTGAGATTCTTCCAACGAGGTAACACCTCATGACCGAACTCGTGGTACGAACCGCCGGCGAGTCGCACGGCCCCGCCGTCGTGACACTCGTCGAGGGATTCCCGGCAGGCGTGCCGGTGGACCCCGATCGCCTGGCCGCCGACATGGCGCGCCGCCAGGGCGGATACGGCCGAAGCAAGCGGATGGAGATCGAGCAGGACCACATCGAGATCCTCGCCGGCGTCCGTCACGGCCGCACCCTGCCGGGGCCCGTCGTCCTGGTGGTCCGCAACCGCGACTCGCGCCTGGAGGAAGCGTCCCAGGTCCTGCGTCCGCGCCCCGGCCACGCCGACCTGGCGGGGGCGCTCAAGTACCTCGACCCGGACATGCGGAACATCCTGGAGCGTGCCAGCGCCCGCGAGACGGCCGGCCGTGTCGCCGCCGGCGCGCTCGCCAAGTGCCTGCTTGACGCGTTCGGCATCGGCGTGCTGGCCTACGTGGTCCGGATCGGCTCCGCCGTGGCAGACGTGCCCGACGACGTTGGCCGGCGTCGCACCTTGCGCGACGCCAGCGAGGTGTACGCGGCCGACCCGGCGGCCGACCCGGCCATGAAAGCCGCCATCGACGCGGCGCGCGACGCCGGCGACACCCTCGGCGGCGTCGTCGAGTGCGTCGCAACCGGCGTGCCGCCCGGCCTCGGCAGCCACGTCCAGTGGACCGAGAAACTCGACGGCCGCCTCGCCCGGGCCGTCATGAGCATCCAGGCCATCAAGGCGGTCGAGATCGGCCTCGGGATGGCCGTCGGCGAGCGGCCGGGCAGCCAGGTCCACGACCCCATCGCGTACGATCCGACGCAGCGCGACGCCGCCTGCCTGGGCTTCGTCCGCTCGACCAACAACGCGGGCGGCATCGAGGGCGGCATGACAAACGGTGCCCCGGTGGTGGTGCGCGCCGCCATGAAGCCGATTGCCACGCTTCGCAAGGGCATGCCCTCGGTCAACATCAAGACCAAAGAGGCGGAGGAGACGGCGTACGAGCGGAGCGACGTGTGCGCCGTGCCCGCCGCCAGCGTCATCGTCGAAGCCGTGGTGGCGACCGAACTGGCAGCGGCGCTGGTTGCCACCTTCGGCGGCGATACGCTCCGGGAGATGCAGGCGGCTTACGAGACCTGGCGCAAGGCCGCCCAGGAACTCTAAGCCGTCCGCCGGATACTGCGCGGTGAGTCTCCAGGGCGTGGCTTCGAAGACTGCGAATCGAATATGACGGCGCGTGTGGCACGGCTGGCTTGGCCAGCCGTGTAAGCCGGCCAGCCTTTCCACGGCTGGCCAAGCCAGCCGTGCCACACCGTGCAACTTTGCCTGTACCGGCGTCAACAACGCAAGACACTACATGCCCTTACGCAAAAAACACGTCCGACGCGTCACGCTCGCGCTCCTAATGGTCGGCGTCCTCGCGCCGGTGGCGGTGCTGGTCGTGTACGGCCTGCACGTGCGCGGGGGCGCGTACGGCAGGGCCGTGAGGCAGACGCTGGCATCACGTCTGCGGTGCGACGCGGCCGTCCTGGGCTGCCGGCCGACGGGCCCGTCCACGGCAGTGGCCGACGAAGCCCGGCTCTCGTGGGCCACCGCAGACGGGAACCTGACGCTGAACCTGGAGGATCTGAAGGCCGAATCCAATGCGTACGGCTGGTACGTGACGGCGGCGCGCGGGAGCCTCTCGCTCGCGGGACCCGATCCGCAAGGCGCGCTCGCCGCGCTCAACCAGCGGCTGGTCCAGGTCGAACACCCGTCGCAGTTAATGGCCATCAACATCGAGCGGCTCGCGTTGGCGCTTGATCTGGGGTTTCTCACCATCGAACGCGACGCGCGCATGTTCGCCCTCTCGAACATGACCGTCTTCGTGGTGTCCCTGTTCGACCCCCAGGCGCTGAAGCGCACGACACGGAATACGCTGACCGAGGCCGACCGCGACCTCGGGCTTCTGGCCACGGCCCGTCTGAACCCCACGTCCGAGAAGGGCGTGTTCGACGGTCTGCACGTCGCGTTGAAGGATGTGCCGCTGGGGTCGGTCCGCAGGATGCTCGTGCTCCCAGGCGCCAAAGCCGACGACGAAACCCGCGGCACGGCAGACGTGACCGTCGATTGGCACTGGCCCGACGCGGACCCCGACACAGCCGCCGTCACGGTGACCGCCCACGGGCTCGACCTCTCGCAGTGGACTGAAAGGGTCCCCGGCGGCCCCGTCACGGGCACGGCCGACCTGGACGTTCGCTACGCGAAGCCGCGGCAGGGGCCCCCTGCCCTGGCCCTGCGTCTGAAATCGGACGGCGGTGCCATCAACGGCGAGACGCTCGGGTGGCTCGAAGGCCTGCGCGCGGGCCTGGATGCCGCCGCCGGCGCCGAACAAGTCAAGACGGCCGCCTTCGACCGGTTGGACACGCAGTTCATCCTGGTTGGCAACCGGGCCTGGTATGCGGGCGAGAGGGACGAGTGGGGCGCGATTCCGATCCTGACGGTCCGGCTCTTCGGCGTCGATGTGCCGCTGCTGCGGGCCGGTGCGCGGCCGTTTGAGGCGTCCGGCCTGTGGCCGGCGCTCTCGGAAGGTTTGGGATTGGGCCCGCCTGACACCACCCGGAAGAAGTAACACGGCCCCCTGCCGCCGCAGAGCGTTTTAAGATTGGGTGAGCGCGGCGGGCAGTCTTGCCCGCCGCGCATGCCTTGCCAGATGAGCGCGGTGGGCAGGACTGCCCACCGCGCAAAACAGGGCACACGCAACGTTAAAACGCTCTAGGGGCGAGGCATGCCTCGCCCCTACGCAGCAAAGAACAGCGGCCCGCGCCATGAAAGACGCGGGCCGCTTCGCCACTCTATGTTTCGCCCGACGGGACCGTCCTTATGGTCCCTTGGAGAGGAAGATCTCGACGCGCCGATTCTGCGCCTTTCCGCCGGCTGTCGTGTTGGGGGCGATCGCCTGCGCCGACCCGACGCCGCGCGTGGTGATGCGAGTCGCCTCGACGCCGGCGCCCTTCAGGATGTCGGCCACGGATTCGGCCCGGGCTTCACTCAGGCCCTGGTTGTCGGTGGCCTTGCCGAGTTCCTTGAGCAGCGCGATGGTCGTGGCCTTCTTGACGGGGTCGGTGTCGGTATGGCCGACGATGGTGGCGACGATGCCCCTGGCGACGTCCGACACCAGGATACCCCCGAGTTTCGCGATGGCCCCGCGTGCACCGACCTTGACGACGTTTGAGCCGGAGTCAAACGTGATGTCGGCCTTGAAGCGAAGTCGCCCGGTCGCCCGGTCGAAGTCGAACAGGCCGGGATAGTCGTTCGCCAGTTGCTCGATGGCGATGCTGACCGCCTCGGGCAGTTTTCCGCCGGCCCCCCAGCCCCCGCCCGCGAGTTTCTTGTAGGCGTCCATCAGATCGTCGAAGGCCTTGCGGACCTCGTCGCGTTCCTTCATGACGGTGGCCAGGTGATCCTCCTTCTCCTGGAGCATCCGCTGGGCATCGCCTGAGCGGGCCTGAAGGGCGCTGACCCGCTCGTTGAGCGTGGCCAACTGGGCCTCCTTCTCCTGGAGCAGTTTCTCCTGCTCACGGTTCCTCAAGAGGACCGCGTTGTATTTGGCCTCATCCACACACCCCGCCGACACCAGGGTCAGACAGGCCGCCAGGGCCAACACGATGACCGCCGAAAAGCGTTGCATCTGTCCGCTCCTTTCCTGGGTCAAACACTCGACATCGAGACTGTTGACAGGTGCTGAATCGGGGGCTCCCCCCGAAAGACACGTTCGCTCAGACGGCAGCCAGTCCCACCTCCCTCGGTCAGGCGCCCATGGCTTCCCGGGCCGCGCGCTGTTTGTCGAGAACGTAGCCCACCAGGGCGGCGATGCCGACGATCACGACCCCGACCACCAGGATAATCAGCGGCGTGTTCTCGCTCGCCAGGGATTCCAGCATGCCCGGCACCGAGCCCTGCAACAGGCCGATCAGGCCCAACGCCGCCAGAGCCAGCCCCACGGCGGCCAGGCCCAGCATGAACGTGAAGTGGGCGTGGTGGGCGGGCGGCTCGACCAGCGTCACGATCCGCGTCCGGCTCGGGGCCACCGCCGAGGGGCCCGACGGCGCCGTCACGACCAGACCGCTCTCGGCATCGACGGCGATCACGGGCTCTTCGCCCGACTCGACGCCGACGGCGAGTTCCTCGTCGCTGAGGACTGCGCCCAGGCTCGACTCGTCGGTCTCAGGGCTCAGCGCCAGCGGCGCGGGTTCGGCCTCCGGCGCCGCCATGGCTTCCGCAACGCCCAAGGCCTGTTCCGCCGCAGCCTCGCTGGGGAAGACGCCCTCGGTATCGGCGGCGATCCAGGTTTCGGCGGCGCTGTCGGCCGGCACCTCTTCTTCTTCGGCGAAGAGGATATCGGCGTCGATGCTCATGAGGGTGTCGCCGGCGTCTTCCTCGGCCCCCTCCTCGCCCGGCCCGCCCGCCATGGCGTCGATATCTTCCTTGCGGAACTTCAGTTCCCCGGCGTCGCGGAAGACGCGCAGGTCACCCTTGCCGATGCTCGCCTGGAGTTCCTCGTCCGTCTTTCCGAGCCGCTTCTTGGCCTCTTCGAAATTGACGAAGTCCACTCTATGCCTCCTGAGTCCCGGAGCGGCCGCCTCATGCGGCGCCCCATAGGCATGATACCGTCAGGGCTTGTTCCCCCGCTTCGTGTCGGTCTCTTCGGCCGCGCCTCCGGCCGCCTGGTTCGGCTTCCTCACACGGCCCCGGATATCACTGGGCAGCGGCGGATCGTTGTTCCAGTCCGAGAGTTCCCAGTCGGCCGAGATATCACGGACGGCCAGCAATTTCAAGCGGTTCCTGCGGCCGTCGGCCAGGTACACGGCCAGCCGCTGGCGGGCCGTGTCAACCAGGCAGATGAGCACGTCCCGTTCGCCCAACGGTGTGGCCGACACCACCACGTTCGCCGGGGCAGCGCCGGAAGGCCCCGCGCCCGTCACCCCCGCCGCCAACGCCAGCGAGTCCGACCGGCCCGACACCACCAAACCGATTCCCAGCAGCGCCATCCCGGCGCCAAGCATCCCCAGCGCGACACACCACGTCCGGCGCGAACTGAGAATCGCCGCTTCTCCTTAGCAGCGGACCGCCGCGCGAACGGCCAATCCCGCGCCCCGCGCAGACGGAACACCTCTCCTGCTGCATTGTAAGAAGCGCCCCACCCATTGCAACCGAATTCTTGCGCTTCTGGGCGCCCGGCAAGGGGCGGAGAATCGGGCCCCACGCATCCCCAAAGACACGGCTCCGTCGCGGCGTTTCGTTGCGGGCTGGGGCGCTTCCCAGCCCGAAAGCCGGTTTTCGCTAGACACCCTCTCGGGGCCCGATTTATGATGGGTTTTTCAGCGTCTGCAACTGCGGGGAGTGTCTTGCAGCCAACCATCTTGAGCATCGGCGGGGCGTCGCTTGCCTCACTGGGGTGGGCCGCCCTGGGGGCGGCGTCCGGTGCGGCGTTCTGGTTGCTGGCCCGTCCGCGGCGCAAGGCGGGCATGCCGCTGAGGTTTCTCGCCGCCATCGCCGCCGCCTGGGTGGCTGTGTGCCTCGGCTACGGACTCCTCGGGACGGAGAAGACCTTTTCCGCCTACCTGCTCACCAGCACACTGGCCACCAAGACCATTGCCGCCGTCGGCACACTGTTCTACCTCCGCGGGTTGCTGAGGTTCCGGTGGGCGGAGCGTCGGTGGCGGCAGTCGAGCAACGTCCTGGCCGGCGTTGCGCTGATGGGGACAGCGTTCGTTCGGGCGGCGTACCAGCCCGAGGTCGCTCTCTGGGTTCAGGCGCCGCTCGCGATGCTGTTCATTGCGACGGTGTGGCGGTTCCGTGCCGAGCCGCTCGTGTACCTCTCGATTCTCGGCGTGGCCGTCACGATCGTCCTGGGTGTGCGGAACCATCTCGCAGCCGATGCCGAGGCGGCGACCGGCGTGTGGGTCACCTCGACGGCGGCGGCGGTGTCGCTGGCGATGGTACTGGTCGCGGCCCTGCTCGCGTGTCATCCACGACAGGAGTTCAACATCAAGTGGTACCGGCAGGGCCTGCTGATCGTGCCGCTGGTCGTCTCGAGCCTGGCGGCCATGGGCACCGGGTACGTGGCCGTCTGGTACGGCGCATCGTGGCACACGGTTTGGTCGCTGGGCGTGTGGTGGGCGACGCTGCTCGCCTCGTCGGCGGGGCTGAAGCAGGCCGACCTGTTCGGTTTCTCGTGCGTCAGCGCCGCGTTGACCGCCGTCGTCGCCTTCGCCGTCCTCGGCGGGGGGCAGATCGGCGGGTACTGGGGCCGGTACGCGTCGGTGCTTGTGCTGATCGCGTTCGGCGCGGCGGTGCTGGCGTCGCTTCTGGTGTTGGCGTTGAAGGGGCGGACCACAACCGGGTTCCCGCGGGCGTTGTTTTTGGCCGGCGTCGCCACGGCGGTCGGGGCCTTGCTCCTGGAACCGTTCGGCACGACGGCGAAATACATGGGCGTGGATCTGCTGGTGGCGTCGGCGGTCGTCGTGCTCGCGCACGCCCACGGGGCGCCGCGATGGGTGAACTACGTGGTCGCCGCCCTGGCGACGGGAGGCGTGGTGGCCCTGTGCCATGTCGGGCCGGACGCCGGCGTCGCGGTGTGGCATCAGCGGTTCATCCACGTGGCGGCGGCGGTTTCGGTCGGCTGGCTCGTGGTCGCCATCCTGGCGCGAGAGGTCCTGAAACGGACCCACTCCGACCGCCTGGCCCGGCGCGAGATCGAGCCGTTCACCGTCCTCGGCATGTGCGGGACGCTCGCGCTTGCGGGGTACCTGTCGGTCCAGCAGGTCCGGACCTACTCGGAGTTTTTGACCCGCGGCGCGAGCGCCACGGTCGCGATGCTCGGCCCCGACGAGGGGCTCGTGGGGTGGCTGGGCATCCTGCTGGCGTTTCTGTTGTCGATGTGGCTGCTCCGGCACACGGCCCGGACGTTCCTGTTCTACTGCGTCGGCATCATGGCAACGGTTTACGCGGGCCTGTTCCGACACACCGACGACCTGTATGCGTACCTGATTTACTCGGTGGGCGGCTACGGGGCGGCGCACCTTCTGGTGTATTTGTATGAGGCGAAGTTCATGGCGCTCTTGTCGCGGACGTGTGCCCTGTACCGCGACGAGCGACGGGCCTCGACCACCATCTTCACGCTGGCGGTCATTTCGTGTTTCATTGCGGCGATTCTGGCGATGTTCCGTGTGTCGAGCACCGAGTCGCTCATCATGCTCGGGCTCATGGCGGTGGTTTTCCTGGGGTGGTCGTTCGTGTGGCTGCGCGGCGAGATGCTGTACCCGGCGGTCTTCATGGTCACCCTGACGATCCTGGCGATCTGGCACAACACTGCCCGCCCCACGCAGTGGGATCCGCACCGGTTGAACATGAATGCGTTGGTCATGTCGGCTTCGGCGCTTGTGTGGCTGGGATTCGGCAACCGGCTGCATGCGATCCGAGGCGAGATCTTTCAACTGGCAACACCCGCGCGGGCGTGCTCGGTGATCCTCGGGATGGTGGGCATTGCTTTTGCCGTAGCGCTGGCGCTGTCGCCGACGTTCGGGGCCGACGCGTGGCGGCAGCCGCGCGCCCTGGGCGACTGGGCCATGGGCCTGGCCACCCTCTCGGCGCTGATCCTGTACTTCGCGTGGGCCGCCTTCGTCTTCGACCACCGGTTCTACAGCCTGATGAGCGGCGTGGGGGTCCTGCTGTTGGGGCTCTACGTGGGCATCTACGTGGGCGTACGCCTGGCGGGGGGGTAGAGAGCGCGTGGATCGACAGGCCCTCATCGAGAAGGTCAAGTCGTTCCCGACGATGCCCGGCGTCTACCTGATGAAAGACGCGCGCGGCCGGGTGATTTACATCGGCAAGGCCGTGAGCCTGCGCAGCCGCGTGGGTCAGTATTTCCAGCCGTCGGCCGACCTCGGGCCGAAGAAGCAGCAGATGGTCGCCGAGGTGGCCGACATCGAGTTCCTTCCCGCCGAGAGCGAGGTGGACGCCCTGCTGACCGAGGCCCGCCTCATCAAGGACACGCACCCACGGTACAACGCGCGGCTGACGGACGACAAGACGTTCCCGTACCTGGAGATCACGACGCGCGACGCCTTCCCCGGGGTGTACTTCACCCGGACCCCCGCCGCGAAGGGCACGAAACTCTACGGCCCGTTCTCCAGCGCCGCGGGGCTGCGGACGGCCATCGGCGAACTGCAGAGGATCTTCCGGTTCCGGACGTGCTCGCTGGAGATCCGCGAGGACGATCCGGCCCGGCGCTACTTCCGTCCGTGCATCCTGTTCTCGATCAAGCGATGCACCGCGCCGTGCGCCGGGCATATTGACCGGGAGGCGTATCGCAAGAGCATCGCGCGGCTGCGCAGGTTTCTCGAAGGCAAGCGCGTGCGGGTCGTCCAGGACCTGACGCGTGAGATGAACCACTTGGCGAAGGGCCTCCAGTTTGAGGAGGCGGCCCGCGTGCGCGACCAGTTGCGGGCCATCGAGGCCCTCTCGCGGCGCGGCAACATCGACGAGAACCTTCAGCCGGAGGTCTTCGCGCCGACCTTCGACCCGGCCCAAGGCATGGAAGCCCTGACGGAGATGCTGGGCGCGGCGGCGCCCATACGGAGCATCGAAGGCGTGGACATCGCCAACCTGGGCCCGACCGAGGCCGTCGGCGCCATCGTCTCGTTCCTGGACGGGCGGCCGTTCAAGCCGGGGTACCGGCGGTTCCGGATCAAGACGGTCCGGGGCCCCGACGATTTCGGGATGATGCGCGAGGTGGTACGTCGGCGGTTCCGCCGCCTGACGGAGGAACTCTCGGTCCTGCCTGACCTCGTGCTGGTGGACGGCGGTCCGGGCCAACTGCACGCCGCCGCCGAGGCCATCGCAACGGCCGGTGCCGAGCGGCCGCACCTCGTCTCACTTGCGAAACGCGAGGAAGAGGTCTACGTGCTCGGCCAGGCCGAATCCGAGCCCCTTCGCCTGCCGCGCACGCACCCGGGCCTCAAGATCCTCCAGGCCGTTCGCGACGAAGCCCACCGCTTCGCCCAGCACTACCATCATCTGCTGCGCCGGAAAGCCCTGTTCGGTGAGAAGGGCGCGCGGGCTCTCGCGCGGCACAAGACGGCCAGGCCCAAGAGACGCCGGAGGGGCAACGGGCGCACGCGCCCGGATCACACGGCAAACGACTCCGGTTCCGGCGGTGACGTCTGACCCACGCGCACCACCCACCACAACAGGCCCATCACGCCGGCCCCAAGGACGTTGGCCAGGATGTCGAACGCATCGAACTGCCGGCCGGCCGTCAGCAGTCCCTGGCCGACCTCGACCAGAATCCCCAGCACCGCCGTTCCCAGGACGGCCAGGACGATGCGCGTCTTCAGGTAGTGGGCCGTGGGCTGCGGGCCGAGCGTGTAGCACAGGAGCAGACTGACGACGCCGAAAGTCCCGAAATGGAGGAACTTGTCGCCGAGTGCGGCCCCCGGCCCGCCGGGCGAGAGCATCTCATTCTCCGCCAGCCCCACGGCTCCCAGCAGCCCGACCGCACCGATGACGAGCGGCCATCGCGACTCGCCGAGTTCGCGTGCCCGTTCCGGTCGCCACTCGGCGCCGTGACCCGACCAAGCCGTCACAACGGCCAACACGCCCGCCAGTGCCAGGAGGTTCGGCGCCAGCAGCGCCACGGCGTCGAAGCGGAAGTACAAGAGGTTCGCGGCCAGCGCACCCAAGCCGACCAGGACGGCAGCCCGGGACCACGGTCCCTGCCCCCGGTGCCAGGACGCAGCAAGGCGAACGCCCAGCGCAACGATGGTAGCCAACACGAGGACCAGTCCGGCCCACCCCAGTTCGGCCCGAAGCACGAGGAACCCGTCCGTGTCGGCGTCGTCGCCGTCGGTCGCGGGCCATCCGGCCTTCCCAAAGATGGCGCGCGACGAAACGCTGCCGGCGCCCAGGCCGAACGCCGCGCGGTCGGCCCGAAAGGCGCCCACGAGCAGATCGAGGCGCTCGTCGGCGTGCGTGGCGCCCAGACGCTTGTTTCCGACGGCGGAGCCGAGGCCCACCATCAGCGTGACCCACAGCGCCAGGGCGAGGGCGATCCGGACGGGCCGGCGCTGGCGATGGCGGCCCGGACCCGCCACGACGTACCCGCCCAACACGAATCCGATCGACAGCGACACACAGACCACCAGGACGTGCCTGGGGACGTTGCTCATTCCGAGGGCGGCGGCCACAAGGCCCGTCAACGCGAGGCCGATCCCCGCCCAGACGGCGGGCGGCCGGACGAGCCAACCCCAGCGTGCCTCGCGCCGCTGGTGATGCCATCGGGGCATCCAGCCCAGGGGGCGAAGGACCACCAACAGACCCAGCGGCAGCGCCGCCAACAGCGCCGGCACCAGGCTGTCGCCCCCCAGGATCAGCGCCGGGCCGACCCGCCGCGCTGCGCCCTCAGCGGCAACGGGTGAACCGGAACCCGCCATCACCACCCAGAGGGCCAGCAGGCCGAGGCCGACAACGGCCGCCCACGTCGTCCGACGCAGGCCCCTGCGACCGGCCGACGCCGACGCCACGAGCCAGTACAGCCCTGCTGCCGCGACCGCAAGCATCAGCACGCCGACGGCGGCGGCAGGGCGCCGGGCAAAGCGGGCTGTCGGCCACGCCGCACCACCACCTTCTGCCGGCGGACGTTGCGGTTCGATCAGAATGCCGGCCGACGTCCCCAGCACGGGGTCGGTGTCGTCCAGCACGTTCTCCAGGGGGACCGGCACCACCTGCACCAGCAGAAGGGCGAGAACGGCCCACACGAGGAGATTGGCCCACGAACGAAGATGCCAGAGCGGCCAGCCGAGCAGTCCCGAGACCACCCAGAACGCGTGAAGCAGACAGACGACAAAGAGCAGTTGGAAGCCCCCGAAGCGATGAAGATGGGCAAAGACGGTAGGCAACAGGACCAAGACCGCCTGGAGCGCGATCTGGAACGTACCGACCACGCCATGGACAAGCGGCGCCGGCATGGCGGTCGTCGATAGTCGAGACTCGCGCATCGGCACTCAGCCGGGCAGGAGACTGCCGCTCCTGGCCCGATGGCACAGGCCGTCAGCCGCGCGACGGTGTCCGGTCGGCCCGTCCGGCGCGCTCGGTCAGGTTGTGTCCGTGCCCCCGGTGCCGTTCACGTCGCGGTCGGGCTGGCCGGCCGGGGTGACGGCCGCAACGGCACGTCCGTCCGGCCGGGCGCCCGCGTAGTCGTAGTAGGCCTGGAAGGACTCGCGGAAGTACCCGCCCTTGGTCGCGCGAACGCGGTTGAGGACGGCGCCGAAGAGCCTCCCATGCAGCATCACGATCTGCTGCACGGCCCGCTGGGCCACACCGCGCGTGTTCTCTCCCGCGTGGAAGACCAGGATGACGCCGTCGAGCATCGGGGTGACCAGATGGTTGTCGGCCACGACGAGCATGGGGGCGCCGTCAACGATGACGCGGTCGTAGGACTCGACCTCCTCGGCGACCAACTGGCGCATGGTCTCACAGCCGACGAGGCCGGCCGGGCTGGGAGGCGGGGGTCCGCCGACGAGGACATCGAGGTTCTCGATGGCGGTCGCCTGGACGGCCTCGCTGATGCTGTTGAGACCCACGAGGACGTTCGACAGCCCGATCGCGTCGGGGACATCGAAGATGCGCGACAAGGCCGGTCGGCGGAAGTTGGCTTCGACCAGAAGCACGCGTTCGCCGGTTCGGGCCATGCTGATCGCCAGGTTCACCGCGACGGTGGTCTTGCCGTCGCCCGGGCCGGGACTCGTGATGAGAAGGCTCCGGATGGGCTTATCCGAGGAGAACAGCAGGTGGGTCCTCAACTGCCGGAACGACTCCGCCAGAAGCGAGTGCGGCGCCGTATGGCTGACCAGGGCCAGGTTGGTGTCCAGCGACAGCCGATTGTCCTCCGTCAGGTCGGGGACGCGCGCCAACATGGGCACGCCGATGTGGCGTACGACCTGGGCCGGCGTTCGCAGGCGCGTGTCCACCAGTTCGATCAACAGACTCAAGCCGACGCCCACAAGGAGGCTGAACAGGATGGCCGCCACCGAGTAGAGAACGACGCGCGGCTGAGTAGGTTCCAGGGGGATGTCGGGCCGACCGACGATGCGGATGTTGGGCCTTGCAATCGCCGCACTGATCCGCATTCGCTCCAACCCGTCCAGAACGGTGTTAAGCATGGTCTGAACGCGGCGGTACTCGTCCTCGCGGGCACGGTACTCGGCGGTCAGTTTGGCGGCGCTGAGGGCAGCGGCGCGAGCCTCGGCCACTCGGGTCTGGAGTTCGGCCTCGGCGTTGCGGGCGCTGTCGTATACGTTCTTGAGGACGGCGGCCTGCTGCTGGATAAGTTGACTGAGGACCTCGGACTGTTTGGCTTCGAGGTCGTTGACGATGGCTTGCGCCGAGACCTTGAGCCTGCGGACGCTCTCATGCTGCGGGCCAAACCGCTGCTCCAACCCCTCCAACTCCTGGCTGTATCGAGCCGACATCTGGGTCAGGGAGACAATCGTCGGGTCGCGTCTCATGGTGTCCATGACGGCCGGAAACGACATGAGCACGGCGGAGAGGTCCTTGGTTTCCTCGGCCTGTCTGCGGAGTTCCTGGAACTGGGTCCAGTCGGCGCGTGCGGCGGCGAGTTCGACCTGGGCGACGGTGAGTTGTCGAGCCAGGGCGTTGAGCGTGGCAAGTTGCTCGCCTCCGCGTTCGTCGGCCACGATGACGGCGGACTCGTCGCGGTAGGACGCGAGTTTTCGGCCGAGTTCGTCGAGTTGTCGGCGCAGGTCGTCGCGTTCAGCGCGCAGTTCCTGTTGACGGTCGGCGTCGGCCTGCTGGCGATCGGCCTTAAGTTGTGCGATGTATTCGGTCAACACCTCATGGACGATGTCGCGCACCTGCGCGGGATCCGTTCCCGTGAGCGAGACCAGGATGTGCTGCGTATTGACGAGGTGGATCACGTCGAGGTCCTCGCCCAGTTCATACGCGGCGTACGCGGTCGAGCCGGGATACATCGTCTGCTGACCCTTGAGGGCCTCGAGCGCTGCGGTGAGGACCCGCGGGTTGAGGATGGCCCGGACTTGAGACTCGACGTACTGGGGGAACAGGCGCACGTCAATGGCTTCCTGATAACCCCGCGTGAGGTCGATGGCCTGTGCCTGTCCGGGTTCGACTTCGATGGCGCCCTCGGCGGTGTAGTAGGGAGCCCAGAAACGCCAGGCGACGACAGCACCCACGCCGCCCAGCCCAAAGACGACAAAGCAGGCGACGATGAGCCAGAAGCGTTTGCGGACGACCCGCCAGACGTCGGCAGGGGTCAGCGCCATCGCCGAACCCGGTGCGGCCACGGTCGGTTGCTGTGACATGGACCTGATTCCTTTCGCCCCTGAAACCATCATAGCGGTTCGAGGCGTTCGTGTCGAACCGCTTCCGATTCGTGACGGCGTTTACGGCGCCGACACCAACTGTTTCAGCCGCTGTTCGGCATCCGTCTTGTCCTTGCCCTTCAGGCCGAGTTCGACGGCCTTCTGGTACTCAGCGCGGGCCTCGTCGGGTCGCTCGCGCGCCTCGTAGACGCGTCCCATATGATAGCGTGCCTCGGGGTTGTCGCGACAGCGGATGCTGGCCGTGAGGTTTTCCATCGCCTCGTCGTACCGGTTGTCCAGGAAGGCGATCCAGCCGGCGGTGTCGAGCACCTGGGGGTGGTTCGGCACGAGTCGCATGCACCGCTGAATCATGTCCCTTGCCCGCATGAAGTCCTTATGCTCGGTTGCCAGAATCCACGCCATGTTGTTTGCATTGGCCACGTCCGTGGGATCGAGCGACCAGAGCATCATGCCCCATTTCAGGGCCTCCTTCGTCTGCCCCAGGTTGTAGAGTGCGAGGCTGTAAATACGAATCGACGTCATGTAGGGCCGGAGTTTACTCAGTTTATCGGGCATGCGACTGTACTGGGCCTCAAACTCGTCGGCAAGGGGCTTGAGGATCTTGGCCGCCGACGCCGCGCCCTGCTCGCCGATGTCGAGGGCGGCCAGGCCGGCGCGGATGGGGATGCTCTTCGGAACCTTCGAGAGGCCCGTCAGGAGAATCTGCCGCGCCTCGGCTATCTGCTCCGCACGCACCAGCAGGTCCGCCAGGTACACGTAACCCCGCTCCCAATCCTGGTTCCTCAGCAAGGTCGTGCGCAGGACGTCGAAGGCCTTGTCCAGTTCGTTCGTCTTCTCGTAGAGCGCCACCAGGGCCAGGCGGGGCCAGACCTCGTTCGTGTGAGTGTCCATGACGTGACGGACGCGCTTCAGGGCCTCATTCTTGCGGTTAAGCGACACAAGGCACCGTACTTCGCCGGTCAGGGCATCGGCATTCTCAGGCTCGACGGAGCGGGCCTTCTCGAAGACCGCGAGAGCGTCCTCGAATTTGTCGCCGCGCATCAGCGCATCGCCCAACGCCGCCAGCAACATCGTGTCCCGGTCGAGGCGTTCCCTTGAGAGTTGGCCGAGCAGTTCGGCCGCCCGTTCGGGCTCATTGATGGCCAGGTATTTGGCGGCCAGTTGGACGCGTCCGGAGACGCTGGTCGGCCGGAAGTCGAGGAGCCGCCTCAAGTCCAGGATGGCCTCGGTCAACTGGACGCGGCGCGTGTTGATGTCGGCCCGCAGAAGCATGGCTTTCTCGAAGGACGTGTCCGACGGGTCAACGTCGGCCAGGAGGTCGAGGGCCCGCATCGGATCGGGGCCGGCGTAGATTTCGGCCAGCCGGACCTTGGCCTCGCCGTAGTTGGGGTTCAGGGCCAGGGCCTGCTCCATGAACTGTTTGGCCTCGGCCTCCTTATTCTGGCGTGCGGCAATGCGCCCGGCCACGACGAGTGCGGCAACGTCCTGGGGGTCGTCCTTCAGAACCGTATCGATCACGGCCTTGGCCTCGGCGAGTTTGTTTTGGAGCATATAAACGTCGGCAAGCCGCTTCTTGGGCATGTTGTTGTCTTTGGCCACCTCGACGGCCTCTTGATAGACCTTGGCCGCTTCGGCCCACTGTCCCCGTCGGCTGTACTGGTTGCCAAGGAACATCAGGGGGTAGGGATCGCCGGGCGCCAGTTCGGCGGCCTTCCGGTAGTAGGCCTCGGCTTCGGCCGGCCCGGCCACTTGGGCGGTGAAGTCTGCCCGGGCCACCTGGGCGGCCACGTCATCCTTGTGCTTGCTGACGTAGGCGTCGATGATCGTCTCGCCCTGCTGCGGCCGCTTGGTGTCGGCGTAGAAGTCCGCAAAACTCCGGACGAGATGGATGTTGTCGGGTTCGAGTTCGTAGGCCCGTTTGAACACGTCCTCGGCCTTTCCGGGTTCGTGCTGTTGGATGTACAGCGTCGCCAGCACGATCAGGTTGGGGACGTTCTTCGGCACGACGCCGGCAATCTGCTCGCGTGTACCGAGGGCGCCGCTCCAGTCGCCCAAGCCGGCCTGCGCCATCGCCCTCATCTCCAGCGCCGGGACAAGTCGCGCATTGTACCGGAGGGCCTCGTCGGCCTCGGTCTTGGCCCCGGAGTAGTTGCCACGACTGTAGTAGATGCGTCCGAGAAGCAGCCGCGCGGGGATCAGGTTCGGACGGGCCTCCAGCGCCTTGCCCAGCGCCACCATGGCCTCGTCGTACTTCCCCTGCCGGGTCAGCACCTGACCGAGCAGAAAATGGCCGTGGGACAGGGTCCTGTGCTTCGCGACAACGGCTCGGAGCAGTTTGATCGCCTCGTCGAGTCGGTTCTGGCCAAGCAGGACCAGCGGGTCGGCGAACATCAGTTCGGGCGATTCGGGTTCGACCTGTTTCAACCGGTCGATCAGTTTCGAGGCCTCGTCGTACTCGCCTCCCCCCAATCGGATCAGGAACAGTTGCTGCCACGCCTGCCGCCACTCTTGGGAATTGGCCTCGGCCTTCGCAAGGACGTTCGCGTAACCGTCCCTCGCCTCGTCGGCGCGCCCGATCACCTGGTAGAGGCGAGCCAATGCCAGCAGGTCGGACATCGTGGCCGACTCGCCCGCCGCACGGTCCAGAAGTTCCTTCTCGATCTCGGCCGGGGTGCCCGTGACGATGCCAAACTGCTCCTGAGGCAGCGCCTTCTTCATCTCGTTGATGAGGTCCTCGGTCTTCTGCTGCTGCTTCGTGGTGCGGTAGAACCGCAGGAACCGCTGGTACACGCGGACCAGGTCCTTGCCCGTGCCGACGGCCCGGCGGTACATGGCCTCGGCCTCGGCGTTGCGTTCCTGCTTTTCGTGGATCTCCGCCATCATCAGGTACGGATCGGGATCGTCCTCGGCCAGTTGGGCCGCCTTTCTGGCCTCCGTCAGCGCCTCGCTCTCGCGGTTGCGGAGCACGAGCGTCTGGGCCAGGAGCAGCCGCATATCCGTGTCGCCGGGGCTCGCTTCCAGAACGACTTTGGCGCTGCGGCCGGCCCTGTCGAAGTTCCGGAGCCTCAACTGGACCTGGGCCAGGTCGCGCCAGGCAGGCGTCAGGCGGGGATAGGCGGCGACAAGGTCCTGGAGTTCTTTCTGGGCGGCACCCAGTTCGTCGGCCGCCAGGTAGGTCCGCCCAAGCAGTAACTGGCTTTGGGGCCCGGGCTGCTTGTCGCGTGCCTGCTCCAGGTACGTAATGGCCTCGCGGAGTTGCCGTTTGAGCACCGCGCGTTTGCCCTTCAGGTACTCGACGACGCCGGGCCTGGTGGTTGCTTTTTCGAGCCTGGCGATGATCTCGTCGGCTTCCTCCCGGTTGTTCATCTCGAGGTGCATGTCGGCCTTCTGAGCGAGCAAGGGCGTGGAGTCCGGCAACTCCGCCAAACCCTTTTCGAGTATGCCGACGGCCTTGTCGCGGTCCCTCTCCATGCGGTAAAGTCCGGACAGGCGCAGATAGGCGGTCACGTCCTTGGGGTCGGCGCCGATCGCACCGGCGAAGTGCTGTTTGGCGGCGTCGACGTCGTTCTCCTTGATCGCCACTTCGCCGAGCGCGATGTACAGGCGTGCGCTTTCCCCGGCCTTCTCGACGGCCTGTTTCAGGACCTTCGTGGCCTCGTCGCTCCGGTTGAGATCGATGAGCCGGCTGGCCTTCAGGATATACGCGTCCGCGTCGGTCGGGTTGTTGGCAACGGCAAGGTCGATCACCTCCTCCACCTTCTCGTCCTGCTCGAGCCGGGTATAGACGATGGCCAGGAGGCGATACAGTTCCAGCAGATCGGGCG
>Ga0307379_10005572_pt1 | contig 17515 bp, 16 predicted proteins | sample UN2MG_FD_202237 | JGI IMG/M metagenome (GOLD analysis project Ga0307379, IMG submission 202237) | Soil microbial communities from Risofladan, Vaasa, Finland - UN-2 | ecosystem: Environmental > Terrestrial > Soil > Coastal area > Acid sulfate soil | place: Finland: Risofladan, Vaasa | collected... | reverse complement strand
TTATGGCTATTAAACAATATATTGAATCTCATAATCAAAACCCAAAAGTATTCCTCTGGACTGCTTCTGTTGAAAGCATTATGAGAAAAATTTCAAATGTAAAGATCCGTTAGGGACAGGACACTAGTAATATACAAGTTACTAGTAATATACAAGGGACACATCCCACTTTACTAAAAAGATGCGGGAAGAGATTAAAAAAATAGAACAAATTTATAATTCTCTTGATCCTTTACAGCAGGAAGAGGTAAAAATAGAAACAGAAAATATGCTTCCTGATTTTTGGAAAGAAAAACTTAATAGGGGAAGAGTTAAACGAGAAACTTCAAAATTACTCGAGGTTATCCTAGAAGAAAAGAGAAGAGAAGTAATAAAAGAATGGATTAATTCCGGAAGGATTGAAGATATAAATAACAAGAGATAAAAAAATTTACTATAACCTATTTGTTATTATAAAAAGAGAATTTAGAGATATTTTTAGATGGTGATAAGGAATAAATTTTTAAGCGTTATATAAAATAGACGCATATTATACCAGAACTTCTAAAGAAATTAAAATTTGGGGGTATTTGGGGGGCAGGTAGAAGAACTTAACTTATAAAGGCGATCATAAATGAAGGAAACAAAAAGAACACTTAAGGAAAAGCGTTTTATAAAAGCCATGCGGATATTTAACTGATAACTACTGATATTTTAACCGATAACTAAAAAACTAAGTTTTAAAATCTGAAAACAAGATGATTATTTAAAAAGGAGGATAAGAAATGTTTAGTAAACAAGGTTTTATTGCTGTCTGTTTAATAATTCTGGCAGCTCTTCTCATCACCGGTTGCGTACCCACAACGCCAGCGATAACCCCGGAACCGACCAGAACCCCAACACCGATTCCCGAGTATGATGAGACGTACCCAGATCTACAGGAATGGCTCTTTGGCGATGCCCAAAACGTCACCTTGACGGCTAAATGGGAGGAAATAGACTGTAAAACTTGGGGGCCAGAGAAGAAGCCACTTCTTTGGAACTGCCAACACACAGGTATTGACTACGCTGCTTTAGCGGGCACAGCTGTCTATTCAGCTACTAAGGGTAAAGTGATTAGGGTTGAGCATGGTAAGGACTGTAACGGGCTTAAATGTCTAAGCACAGTGGCGATATACAATAAAACTACAGATGTCACGTTTATCTATCTTCATACGAAGGATATTAAAGTCAAGGAAAATGACGAAGTTAAAGCTGGCGACCCGATAGCTGCGGTTGGTTCGCGAGGCCCTGGAGGCATCCACCTGCACTTTGAGGCAAGAGACGGAGAGCAGCCCTACGCATCACCTGATGATGTTCGCAAGACTATTAATCCTTATGAAGCAGCGAAAGAGGCGAGAACAGCCATCGGTCCAGTGCATAATCTTACTAAAGATACTTATTATAATACCATTCAATCCGCCCTTGATGATGCAGATAGCGGTAATACCATTGAAGTTGCTGATGGGACCTATGATGAAAGTATCACCTTTCCCTCTGGCAAGAAGATTATCCTACAAAGTGTAAATGGTGCCTCTTCAACCATTATCCGGGGAAATGACGATTCAAATACAGTCCACTTAAATAATTCTTCGGAAGGCACTACTTTGAATGGCTTCACCATCACCCATGCCGATGGGCTAGCCGGAAGGGGAATATATAATAGAAGTTACCTGAGTATAAATAATTGTATTATTTCTGGTAACTCTGGAATTTTAAATGGCAGTGGAATATATAACGATGGCACATTAACTATCACTGGAAGCACTGTATCCGGTAATTCTGCCAATTATGGCGGTGGAATATATAGTGGTAGTTTATCATGGGCAACCAACACTATCGGCGGAAGCAGTAGCACTGATATTGATAACTTCAATACATTTATTGATAACTATAAAATAGGACATACGCCTTCACCGGATTAGCATATATGGGATTATGATACTGGCGATTGTCACACGGATTATCCCTATAATTATTATGATCCTGATTACTAAATTAGATTGAAGTAAAAATCTCTGTTATATATATACCGGTCTTTGTGCTTTCTGAGTATTGGTTAAGAAAATAGGGAGCAGATCCCTATTTTCTAAGAAGAAAGGAGAAGAGAAATAATAAAAGAGTGGATTAATTTCGGAAGGATTAAAGATATAATAGCAAGAGGTAAATAAATATTGCCTATAATCCTTATTAGCCGTTATAAAAAGAGAACGTAGAGGCGTTTTTAGGGGGGGGTAGCAAGGGAGAGGTTAACTAATGGTTAATGGTAATTCACTAAGACAAAGGGGGTTAAATTGATTTTAGAGGTATTTTAAAAAAATTAAGAGGGGCTTAAAAGATAATGAAAAGTAAAATTTTATTATCGGTCTTTGTAATTTGTTTAATTTTTGTATTAGTTGGTTGTTCGGGAGTAGTTAGTCCAATTGCTGAAGAAAACCAAGAAGAAAATGTAACTGGTGAATGGCTAAGCACTGAAAACGAATTCTTTATTATTAAATACTGCTCTGGTTATAAAAATGACGCTGAGAAAATTCTTAATTATTGCCACTTTGCCCGCGATACAGTTATGTCTAAATATCCACATAAACTTCCCTACAAACCAGCTGTTTTAGTTTATGACCGTTTACACTGGAGTTTGGATGAGGGGACGATGATGACTGAATGTGGTAGTACCTCTGGAGAAGTTTATATACTAGCTCCTTCTGACCAAACCAATCCTTATTACGATACCCTTTGGTATCAGAAAAATATTATTCATGAATATACACACTTACCTTTTTATTATGATTTATATTCGAAGCCACAAGGTTATAGGGATTGCCCTGGTTGGTTCAGTCAGGGACTTGCTGAATATTTTGGGATATTCTGTTCAACCTCGAGCATATTACAGAAATTTGAATGGGGATTAAGCGAAATAAAGAACCTGGTAAAGAACGGTGATGGCTATTTGATGTTTGTAGGTGCAGACGTGTATTGTGGTGGAGCTTACATTGCTAAATATATGTATGAAGTATATGGTCAAGATAAAGTTGCTAATCTAATTAAAAGCGATGCCTTATCCTTTTCACAAGCCATAAACAAAGAATTAAATGTAACTTCTGGAGAATTTGAAGATGAATGGCTAAAGTGGGCATGTAAAGAGTTTAATGCAGACTATGAGCAGCTTTATGCATCTGAATAGGTCCGTCAGTAAAGAAGGACCCATATACCATTACAGCCTTATAAGGAGATAGTGTTAAAGGGAAGAGTTAGAGAAATAACATCAAAAATGCTCGAGGTTGTCTTAGAGGAAAAGAGAAGAGAAATAATAAAAGAGTGGATTGTGTCCGGAAGGATTAAAGATATAAATAGCGAGACATAAAAAAATTTACCTAAATTAACATTATATTGTTTTATACAAGTTAGGGGGAGTATTAATAAAAAAGAGATGGACTAAAATTGCTTTTTGCCCTTATCCCATAAAAGCACGCTCTGGAATAGCCATCCGGGGAGCCTTGACTTTCCAGCCCTTTGGTCTCTTTTGCTGAAGGGCTTTTTTATTTTTTATAATTTTTTTAGAAAAAGAAGGATTTTACAAAAATTACATGGTATAATAAATGCAGAAAGCTTTAAAAAATTTAGCCATTATGTTATCTGAAATATAAATATTAAAAATAAATTGTAGTAATGGTAGATAATAAGCTCCAGGAAAAGTATCTGTTAGCCCCCAATTTAAACTTGCAAAACCTATTAAAATTCCATCCATAAATCTTCCAAGGATCCAAATTGACAGAGTAGTCGTTAGTTAGGGAAAGAAAGAATAATATAAAAACATACCAATAACTATAAACCTTGAGTAAAAAATTTATCACTCTAATTTGATCGGCAATTAATTTATACCCACATAATATACCGGCAACCTAAAAAGGGTGATGAGTGATCAGTAATCAGTGAAAAGCCTAAAAGTCTATGTAAGTGTAAATCTCTCATTACTCATTACTTATCACAAATTAGGTAATTAACCCTAAGGTTAATTGCAAAAAAGGAGGTGAGAACCATGAAAAAGATAGTAAAGAGCATTACCATAAAGGCTCCGGTGGAGAAGATTATCAACTACCTAAGCGAACCGACCAACCTACCGGAGATCTGGCCCAGCTTGGTGGAGGCTAAGGACGTGCAGCGATTACCCGACGGCGGTACCAAATTCCGATGGGTATATAAGATGGCGGGAATACATTTGGAAGGCACCAGCGAAGATACTGAGTATGTCCCCAACCAGCGCATCGTCAGCAAGAGCAAGGGCGGTGTCGAGAGCACCCAGACATGGATGTTTCATCCCGAAGGTGATGAGACAAAGGTAACCTTCGAGATCGAATACACCGTGCCCATCCCAGTTCTAGGTAAGTTAGCCGAAGCCATCGTCGTCAAGATGAATGAGCACGAAGGAGGGGTAATCCTTGCCAACCTGAAAACCAGGATGGAAGTGTAATATTCAAACTTAGAAACCAGATAATACCCATGTGTAATTTGGAATCCATACAAAACAAATACACTTAGTTTATGCAGCAGACCTTAACGAAGTATAATGAGTTATTTTCATAGAAAATAAAATATAGAAGAATAAACAATTGAATAAAAGGGGTACTTCGGTGTCCCTTTTTTATTTTAATTTAAGATTAAAATATTTTTGTTACTAACTGTTGGTTTAAGATAAAAAAACTTCTTACATATGATCTTCCCCCAGCTAAAGGTTCTGAACCTATTCAATAGGAAGCGTAAATTAATTAAAGCAGAACTTATTTTAAGAGATACTAATTACTTCTTCTAACTTTCGATACACTTTTTCAGTTTCCTCACTAAAGCAAAAGTTGCGAAACTCGTCTACTAGCCTCCACCAAGTTTAAAACCTTAGAACTCTTTAGTAATAAAATTAATAAGTTTTTATTTATATACATTTTACAGATTATAGTTTTTGAAGATTATCTCTAATATTGAAGAATTAATTGATTTAATCTAATATTTTCTATTGCTATATCCTCTTTAAAAGTTCTGAACGCGTCCAATAGGGGGAGCCAGACAATTCCAAGCCCTTTGGCATTTGCTGAAGGGCTTTTTTATTTTTTATTTAAAAAAGAAGACTATCGAGGGAGAGCTTTTAACTTGAAGCAGGCCCAAACTTGAGAAATTATTTATACAATGAAAATAAACCCAAAATATTTATTTAAAGTATATCAGGAAACGTTAAAAAATATTGTAAAAAAATTGGTATAAAATTTGAAAAAACTTTATGAAAAATAAAGGTTAATGATTTTATTAAAATATTTTTGTAATTTTATTAAAAAATTTTAAAAAATGATTGCTTTTTTAAAATAATTGTGGTATATCATAAATAATAGATTATTAGTTTTAGGGAGGAAGCATTATGGGAAAAAGAAAAATTAATCCGATTTTAGCAAACTTTATTCCTGTAGTGAAAGCAATTGCCAAAACATTTGGTCCGGATTGTGAAGTTCTGTTACATGACATTAGCAATTTGGAAAGTTCAATTATTGCGATAGAAAATGGTCATGTAACCGGAAGAAAAATTGGAAGCCCAATAACTGATTTAGGGTTATATTTTTTAAAATCAGACCTTTTTAAAGATACCGATTTTATTGCTAATTATCAGACTGAAAGCAAAGATGGTAAGAAATTAAAATCAACCAGTATTTTTATTAGAGATAAGCAAAAAAAAATAATTGGTTTTTTATGTATTAATTATAGTTTAGAACATTTATCAGAAATTAGAAAAATGATAGACGATTTTAGCGTAGTTACTAAAGAGGTAGATAAGGAGGTTTCTAATAACGAGAGAAAAGATGAAATTTTTACAGACAATATAGATGATCTTTTAGAAAGGGTGTTCATAAAAGCAAAAGAAAAAATTGGAAAACCAATAGAAAAAATGCAGAAGAATGACAAATTGGAATTAGTAAAATATTTGCAGAAAAAGGGAGTTTTTTTAGTTAAAGGGAATATTGATAAAATTGCAAATAAGTTAAATGTTTCTCGTTATACTATTTATAATTATTTATCTGAGATAAAACCAGAAAAAAATACCACACTAATTTAAATGATTATTTATTTTAACTTAAAAAACCACCTTCAAAGAAGGTGGTAATGGTTAAATGTTTTCACCTTTAAAGAATATATTATAAATTATAACTAAATTAAATAAATTATCTTATAAGATTTGAATAAAATTAAAATATGGTAGTATATAAAATATTTAAAAAAAGTTAAAAAAAGAAAGTGAACAATGGGAATTTAGCCTCTTTTAGAGGCTCTTAAAGCCACTTGCTATGCAGGTGCGTTATTTACTTAAAATTGTTTTAAGTAAAAAAGAAAGGAAGTGAATAAAAATTAAAAAGGAAATCATTAAAACACAGAAAGCTCCTTTGGTTATCGGCCCATATTCTCAAGCAATAAAAGTGGGCGATTTACTGTTTCTTTCTGGTCAAATCTCTATAAACCCAGAAACAAATGAATTTGTGGATAGTAATGTGGAAATTCAGACAGAGCAAGTATTAAAAAATATAAAAGCGATCTTAGAAGCAGGAGGCAGTTCACTAAAGAATGTAATAAAAACTAATATATCTCTTCGAAATATGGGGGATTTTGATTTGGTAAATAAAGTATATGAAAAATATTTTAAAGACAGTTTGCCAGCTCGATCATGTGTGGAAGTATCAAATCTCCCCAAGAATGCAAGAATAGAAATTGAGACTATTGCAATGATAGATTTATTAAATATAGAGTAGAGGATAAAAAATGCAAAATATTAAATTTCATACTCAAACAGATTGTACCCATTACGCTGATGTACCTGAGCGTTTTTTAGGCGCTGTCACTCCTCCTATTTTTCAAAATAGTCTCTTTGTTTATCCTACTTTTGAGAAATTCTCTCGTGCTTTAAAAAAAAATATGCAGAATTATATTTATACGAGAGGGAAAAATCCTACAGTAGAGATCTGTGAGCAAAAGATTGCCAGATTGGAGAAAGGAGAGAGCGCTAAATGCTTTGGATCTGGAATGGCTGCTATCACTTCTACAATTCTCACTTTTCTCAGGACAGGGGACCATATTGTTAGCATAAAAAATATTTATGGACCGACTTATAAATTTTTGTCTTCTTTTCTCCCTCGTTTTAATGTAGAAACTAGTTTTATTTCCGGCTCTTCTATTGAGGAGTTAAGAAGAGCAATTAAACAAAATACAAAAATTATTTATTTGGAGAGTCCTACCACTTTTACTTTTCAGCTTCAAAATTTAAGTGAAATTGCGGAGTTGGCGAAACAGAAAAAAATAGTTACTATTATTGATAATTCGTGGGCTACTCCTTATTTTCAGAATCCTCTTGAGATAGGAATAAATCTTATAGTACATAGTTGCAGTAAGTATTTAGCTGGTCATAGTGATGTAGTGGCGGGGGCTGTTATAGGGAAGAGAGACTATATCGAACAAATTTTTCAATCGGAATTCTCATTGTTGGGAGGAATCCTTCATCCATTTGAAGCTTGGCTTTTAATTAGAGGATTACGAACTTTACCCCTTCGAATGGAAAGACATTTTAATAATGCTTTGAAGATTGCCAAATTTTTAGAAAATCACCCCAAAGTTTTGAAGGTTAACTATCCTCTTCTACCTTCTCATCCACAGTACCAATTGGCCAAAAAGCAATTAAAAGGAGGAAGTGGTTTGTTTAGCTTTGAGCTTAAAACAGATAATATTACAGATAATATAAAAAAGATAAAGAAATTTGTAAATTCCCTGAGAATTTTTCGTTTAGGAGTGAGCTGGGGTGGATATGAAAGTCTTGTTCACCCAAGAGCGGCTTCAATGGAAAATGGGAAACCGAATAAAATACAAAAAGCAATGGGGCTATCTCCATATCTAATTCGCTTATCAGTGGGACTAGAAGATGTCGAGGATTTAATTTCTGATTTGGAACAAGCTCTATCACAGGTTAATTCTTAACAAGGAATAAGATATGAAAAAAATTACTATAGCAAAAGCAATCGTGAAAGCTTTAGAGGCCGAAGGCGTAAAGATAGTGTTTGGGATATCGGGAGGACCAGTCCTCTCTTTCTATAAAAAACACTTTTAAAGATATTAAGTTTTAAGCTCTCAAATTAGAAAGGATATGAAATAAAATGGCAATATATATTATAAAACGGATATTTTCCTCTCTTGTCTCCCTTATTATTGTAACTATCATCATTTTTTCTATAATGCATAGCATTCCTGGAGGGCCCTTTAACGAAGAAGAAATGCCTCTTTCTCCAGCAGCAAAGGAGAAAATCCTGGAAATGTATGGGCTTGATAAACCTCTTTATGTCCAATATTTCAAATTTATGTGGAATGCTCTTCATCTCCGTTTTGGTAAGTCTTACCAGAGTCCCGGTGAAGAGATAGTTGATTTGATTAAAAGAACCTTGCGTGTTAGTGCTTTTTTGGGAGGATTAGGATTAGCTTGGGGTATTCCTATGGGCTTTTTCTTAGGGACCATCTCTGCTATAAAATCGAATAGTTTTGTTGATTATCTGTGCACAGTATTGGCCAGCTATACTCTTTCTGTACCTGTTTATGTAAGCTCGATTTTTATGGTATTTATTTTTTCTCTGATGCTTCATTGGTTTCCCACCGGGGGATTTGGAGGACCAAAAACTTGGGTGATGCCTATCATTGCCTATGGACTTTTCCCTTCAGGGATAATTGCTCGCTATACTCGCTCCAGCATGCTTGGAATTCTAAATGAACCGTATATTTTAACTGCTAAATCTAAGGGTCTTTCTATGTGGAGTGTTATAACCCACCATGTCTTTAAAAATGCCTTGATACCCATTTTAACCATTATGTTACCAATGTTTACAGCGGTAATGACAGGCAGTATTTTTGTGGAAAAAATATTTCGTATTCCAGGCTTAGGCGGATATTTTGTTAGCAGTATTTACAAACGTGATTATCCCCTTGAGATGACACTCATGCTTTTTGTTGTAGTTTTTCTCGCATTGACTTACCTTGTCATTGATATTTTATACACAATTATTGATCCACGTGTTCGTCTCTAGGGGGAAAGAAGGTAAAAAATGAATGTTAAGACGTTGTTAATAGAGAAGTTGATGAATATAATATTACAAATATGGAGTTACTTTCTCCATAAAAATAAGCTAGGATTAATAGCATTAGGGGTGCTCTTTATGTTTATATTTGCCGCTATATTTGCTCCTTTAATTACTCCGGCTGGTTATGGAGAACAAAAATATTTATCCGAAATTAATAATTTTCCTTCAAGAAGTCATTGGTTCGGGGTAGATGCTGTGGGAAGGGATTATTTTAGTCGAGTTATTTATGGCATACGAGTTTCATTATTTGTAGGTTTCGCCACTGCATTCGTATCCTTGTTTATTGGGGTACCCCTAGGAGCACTGGCAGGATACTTTAAAGGAGGAGTAGACTGGGGAGTTATGCGTTTAGTGGAAATCTTTTCCGTTATACCTCCCCTTCTTGTAGCAATTTTATTTGTTACTTTATTTGGGAGTGGGCTACGAAATATCATTTTTATCCTTGCCTTGGTAAGCTGGATAGACATCTGCCGTTTAGTTAGAGGAGAAATCTTAACTTTGAAGGAAAGGGGATACTCTATCGCTGCTAAGGCTATAGGAGCAAAACCTTATCGCATTCTTTTTCGCCATCTTTTGCCCAATGCTGTTTCCCCTATTATTGTAGGTTTAGTATTATGTGTACCCCGTGCAATTATGCGTGAGGCAATGTTAAGTTTCCTTGGAATAGGAGTAACTCCTCCCACTCCAAGTTGGGGACAGATGATAAGCGATGGTTTATACTATATACAGTTTTTTTGGCACTTAACTTTATTTCCGGCAATATTTTTAGCTCTCACTGTACTTTCCCTATCTTTAATAGGAGATGGGCTTAGAGATGCAATTGATCCAAAACTAAAAGAAAGGAGGCGATGAAGAAGATATTTAATACAAGAAGGCTCACTAACTAAAAGAAAGGAGGCGATGAAGAAGATATTTAATACAAGAAGGCTCACTGGATGAAAACTTAAAAATCAAAAAGGAGTAAAAAAATGTCTAAAATTAAAAAAAATATATTAATTATTTTGATTGGTGTGATTCTAGTGGTAGGAGTTAGTGCTTTTGGTTTTGCTGGTGAAAAATCTCTTCCCCTAGATGCTGCCTCTGAGCAGGTTATTTATTTGCCATGCCAAAATGAAGCCGGTACCTATATGGATAGCATGAAAACAATATATAATTCTGTACAAGGTGGAACTAAAATTGTACAAGAATCTCTGATGGCATTTAATAAGGACCTCGAAGTTGTCAATCTGGGAGCAGAAAGCTGGGAGGTATCAAAGGATGGCTTAACCTGGATCTTTCATCTTGGAAAAGAGCTAAAATGGTCGGACGGTAAACCAGTTACAGCTCATGATTATGTATTTGCTCTTCAGAGATGTGTTAAACAGGGTTATGACTTTGGCTGGTATTGGAGCTCCGCAGCAGGAATTAAGAACTGGAATAAAGTAGAAAAAGGTGAATTACCATTAGAAGAATTGGGGATAAAGGCTTTGGACGATTATACTCTTGTTATCACTACCGATGTAATAAAGCCCTATCTGTTAGGGATTTTGACCTGGCTTTATCCTGTTCCTCGACACGCAGTAGAAAAATACGGAGATGAATACGCTACCAGAGTGGAAACCATGGTTTGCAATGGTTCTTTTAAAGTAAGCGAATGGGTTAAAGGGAGCCATATTACTTTTGTTCAAAATCCTTATTATAACGGGTTTTGGAAACCTTATCTCCAAAAAATCATATTAAAATATGGGACATTTGAGGCGGAAACAGGATTTCCTGCATATATAAATGATGAAATTGGTCTGTCTTACCTTAATCCAGGTCAATTAGCCTACGCTGAGAAAAATATTTCAGATCAGATGCATTCGTGGCCAAACTTTAACGCTTTCTACCTTTCATTTGACACTACAAAACCACCTTTTAATGATGTGAAAGTACGCCAGGCTTTTAATCATGTACTCAACAGAGAGGAACTATGTTCAACGGTTCTAAAGGGCATGGCGACACCAGAATATTCAATACTTGTTAAAGGATTTCCCGGTTACGATCCTACTGAAGCAAAAAAACTCTCAGAATATGATATAGAATTAGCCAGGAAACTTTTAACTGAGGCAGGATATCCTGATGGAAAAGGATTCCCTAAGTTAGAATTATGGGTAAAGTCAAGCGCCGCGTTAGATCCAGTGCAAAAACCTGCAGCTACTTATATTCAGGCCCACTTCAAAGAAGTATTAGGAGTTGATGTTATACCCCGAAGCGTAGAGGCTAAAACCTTTTCGGATGCTCTGAACAAACATACTCATAACCTTTTCCTGGTAAAATACGGATTTGACTATATAGATCCCAGTAACTATATGGATATCTTTCTTACCGGTGGGCGCCATGCTTGGTCTAATCCAGAGTACGATGAACTTGTTCGTGAAGCCGACTCTGTTGAAGATTGGGAGGAGAGGATTGAAAAGTATAGAAAAGCGGAGAAAATCCTAGTTCAAGAAGCTCCAGCAGTTTTTGTTTTTCAACAAATAATGTCTGCAGTGTGGAAACCTTATATTAAAGGTGAAGGAGTAGAAACTAATAAAAATGGAATCACAGGTTGGGGAAACATGTGGGCTTATTATGTTATGACCCATATCTACGTGGCTAAACATTAAGTAAGTGTGAAAGGAGACACGACAAATATTTTCTTCTGTTGTGTCTCCTTAATTGCTAACTTTCATAGTACCATAGTTTCGTAGATCTTAGGAATTACGGTTTCTATATGTGATTCAGGTATCGATAAAAAAGCCTTTCGAAAATAATAAACTCGCCTTCCAGGAAGATTTTTGGAAATCAAGCAGACAAAAAGTGTCTTACTATAGCTGGAAATAAATTTAAGTACCAATAAAATAGATAGTTTAAATATTAGGGATTTTTAAATGGAAACAAGAGCTAAAAAAAACTGGAAAAATGAAATGCTACTTTCTGTAAGTAATTTAAAAGTACATTTCTATATAGAGGATAAAGTAGCTAAAGCTGTGGATGGAGTAGATTTTAGCATTCGAAAAAATGAAATTTTAGGGATAGTAGGAGAAAGTGGTTCTGGCAAAAGCGTATGTGCTTTATCGATATTGCGTCTATTATATATTCCATCCTGTAAAATTTCAGGACAAATTTATTTTAAGGGTGAAAACCTACTAAAATTAAATGAAAGACAAATGCAAAAAATAAGGGGAAAAGAGATATCTTTGATTTTTCAGGAACCTACGACTTCACTTAATCCAGTTTTAACTATAGGAGATCAAATTGCTGAATCGATAAAATTGCATCAAAAACTTGATAAGATAAAAACCTGGGAAAAAGTAGTAGAGATGTTAAAGTTAGTAAAGATTCCAGAGCCTTTTAGGAGAGCAAAAGAATATCCTCATGAGATGAGTGGAGGTATGAAACAAAGGGTAATGATTGCTATGGCTTTATCTTCTAATCCTTCTATTTTAATCGCTGATGAACCAACTACAGCACTTGATGTTACCACAGAAAAGCAAATTTTATATTTGATTAAAGACCTGCAGAAAAAATTAGGAACAGCGGTAATATTTATATCCCATAACCTAGGAGTAATTGCTGAAGTTGCAGATAAGGTATTGGTAATGTATGCTGGGAAAGTATTAGAATACGCTCCAGTGAATAAGATTTTTCAACAACCAAAGCATCCATACACTTCAGGCTTATTAAAATCAATTCCCAAGTTAAATGCTCCAAGAGGAATTAAGTTAGAAGCAATTCCAGGGAGGTTACCAGACTCTTTAGCTCTACCTCGGGGATGTCTATTCCATCCGCGTTGTAAATTTGCAATAGATATTTGCAAAAAAAAAGAACCCAAAATGGAAAAAATTAGAGATAACCATATTGTACGTTGTTGGATGTACAATAAAGAAGAGGCGATTAATTTTTAAGACTATCCAAGAAACAGTAGATGTTATCCGAGATTGATTATAATTTAAGTTTTAGAACATTGGAGGTGAGAGAATTAGAAAATAGTGTATTGCTCAAAGTAAGAAATTTTAAAAAATATTTTCCCGTAAAAGGTGGGCTCTTTTCGAAGGTAGTAGGGTATATCAAGGCAGTAGATAGAGTAAGTTTTGATATTAAAAGAGGGGAAACCTTGGGTTTGGTAGGAGAATCTGGATGTGGTAAAACTACTCTGGGGATGTGTATTTTAAGGTTAATAGAGCCTACGAGCGGAGAAGTGATATTTTGCAACAGGAATATAACAAAACTAAAGCAAAGAGAAATAATTGAAATATACAAGGATATACAGATTATATTTCAGGACCCCTATGATTCGTTAAATCCTCGCATGAAGATCGGAGAAATAGTCGGGGAGCCCCTATTAATTCATAAATTGGTTAAAAATAAGACAGAGAAGGAAGCTAAAGTAATGAGGTTATTAGAAGAAGTGGGTTTGGATAGTACATATATGGGTAATTATATTCATCAGCTTAGTGGAGGGCAAAGACAGAGAATTAGTATTGCTCGGGCTCTGGCAGTATCCCCAAGGTTCATAATATGTGATGAACCTACCTCAGCTTTAGACGTTTCTATTCAGGCTCAAATTATCAACTTACTAGAAGACTTAAAAGATCAGCTATCTCTAACATACCTTTTTATATCCCATGACTTAAGCTTAGTAAAATACCTAAGCGAGCGAATCGCTGTAATGTATCTGGGTAAAATAGTGGAAATAGGAGACTCAGAAAAAGTTTGTTCTTCGGCAAAACATCCTTATACAAAAGCTCTTCTTTCTTCTGTGCCCATTCCTGACCCTAGCCTAAAACGTGAGTATATACCACTAACTGAGGAAACCCCTAGTCCAATCAATATTCCCTCAGGATGTAGGTTCCATACTCGCTGTCCCTATGTTAAAGAAAGGTGTCGCAATTTTGAACCGGAATTAAGAGAAATAGAAAAAGGATGGTTTGTAGCCTGTCATTTTATATAATAAAATTCAGAGGTTCGGAATATTCGGCAAGAATATCAAGAAAATTTGCTTTTAAACTCTATTTTAGGATGTGACATAAGATTTAAACCTTATACGGATGAAGAAGCACAGAGAGAAGAAGCCAGAGAGACACATTTAACTGGAGGTATAGCTGAGGAGGTAATATTATGACTAAGGTTACTTTTTTAGGAGCAGGGAGTATAGTTTGCGAAAAATGTACTTATACTTAGTGACTTTAAACAATCTTCTGCTTTGCATGATTGTCATATTGCACTTTATGATATTGATCACCAGAGATTAAGGGATTCAGAAACCATGTTAAAAATAATCAATAAGAATACTAATAAAAACCGGGTAGAAATAATATCTTATATAGATAGTAGAGAATCCCTTAAGGATGCAGACTATGTTATTAATGCTATTCAAGTAGGCGGATATAAATCCTCCATAAAAATATGGTTTAAGGTAAAGGTACTGTCAAAAAAAATATGAAAGAATATGAAAAATAAACTCAACAGATTATGAAGGAAAATCTATTAATCGTTCTTTGAAAAAAGAAGACCTTGTTTGGTGGATTTGCTATTTCTTTAGGTTAAATAGTCAACTATCAACAAAAAGTGTAAAAGCTACTTAGTTAATTTTACCTATTCAACTAAAAAGGATATTAATTAATACCCAAAAAACTTATCTAAAAAGACCGAAAATTATTAACTACCGAGAAACTACGTGAACCTTTAGGAAAACAGGCTTAACCCATTGATATATAAGGTTCACAAAGAATTCAACTTTTTCACCCCAAAGGTGGAGCAAATATATACAAAAAGTGCCCTCAAAGTGGCATAATTAGTGACGTTGAGCCTACTAAAAACCAAAGAAAAGGAGCACTTAATGTCATGATTTACAAAACTGAATTTATAGCAAAAAACCTTACCTTAAATTCAGGAGTTTTGCTACTCCTTAATTATACAGAGGAAACAAAGAATATTTCAAGCAATTGCCGAAATGTTGGTCTTTGATAATAAAAGTACAGAAGCAATAAAGGTGAACTACTTGAAAACTTTGATTTGCGGCGCTTTGGTAGGTACAGGTAAGATAGATATGTTACTAATACTACATGAGAACTCGCCGATACCGTGAAATTCTATGAAAAACGTGAAACTGCGAAAATTACATCAAGGAAACCAAGCATGATATGAACATTGGCTCTTTGAAAATGAAATCCTTCTGTCGCAAATGAAAAGTTTTTCTAGATCATTATGCTGGTGTACAACATATTCCTGCTATTCAAAATGGATAAAGTTTCAGCAAGCGAGTATAGGCAATGGATACTGACCTTCAGATTAAAATATGTGTTGGTGACAGGTAAGATTATAAGGATTGCAAGGCAGACGATACTGAAACTCCTGTTAGGGTATCCTTATAAAGAAGTGTTTCATAAAAAAACTGTTAAAAAACAAGACCTGTGGATAAAGGAGAGCTTTTAAAACAGACTATCTGAGGATAGTTTAAGTGTTTTGCCATTATTAATGGTGAAAAAATAAAAATAAAAGTTTCCTTGAAAGAGGTGACGAAGATGATAGAATGTGAATGTAGATTCGCAGATTCATCATGAAATTTATGAGGATTTTAGATGAATTTAGCAAAAAATATGCGCAAATATTTCAAAAGCAAATTTCGGGTTTTATTTAAAGGGAGGGGAATTGTGAATAAAAAATACAATTTTTTATTGATATTAACTGATCAACAGCGTTGGGATTCATTAGGATGTTATGGTAACAAGTTTGTAGAAACGCCAAACATAGATAAATTAGCTGATACTGGGGCAAAATGTGAAAATAGCTTTACACCTTGGCCCGTTTGTAGTCCTTCTCGTGCTACTATGTGGACAGGGGTATATCCCCATATACACAATATTGTAAAAAATATATATGATATAGATAATGCGATAACAAAATTATCAAATGTATCAACTACATTATTTAAATATTTGCAAGAAGAAGGTTATATAACTTCGTATTTTGGAAAGTGGCACCTTGGTGAAGGGGATCCGGGTTTTTTTAATCTATGGGAGGGATTTAATTCTCTGGGAGATCACTGGGTCGATGGCATAAAAGATGGTCAGTATAAACCGGATGTACAGACAGACCATTGTATAAAATATTTAAAAAAACTTTCAAATGAAGATCTACCTTTTTTTATGGTCCAAAGTTATTATCCTCCTCACGAACCATACACAGCTCCTAATGAATTTTATAAACCTTATAGGGGAAAAGGAGTGCCGTTTCCGGGATATTATGCAGCAGTAAGCAATATTGATTATAATGTTGGGCGAATTTTAGACACTTTAGATGAAACAGGCTTAAGAGATAATACAATTGTTATATACTTCTCTGATCATGGCGAAACATTCTGTTTTAGAGAAGATGACCATAATAAATTTATTTGTTATGATGAAGCAATTAGAGTACCGTTCATTATTAATTGGAAGGGGCATATAAAACCAGGATTAATATTGAATAATTATATTGGTCTGGAAGATTTAATGCCTACTATTTTAGATTACTTAGGATGTGAAGTGCCTAAGAGGCTTTCTGGTAGAAGCATTAGACCTTTACTTGAAGGACAAGAAATATCTGACTGGCGTACGTTTTATTACGTTGAAAATATTACTTATAATAATCATTATGAACAACGTTCTATTAGAACCAAGGAATGGAAGTTAATATTAAGCGATGGAGGCCAACATGCTTGCAGGATGGGTCCACATTTTTTATATAATTTAATTGAGGATCCCGAAGAAGATCTAGATTTGTTTGATACAGATAGAGAAGATTTTCGGTATGAAGACAGACTAAAAAACTTACCTAGATACGATGACACAATTAAGGAACTAACATATATGCTAAGAGAATATGCCAATAAAATAGATGATGTTAAGGGGGTGATTATGGCAGAAAATGTACTTAAATATATTGAAAAAAAGTAAACTAGGGAAAGTTTTTATAAATCGTTATTGTGAAATTCGTAGTGCTTTGTGAACCGCCGTATACCGAACGGTACGTACGGTGGTGTGAGGGGACGGTAGATAAATTAATTATCTACCTCCTACTCGATCTCTAATAAAAAATCGATTTAGAGGTAATGCATTCTTTAAAAAATATAATTATGAGAAGATAAAAATTGGATATGCATTTAAAGGTAGCTAATTATTTATGATTAAAACATTGAGTGTAATGATAAAGTCTTCATCTAGTAATTGCAATATGCTTTGTGGGTATTGTTTTTATCGTGATATTTCAAATAAAAGAGCACAAAGATCATATGGCTTTATGAATGTTGATCTTTTAGAAATTATTGTTCAAAAAGCAATTACTGAAACGCAGGAAGAGGTTACTTTTGC
>Ga0307379_10005569_pt1 | contig 17527 bp, 29 predicted proteins | sample UN2MG_FD_202237 | JGI IMG/M metagenome (GOLD analysis project Ga0307379, IMG submission 202237) | Soil microbial communities from Risofladan, Vaasa, Finland - UN-2 | ecosystem: Environmental > Terrestrial > Soil > Coastal area > Acid sulfate soil | place: Finland: Risofladan, Vaasa | collected... | reverse complement strand
ACGAGTATTCTGCTGATGCTGATTATATTTATGCTCAAATAAAAAGTGCTTCTCAACCTAATGAATTATTAGATATATATTGTATTAAATCCAGAAGTGGTTCTACTACTTTTAAGAATGGGAGTATCAGAGCTACATTAGATGTTAGTCCAGAAATATTCTGGATAAGAAGTCAAAATTATGATTTTGGAGATGTTAATGATATTCTTGATGATTATGACGAAATAGAAAAAGATGCTAATTCTATTAACAAACAAGAATTATTTAGTGAAGAGAAAGAAGTAGAAAAAGAAGAAGTAATAGATAATTCTTCTGAAGAGGAAGATTGGGACTTTTAAGAATGTCTAATAATGAATTAGTCAATGTTATATTAAAAGAAAGAAAGATAACTGATTTTTTAGAAAAAAGAGGTATTACTTCTGTTAGAGAAAGTAACGGTAAATTAATTTATCATTGTCCTATTCACGAAGGAGATAATGAACCTTCTTTTATGGTATATGTAAATCAAGGAGAATATCAGACATATCATTGTTTTGGCTGCGGTTCTGGTAAAGATATAATTAATTTAGTATGTGCTATAGATAATATTTCTATTAAACAGGCTATAAGACAATTAGTAATAGGGTTAGATATAGAATATAGTAATGTTCTTGATTCTCTTATTAATGAAATAATAAACGAAAAAGAAAAACAAGAAGATAAAAGTACAGAGAAGATATTATTAGAGATAGGTTTTGTTTGTAGAAATCATTTAGAAAAATATAGTGATGATGAAGAGGAAATAGAATTCTTTTTTAAAGTATTTGAGAAGATAGATTATTTTGCTAGAATAAAAGATAATGATACTCTTAAAGAAATGTATGAAATATTAATGGATGAAGGTATTCCACAAAGAATAAATATTTGTGAAAAAAGAAAAGAACAAAGAATATTAGAAAAAGTTAAAAGAAAAGGATTGAAAGATGTTTGGAGAACTTAGTTGGACTTGTCATATCTGTAAAGAAGAAAGACCAGATAAGAATATATCAGTATATCAAAGTCCATTAATAGTGAATGGAGTGGAGATAGGAAAACAAAATGTTAGATATTGTAATGACAATATAGATTGTACAGAAAAAGCAAAAACATTTAGTTTTATGAATAAAGGAGATTAAAGAAATGGTGATAACAATTCCAGATGATAAATGGAAAAGTTTTAATGTAGAATCATTGAGAATAAGTGGTTATAGGTCGATGAGAAATAAAAGAGTAAAAAGAAAAGAGGGGGAAAAAATATAATAACAGAAGGAACAGAAACTGATTTAGATGGAGCAAAGATCTCTTTTGAAGAAGGTAATTTTTCTTTAAACATTGGAGGAGAAGAAAATCTTAAAAAGTTAAAAGAATTAATTAATTTTGTTTTAGAGATAGAAATTAAATGAGTGAAATAGAAATACAAATAGATTTTTCTGATATTACATTAGCAGAAACAGATGGAGTTTTTGAAGATGTGGAAAAAATAATGTTAGAAGAACCTCCATATAGTAAAAAATGGTGTATAAGAAGTAATTTAACTATTACTAGTCCTAGCGGAATAGGAGAGATGGTAATTCAATGTCATGAAGATGGAGGTCTTTATATATTAGAATATAGAGCTTCTATAGGAGATGTCTATTATAATTATGATATACAAGCTATTTCTTCTTGGGCTCAAAAAAATGGATGGAAGATACCTCAACCTCATTTTGATATAGTTAAAAGTAAAAAAGAATTTTGGAAACATTTCTGGGATACTCTTTTAGTAGATAGTGATTATCTAGATGATTTATATGGAAAACGAGAACAACTGGGAGAATAAAATTGATAAGTGAAAATTATATGTTATAATTGTAATAAAGAGTTCGATAGATTAAATAATATATATGGAACATTTTGTCCATATTGTGATACTTTTATTGAAGCAATTGAGAAACCAGAGTTTATTATACAACAAGAGTTAAAGAAAAAAGAATTACAAAAACAAGTTTTAAAGAAATTTAGAAAAAATAATAATAAGGAGAAATAAAGAATGCCAATAGAAGAAAAACCAAGAGCATTAGAATTCACATTTGTTCCTGAGAATGATTCTGGTTCAAGATATGAAATTACATATGATTCTCAATGTCAGGTTCCAATTGAAGTTAGTTATAATGGAACGAAATTGCTTATGCCTGTAGAATTATTTGTAGAGGTAGTTGATTTCTTAAACCAAAAAGGAGTAATCAAGACAGGACAAAATAATCCTCCTTCTGGAGAAAGTAGAGAAAGTAGAGTAAATAGACCTAAAGTAATTCCTTTACCAGTTATAGATGGACAAGAAACTGTAATACAAAAAGAAGAAGAACCAAAAACAATAATACAAACAAATCCAATTACATCCTTTAGTGAATCTACAGTAGAAGAAGAAATTCTAAAAGAGATAGTAGAAGAAAATACTCCTGAAGAAAATATTATTTTTGAGGAAGAAGACAAGAAAGATGAGACAATACCAAAAAGAACAGTAATTAAGACAAGAATAAAAGATGATGGAGACCCTCTTCAAGCAGAAAGAGAAGCAGCAGAAATAAGAGGTAAAAAAGAAAGTAATTTTAGAAGAAAAGAATAATGCAGTATAAATGTAAAACAATATCAATTAATCAATTGATGCCTAGTACTCAAGGTTTTATAATGCCGTTATGTCAAAATTGTAAAACAAGAGATTGTTCTAATCCTATTGAGAAAAATAAAATTAGTATATTAGGTGTAAAAAAAGAAATAAGAGTCCATAGTAGGGGTAATAATTTTAGTTTTGTAGTTAATTGTGAAGGATATGTAAATTGAGAAGAAGAACTTTAAACAAAATTAATTTATCTGAAAAAAATAGAAAAGATAGAGAAAAAAAGAAAAAACAATTAGAAGAACATCGCAAAAATATGGAGATAATAAAGAATAGTCCTGTCACAGACTTAATAAAATATCCAGAATATAAAGAAGCTTTTGATTATGTTGATAATTTGTTTCCAGGTTCTAATGTCAAAAATATAATTTTATATAAAACAGGAGCTAAATTATTAGAGAAATTAGGATATGGAGGAGCAGGTGGATTTTATGATAAAGAGACAAAAGTTATCGTTATAGCGTCATATCAAATTACTAATAAAAATAGATATCAATATGGATATAATTTTAGTATAAAAGCAAGTATAACTAAAGATGAAGTAATTGCTCATGAATTATGTCATTATTGTTTTGCGGAAGAAGGAGGAGTTTCTTTTAGTAGAGAAATTCAAGAAGAATTTGCTTATGGATGGACTCTAGGATATTTAAGAGGAAAAGGATATACAGATGATGAGATTATTAAAAATAATTATTTTCCGTTTATGGTAGACGTATCATCAGATAAAGCATTAAAATATATTTTATCAGATAATAATATATCTAAAAAAGAATATAACTCTTTTTCTGAATATAAAAGAAGAATGTTCTTTAAAAAATATGGTAAAAAATGGCATCAGAAGAGAAAAGAATTAGCGACTCAAAAAGCAAAAGAGTTAATAGAATTATATTCAAGAAAATTGATAGAAGGAACCAACTGTACAAAAATAATTACAAAATATAATAGATTTGAAATAATGGATATATAATAGTGAAATACAAAGTTGGTGATAAAGTAAAATTAATAATAAATGATAATCTTAGAGAAGCAGTTAGAGAAGCAGTTATTAAAGATGTTGATAAATTACCAGGTAAAGTTGCTACTATCAGTAAAGTATATGATTATTATTATCGTCTTAAAGAAATAACATGGGCATGGACAGATGACTATATAGAAGGATTAGAAGAAAAAATTAAATATACTAAATATAATAGATTCGAGATTATGGATATATAAATATGAGTAAAGAAATTAAAAAATATGATAAGAACAATAATTTAATTCATTATAAAGATACTAATAATTACGAATGTTGGCAAGAATTTGATGAAAATAATAATTTAATTTATTATAAAAATTCAGAGGGTTATGAGTATCGGTATAAATATGATGAAAATAATAACGCAATTTATTGTAAATATTCTAATGGCAATGAATGGCGGAAAGAATATGATGAGAACAATAGAGTAATTTATTGTAAAGGTTCTAATGGATATGAACAGTGGTATAAATATGATGAAAATGATAAAAGAATAATAATAACAAAACAAAAATTGAAACAAATTGAAAGAACAAAATTATACTTTAATATTAAAAAATCAAATAGATTCGAGATTATGGATATATAAATATGAGTAAAGAATATGATAAGAACAATAATTTAATTCATTATAAGAATTCTAATGGTCTTGAATTTTGGCAAGAATATGATGAGAATAATAATTTAATTCATTCTAAAAATACTTATGGTTCTGATTCTGAGTCTTGGTGGGAATATGATAAAGACAATAATTTAATTCATTTTAAAAATACTAATGGTTTAGAATATTGGTATAAATTTGATGAAAATAATAATGAAATAAAAATAACAGAACAAGAATTCAAACAAATTGAAAGAAGAAAAGCAAAACAAGAATTATACTTAAATAACAAAAAATCAAATAGATTCGAGATAATGGATATATAAAATGAAAGAATCAGTAATAGAATATGATGAAAGAGGGAATGTAGTTCATTATAATAATTTTTTGGGGACAGAATATTGGTACAAATATGATAAGAACAATAATTTAGTTAGTTATAAGAATCTTGATGGTTATGAATCTTGGAGGGAATATGATGAGAACAATGTTTGTATTCATTATAAAAATACTGATGGTGAAGAAGAGTGGTTTAAATATGGTAAGAATAAATATGGAAGAATGGAAATCACTCAACACGAATTCAAACAAATTGAAAGAGCAAAACTATATTTAAATAATAAGAGAATTAATAGATTTGAGATAATGGATATATAAATATGAGCCCAATTTATTTCTATGAAAACCCAAAAACAAAAGAAAAATTTGAGAAAATAAGAAGTTTTAAAGATTCTGATAAATCATTTATTCTTGAAGATGGAACTATTTGTAAAAGAATATATTTCCCAGAAATAACAAGAGGACCCTGGATAAAAAATAACAACGCAGAACCATTTCAAAAAGATCCAGATTATGTTAAAAAATTAAATCCTAAATATATAAAATTTAGGGATGGACATAGAGAGAGATATGATCCAACTAAACATAATTAAAATATAAATAAATATTTTAATTATGTTTATAAAAAAGAAGAAACTAGTTAAGAGAATATTCAAATGAGATTCATAAGAAAAGAACATATTATTACTACAATTTGTAATGAAGAAGTTTCTGAAACAGATGTTATTAACTCACTTCTAAATAATATAAAAGATAATAGAATAGAATTCTCTTTAACTTTAAGAAAATATTTTTCTAGTATATATGATACTAAAGATATTAGATACGATAAAGTAAGAGTAAAAAGTGTAGGAGAAAATATAGCTAGTTTTATTGTATTTGATAATAACTCAAAAACTAATATTAAGAATATTTCTTTTTCTGATATAGTAGAAATTAGTGCGATTACTACTGTAGATAAAATATTTAAAATAAAACCAGACTTAACTAGGTGGGATATTATAGATGTATGAATGATTGGCTAGAATATTTAACTTATGGACAGTTGATAGAAATTAAAGGAATAATAAAAGCAGGAGATACTGATGAAGTAATATCAATGAAATTTCTTTCTGTTGTTTATGATATTGAAATAAAAGAGATAGAGAAAATGACAGTATCAGAAGTTAATAGATTGTTAGAAATATCTATTGAAGAGGTAGAAAAAGAAAAGAAAAATTTTAAGAAAAAAGAAAAAAAGTTTAATAGATTTGAGATAATGGATATATAACATGATTAAAGAATATGATAAGAACAATAATTTAATTCATTATAAGAATTCTAATGGTCTTGAATTTTGGCAAGAATTTGATGAAAAGAATAATTGTATTTATTATAAAGATTCTAATGGCTTTGAATTTTGGAGAGAATATGATAAAAATAATAATTTAATTCATTATAAATATTCTTCTAGTTACGAATCTTGGAGAGAATATGATAAAAATAATAATTTAATTCATTATAAAGATTTTAATGATTTAGAAGGTTGGTACAAATATAATGATAAGAATAAACAAATAAAAATTACAGAACAAGAATTCAAACAAATTAAAAGAAGAAAAATAAAACAAGAATTATATTTAAATAACAAAAAACGTTTAAGATTTGAGATTATGGATATATGAGTAAAACAATAAAAAAATATAACGAAAGAAATAATTTAATTCATTATAAAGATTCTGATGGTTTAGAAGTTTGGAAAGAATTTAATGAAAATAATAATATAATTTATTATAAAACTTCTTCTGGTTTTGAATTTTGGAAAGAAATTGATAAAAATAATAACTGTATTTATTATAAAGAGAACAATGGTTATGAATCTTGGAGAGAATATGATGAAAATAATAACTGTATTCATTTTAAAGATTCTAATAATTATAAAGAATGGTATAAATATGATGAAAATAAAAGGATAGAAATTACTCAACAAGAATTCAAGCAAATTGAAAGAAATAAAGAAAAACAAGAATTATATTTAAATAACAAAAAATCTAATAGATTCGGTATTATGGATATATGAGTAATAAAGAAATTAAAAAATTTGATAAAAATAATAATTTAATTTATCGGAAAAACTCTTATGGTTTTGAATATTGGCAAGAATATGATGAAAAGAGTAATTTAATTCATTTTAAAGATTCTTATGGTTTTGAATTTTGGAAAGAATATGAAAGAAATAACTTAATTTATTTTAAAAATTCTTCTGGGGTTGAATATTGGTATAAATATAATAAAGATAATAGTAGAATAAAAATTACTCAACAAGAATTCAAACAAATTGAAAGAAGAAAAGAAAAACAAGAATTATATTTAAATATAAAAAGAAGTAATAGATTCGAGATTATAGACATATAAATATGAGCAAAATTAAACGATTCTTTAAAAGAACATATGGAATACAAATTGGGCTGATAATAGGACAAATATTAGCATTGATATTAATACCTGGCTATTATCTGCTACTATGTTTAAAAGCATTATTAAGTATGGAAGTCACAATAATAATTTCTTATTTAATATATGGAATAATAATAAAAATTGTTAAAAAAAAGAAGTAATGAAGTACTCTTATTCTCCACCAGACCTCTCCAGTTCAACCAGAATCTCATTTAATGCGATTAAGGTATAAATACTCCAATTAATACTATTTTTTAGTATTATTTAAATTCTTTAATAAAAGAATTGCTCAAAATTCTTTAATAAAAGAATTGCTCAAAATTCTTTAATAAAAGAATTGTAAAGCGAAAGTTAATTAAATAATATAGTAATTATGAATGAAAAATTTGATAAAAATGATAATTTAATATATAAGAGATATCTTAATGATTATGAATATTGGTGGGAATATGATGAAAATAATAATGAAATTCATTTTAACTCTTCTAAGGGTTCTGAATATTGGAAAAAATATGATAAAAATAATCGTATAATTTATTGTAAGAGACATGATGGAAGAGAAGATTATTATTATAAATATGATAAACTAGGAAGAAATATAGAAACAATAACAAAAAATACATATAAATAATTATCTATAGCTCTTTAAAAATTTAATATTCTTCTCCTTTAAATAATAAAAAAAGGATTTCTTTCGATTTTGTCGAATAGTAAGTAGAAGTACAGAATTCCAGTTTTAAGTACTTTTATAAAACTTATTTTAGACAACAAAGAGAGTAATCTTCTTTTTCTTTTACTGGAATTCAAGAATTAGAATTTACTCTTTTATTATTTAAAGGGGAATATGTTATGAAAAAACACACTTTTAAAGAAGTAAAACAGTATTTTAAAGATCATGGTTGCGAGTTGTTGGAGAAAGAGTATAAAGATAATAGAACACCAATGAAATATAGATGTTCTTGCGGAAATCCTGATATTTGTAAAATAACTTTTTATAGGTTTAAAGTAGGTCAAAGATGCCAGAAATGCTCATCTATAAAGAAAGCAGAAAGACATAGACTTACCTATGAAGATGTTAAACAATATTTTGAAGATCATGATTGTGAATTATTAGAGACAGAGTACATAAATAATCAAACTCCAATGAGATATATTTGTGATTGTGGAAATGATGAATGTAAAATAAGATTTTATAGTTTTAAAAGAGGTAGTAGATGTAAAAAATGTGCTATTGAAAGAAGGATTGGAGAAAATAATTGTAATTGGATTGAAGATAGGGAAGAATTAAAAGAGATAAATAAATTTAAAAAAAAATGTAGAAATATATTATCAAGCGCTTTAAAAAGAACAGGACAATTAAAAAATAATAAAACTTATACTATGTTAGGATATAGTTCTGAAGAATTAAGAGAACATATTTATAATCATCCTAATTGGGAAAAAGTTAAAGATGGGAAGTGGCATTTAGATCATATAATGCCTATTAAGGCTTTTGCAGATTATGGTATTAAAGATATAAAATTAATTAATTGTTTTGAAAATTTACAACCTCTTTTAGCTATAGATAATAGTAAAAAACATGATAAGTATGATGAAAAAGAATTTGAAGAATGGTTGATAGGAAAAGGTTATGAGATTATTTCACAATAAAGATTTTGTTCATTTTCATGTACATGGAGAACATTCTAAATTTGATGGATTGTGTTCTCTCCAGAAATTAGTAAATAAAGCAAGGGAGATGGGATTTCCAGCTATTGCTCTTACAGATCATGGAAATATGCAGGGAGCAATTCAATTTCTTAGATTGTGTAGAGCAGAAAAAGACAAAAAAGGTAATGAGATAGGATATCCTATCATTAAACCCATCGTAGGTTCAGAATTCTATATGGGTCGTAAAATGGATATTGGACAATATGATGAAAAAAAGAAGAAACAAGGAATTCCTAAAAAGAATCAACCAGATGGACAAAGAGGAAATAGACATTTAAACCTTTTCGCAATGAATTTTCAAGGTTATAAAAATTTATGTAGTTTATCTCAATTATCATTTACTGATGGCTTTTATTCTTCACCTAGAATTGATTTAGAAATTATAGATAAGTACTCTGAAGGGATAATGGGATCTTCTGCTTGCCTCTCGAATATTATTAATGTTAATTTAAGGTATGGCAGATATAAAGAGGCAAAAAAAGCCTGTGGAGTGTTCAATGAAATTTTTAAAGGTAATTTCTTTCTTGAAGTTATGTATCATGGGATTCCAGAAGAAAAAGAAATTATAACAGATATATTTAAATTATCAAGAGAATTAAGTATCCCAGTTGTTGCGACAAATGATGTACATTACCTTGAAAAACAGGATTTTGATACTCATGAACTTTTATTGGCGATGAGTCAAAAACGTTGTCTTAAAGATCCTAAAAGATTAAGTTTTGTTCATAAAGAGTTTTACTTAAAAAGTGCTCAAGAAATGGCAGAAATTTTTGGTAGTCATCCAGAGTGTATCTTTAACTCTGTTAGAATAGCAGAAAGAATAAATACAAAAGATATTGAAGATAATTTATTTGGAGGAATGAGATTACCTAAATTTGATATTCCAGAAGAGTATAAAACTCCTTATGATTATATGAAAAAATTGGCACAAGATGGAATGAAGAGAATTGGGTGGGATAAGAGCCCAAAGCATATCGAAGCATTTAATAAAGAGCTAGCTGACGTTAGGGTTGCTAAAGAAAATAATAATTATGATTTTGCTACTTATTTTTTAATAGTAATGGATTATGTAAATTTTGCTAGGGATCATGATATATTAGTAGGGGCCGGTCGAGGGAGTGGAGCGGCCAGTGTCTTATTAAGATGTTTAGATATAACTCGTACCGTAGATCCTATAAAGTTTTCATTACTTTGGGAAAGGTTCTTAGCGTTTAAAACAGACGAGAACGGTAAAAGAGTTTTTGCCAGGGCAACTTTTCCTGACATCGATGTAGACTTTTCGGATGATTTGCGAGGCAAGGTATATGAATATATTATTAATAAATATGGAAGAGAAAATGTAGGAAATATAGGAATTTTCGGAACGATGCAATTCAAGAGTACGATAGCAAGAGTAACGAAAGCTCTTGACATTGCTGATTCATTTCATAAATCTTCAGAAGCATATATCTCAGATAATGCAGCAAAAACTACAGAGATATTAGAATCTTTTCCAAAAGGTGGAGTTATAAAGATTAGAGATAAGGAAGATAGTAAGACTTATTTTATAAAAACAGTTCAAGATGCTTATGACCATTCTCCTGATTTTAAATACTTTATGGATAAATATCCTGATATTAAAAAACATGCAGAGAAAATAGAAGGTATTTTTGCGAATACGTCTGTTCATGCTGGTGGAATTGTTATATCTGATGTTCCTTTAAAAGAGATAGCTCCTTTAAGATTAGCAAAAGGAGGAAGATTAGCAACTCAATTCACTGATCTCGAATCTTTAGGTTTAATAAAATTCGATATTCTTGGTATTAGTGGCCTCACAGTAGTTAAAAATACAGTTAAGTTGATTAAAAAGAATTATGATTTAGATATAGATATTTATAATTTACCATTTGATGATTATAAAACATTAGAATTATATAGAAAAGGAAATTTAGGGGGAGTATTTCAATGCGAACAGTGGGGTATGCAGAAAACGATGAGAGATATTGGAGTAGATAATTTTTCAGATATTATTGCGGCAATTTCATTATATCGTCCCGGACCCATGGATTTTATACCAAGTTATTGTGATCGAAAAAAGGGAGAAGAACCAGTAAGTTATTTCCATTCTTCTATTGAACCATTTGTTAAAGAACATCTTAAAGAGACTTATGGAGTAATGACGTACCAAGAGCAATTAATGCAAGTGTGTAATAGTTTAGCTGGTTTTAACATAGCTGATGGTTATATTATGATAAAAGCTATTGGTAAAAAATTAAAAAATTTAATGAAAGATTTTGAGAAACAATTTATAAGTGGGTGTATAAAGAATAAAGTAACCGGAGAAGTTGCGAAACAGTACTGGGATAAAGTTATTACTCCTTTTGCTGGATATGGGTTTAACAAATCTCATGCGGTAGTTTATGGAATAAATTCTTTCATTTCTGCCTACCTCAAATCTAACTACCCTGACGAATTTATTACTTCTCTTTTAAATGTAATTGTTACAAGTACTGGAGGGGAAAAGTATGATAAAATTCTTTCATTTGAGAAAGAATTTAAAAGAAAGATGAATATTAAATTTTTAGAGAGAAACATTAATAATTCTAAACTACATTATACTATAGAGAAGAAGAGTACTTGTAGTACTGAGAAGACAGAGATAAGACCTAGTTTATTATGTAAGGGAATAGGAGTAGATGCTGTTATGGAGATAGAGAAGAATCAACCATTTAAGAATATGGTAGAATTTGTGAATAAAGTAGATACTAGCATCGTTACGACAAGAGCAGTAAGTGCTCTTGCTAGTGAGGGGTACTGGGGAAACAAGGCGAAAAAATCGCCAGAAAAAGTAGTTAAAGAATTTTTAATGATAAGAGAAGATATTAAAAGAGTACAGAGTAAGGGAATAGAGTCTAACGATATATTCGGATGAAAAATAAATAAATTAATTGTTTAAAATTCTTAAAAAAGAATTGTCTAAAATTCTTAAAAAAGAATTGAAAAGCGAAAGTTAAAAAAGTAGTATTATAAGAATAATAACAAATATTATTAATAAGAGAATAAGAGAAAATGGCATATTTTTTAGAAGTAGATGAAATAAATTATAATAGAGGAGTAAGCAAAATTTTTGTAGATACACATAAAATTATAAGTTTAAAAGAAATTTCTTCAGAAATTATTAAATGTATAAGAATAAAGAATAAGCCTGATGAATATTTTAATTTATTAGAGAAAGGTTATAAAACTATAATTAAATTAGAAAGAGATACTTATTATAGTAAATTAATAGTAGAAAAATTAATGAAAATTTGTAATTTCAATATTGTAGAAGAATAGGAGAATACAGAGATGTCGAAAAGTACTATTAAAAAAGGAATTATCAGGAAAATAAGAACCGCAGATTTTGAGCAATTAGATGTAATTCTCGATATAGAAGAAGAGATAGAATGGGAGAATATAGAAGAAAGAAAAGAGAAAACAAAAGAAATAACAGAAAGATTAATAGAAGATTTTAGAGAAACTTATAATAGAGTAAATGAAGAGCTTAAGATTAATAGATGTATTAGTACTGTAAATACTAATATGGGAATAAAAAAGAATAATACAAAAAAAGATGAAGATGATGAGTTCGATTTTTAATTAATAAGAAAGAAAAGTATATGAGTAAGGATAGGACTAAAGAATTAGAAGAATTTTCAGAATTATTTAATGACATTCCAGATAGAAAAGACGATAAGGATAGAGTTGTTTATCCATTTGAGGAAACTGTAATAGAATTGTCAGAGAATTTAAAAACTATAGAGAAAGGGTTTGAGATAGAACCTACAAAAAAAGAAGAAGAGAATACTCATGATGTAGTAAAAGAGATGTGTAAAAAAGAGAGTATTATAGTAGAAAAGAAAGAGGAAGAAGAGGAAATAATTAATATTGATGATAATGACATTGATTTTGATATTCTTCCGGAAGAAAAAAAAGATACTTCTAATAAAGAAGAAGAGATAATTGTTATTGACGATGATAATGATAATATAGAAGAAGTAAAAGAAGAAGTAAAAGATACTAATAGAGAAGTAAAGATTATTAATGGTGAAGTTCAATGGATATTAGATAGTCCAGTTCCTATGTATCGTAAATTTTATGATAGAAAAAGAGAATTAGTAGAAGTTTATACTGGAAAACAACTTGATTTTAGAGCATTAAATGATGAATTAGGTAATGCTTCTGTAAATGTAACAGATGAAATTTTTGATCAGGAAATAGTTCGTAAAAAGATGGAAGAAGTACAACAGTATAGAGAAAGAGTAAAGCAAATTAGTATTAGATGTAATGTTCAGTATTTCTTATGGAAAAGATGGATAGAAAAAGATATGTTAAAAGGTTGTTTATCTAGAGTAGAATATCTTAAGCCAGCAATTAAACAAGAAGGATTAGTACTAGAGCATATGGGGGATTTAGAATATTATTATTCTCAATTAGAGGCTTTATATAATAACTGTTATAGAGTTGAAAAAACATTAGAAGCTGCTTCTGAAATGTTAAGTAGAAAAGTTTCTATATGTATGGAATTAAAACCTCGTGATAGATATGACAGATCTAATCAAAATAGTTATAATAAAAAAGAATCTTCAGAATTAGATGATTATGATGAAATTTCTGATGGAGATGTAGCTAAAAAAAGTAAAATGAAGGATGGAGTTATCGGTTGGGGAGAAGAATGTTGAAATAAAAAAGAAATAAAATGATTGAAAAGCGAAAGTTAAAAAAGTATAAATAAAGAATAAGTAAATAAAAATTTTTAATAGGAGAATAAAACATGAGTGAAAAGAGCGGATATGTACAATGGGGCGAAGTAAAAACAGGTAATGGTGGAACGGAGTTCTTACAATTAAAGAGTGGAGTAACTAAAACAGTAAGACCGATACTGAAACTTATTCATTTTCAAAAGTTCTTTTACAAACCTGAAGGTGGAAAATTGAGAACTGCTGTTGTTTCTGATGAAGTGTCTGCTCAAATGATGGTAAAACATCCAGAGCTTAAGAAACCTGCAAATAGATTTGTTATTTATGTTATTGACAGAGAAGATGGAAAAGTTAAGATTATGGAGTTTCCAGTTACTGTATACAAAGCATTTAGTGATAGGTTTGAAGCAACTGCGAAGAATCCAGCAGGTGGAGCAGAAGGTGGAGATTATAGAATCAAAGTTTCAGGATCAGGAATGACTACATCTTATACTACCACTTTTTTGGATAATTCTCCATTAACTCAAGCAGAAAAAGAATTAATTAAGGAAGAGCTTGGAGGAGATAAGGAAAAGTTATTGACGATTTATAAGTTTAATACTGTAGAAGAAGCTGAGAAAAAACTTTTCTCCGCTGAAGAGGGAGAAGGAAGTAGTTTCAGTGATAACTCTGAAGAGAGTGAGACTGTTTCTGCTCCTGAGAGTAATACTTCTGGTGATGATGTTGATGGCGATGATTTAGGTTGGTAATAAGAATAGGAGATACTACAAATGGCGAAGTCCAAAAAAAAGAAGAATGATGATGATTTAGGATTTGAGAATCTAAAAGGATTTATAATCGGCAGTGGAGATGTAGAACCTAAAGAGTATATTCCTACTGGTCATTTTTGTTTGGATTTTGCCATTTGTTATGGTAATGATCCAACTAAAACTAATCTTAGTGCGGTAGCTGGTTACGATCCTGCAAAACCTATTGGATTGCCAGTAGGTAAGGTTGTAGAATTTTATGGTCCTGAAGGAGGAGGAAAATCTTCTCTTGCTTATCGAGTTGTCGGTAATGCTCAAAGGATGGGGCATACCGCGGCATGGATAGATGCTGAATGTAGTTTCTCAAAACAGTTAGCGTTAATCAATGGATGCGAACCGAAAGACATCCTTTTGGTTGATGCAAAAGAAAATGATATGACAGCGGAAACAGTATTAAAAGCAATAGAGGGTTTAACTTTCTCTCCAGAAATTAAACAAATTGTTAATGGAAAAGTTGTTAAAAAGCCAAGACCTAAAGTTATTGTTTTGGATTCATTGCCTAGTTTAGTTCCAAAGGCTGTGCAAGAAGATGATTTTGATCAGCAACACATGGGTTTGCTCGCTCGTATTTTTAGTGCTAAGATGGGAAGAATAGCAAAAGCCCTTGCTAAAAATGATGTTTTGTTAATTATAATTAATCAGGTAAGAGAAAAAATAGGAGTTATGTTTGGGAATCCTGAAAGTACTCCTGGGGGCCATACCGTAAAACATGCTTTCTCTGTTCGTTTAAGAATTGCCAGGATTAAAACTGCTGAAGCTCGTTTAATAAGAATAGACGAAAATGGAGATGAGATTATTATTGGCAGTCATTCTAATGTTAAGATAGAGAAGAATCGTTTTGGAAAACCAGTGTTTCATAATTTAGAGATACCAATTTATTATGAAGCTTATTTTCCTAATATAGAAGATATAGCATTTGATACAGGTCGTCAACTTAAAATGATAACAATTTTAAATAAATCTTTTAAGTGGGGAGATATGGAAGAAAGAATTGAGGGAAAAGAAAAATTTATTGAGTATCTCAAAGATAATGATCTTGTTTCCAAATTAATTTCTGAGATAAAAGAAAACGCATTAGTAAATAATATTATATTACCTACAGAAATAATTCAATATAAGATTGAACCTAAAAAAGGTAAAAAATAGTATTGGAAAATAATAATGATAATAAATTCTCAGAATTAGAAAGAGAGAAAATATTAAAAGCTTCTGTTATTACAATGCAAAAACCAGAAGGCAAAATAGCTTTTGATTATTTAACAAATGAAAGAAAATTATCAAAAAAAGTTATTGAACAATTTGAGGTAGGATATTGTCCTCAAGATGTTAATCATAGATTAAGAGGGAGAATAATAACTCCAATTTATGATGCTTATAAAAATTTAATAGCTTTATCTACACGTCATTTAAACAAATCTCATCCTAATAGATTTTGGCATGAAAGTTTTGAAAAAAGTTTATATCTTTATGGGTTATCTTATGCTAAAAAATTTATTACAAGATATAATAGGGTAATTTTAGTAGAAGGAGAGTTTGATGTAATGGCTCTTCATTCTAATGGGTTTCCTATGACTATTGGTATGTGTGGTAGTGCATTGACATTATTTCAAATATCATTGTTATCTAAATATTGTTCTTATTTCTATCTTCTTTTTGATGGAGATGAAGCAGGGGAAAAATCAACAAAAAGAGCTATGGAAGATTATGAAAAATATTATTTAAAATCATATAATATTCATTTTATTCCAATTTATCTTCCAGATAATATGGATCCTGATGATACTATTAAAAAATACGGAAAAGAAAAATTAAAAAAGAAGTTTAAAGAAGCATACGAAGAATATCAAATTTTAAATTGAGGAAATAAAATGGAAGAATACACACCTAAAGAAGTTTCATCTTTAATGGGATTAATTGATACTTATATGAGATGGAATCAATATAGCCAAAAAGATGATAGAAGTTATAAACATTATCATCCTAGTGAATGGGGTTATTGTCTTAGATTACAACAATATAAACATTATGTTGAGATGGGATATATCTCTTCTGAATTTGAACCTTTTGATAGTAAGTTGTTAAGACTTTTTGATAAAGGTCATAACATGCATAGTAGATGGACTAAATACTTTGATAAAATAGGAGGTATATTATTAGGAAGATGGAGATGTTCTAATAATATGTGTTATGCTTTTACAGATGAAGGTAAGCAAAAAAAACTTACAACAGAAGAATTAAATGAATTATATAAAAATCCTAAAAGCAGAATGTATGGTAAAGATGGACCTATATTTAAACCAGATAAATGTATTTGCGGAAATAAAAAATTTGAATATGAAGAAACATCTGTAAAGTGTCCTGAATTAAATATTAAAGGACGTGCTGATGCTGTTATTAATTGTTCCAATCTTGATGTAGATAAATTTAAAGATGTTAGTATAACTTTTGATAAGAGATATTTACCAATTGGAGATAAAAATGTAGTAATTGATTTTAAGACTATTAATGATAGAAATTATACTAATCAATTAGAGAGAAAAGGTGCTCATAAGAGTTATCGTATTCAATTGACTATTTATACTCATGTTCTTGATTGTGAGTATGGAATATTATTATATGAGAATAAAAACGATTCAAAAACAAAGTATTTTACAGTTTCTAGGAATGATAAATGGTGGGAATTAATAAAGAAGCAAGCTTCTACGATGATGGATATGGCTTCTGGAAGCATTCATAGATTGCCTCCTCCTCGTCCTTCGAAAATAGATTGTTATGAATGTAAGGGTTGTAATTTCAGAAATCTTTGTAAAAAATCTAGTATATGGGATAAAAAGAATTTAAGTAGTATAAGAAAAAATTTCTATGGAGAGCTACTTTAAAGTTTTTTATTTTATTTTCCGATTGTATTGTTAATAGTTAATAATAATATAATTTCAGGAGAAAAAGTAATGACAAAAGATGTTAAAGAAAAAGATGGCAATATTGAAAAAGTTAAAGACGAAACTCTGCTTTTAGTAAAAGGTTGTAATAACATGTCGAAAGAAGAAGTAAAAGAATATGTAAAAAAATTATCAAATGCTGTTATACAAACATTTTATAAACATGATTCAGTTAAATTAAGAGGAGTAGGAGCAGGAGCAGGGAATATTGCTGATAAAGCAATTATTATAGCTAAAGAAGAAGTAGAAAAAAGAGGAGATAAGTTTTTAGTAGATTTAAGTTTTA
>Ga0307379_10005566_pt1 | contig 17530 bp, 15 predicted proteins | sample UN2MG_FD_202237 | JGI IMG/M metagenome (GOLD analysis project Ga0307379, IMG submission 202237) | Soil microbial communities from Risofladan, Vaasa, Finland - UN-2 | ecosystem: Environmental > Terrestrial > Soil > Coastal area > Acid sulfate soil | place: Finland: Risofladan, Vaasa | collected... | reverse complement strand
CCCTTTCTCTTCGACTCTCCAGTTCTTTAACAATCTTTTTGTACTTTGACAACTCCTCGCCATGCTGAATGGCTCAAACAACATAAAAGGGACCCATCCAAACAACCTCAGGGTCCCTCGTTTTTTTTATAAGGCTTGGATTTAAGGCAGGGAAGGGTGATTTTATCCTTGACAGGCTCTTTTGGCCTGTTATTATAAATATAGGATAAATGTCGTACAATAGCGGTAAAACGACTTATAAGAGAGGCGCCTGAGAGCCCTCCTCTAATAACATGAAAAAATCCGACCAGCCCCTCGTCAAACATATTCCTGATTTTCTGGATTACTGCGAAGTTGAAAAAGGTTTGGCGGAAAAAACCCAGAAAAATTATTACCACTACCTCGTTAAATTCGTCTCCTGGTTAAAAAAAACCAACAAAGAATCCCTCTTGCCCCACCAGCTGTCTAACGAGGATATTTGGTCATACCGGCTCTATCTGTCCCGCTTCCAGGACCAAAAGGGCCGTTCCTTGAAAAAAGTCACCCAAAACTACTATCTTATCGCTCTAAGAGCCTTTTTAAGCTATTTTGTCGTCAAAGACATAGAATCTTACCCACCCGGCAAGATAAGCCTTCCCAAGGACGCTAAGGCCGAAAAAACCGTTAAATTCCTCAATCTGGAGCAGATTGAGAAGCTTTTGCTGGCTCCTGACGTTAAAAACGAACAGGGTCTGAGGGACAGGACTATTTTGGAAACTTTTTTCTCAACCGGACTGAGAATAGCCGAATTGGCGGCTTTGAACAAAGAACAGTTTAGCGATATAAAAAATAAAAAGGATTTGGAAATAAGCATTATCGGCAAAGGCAACCGGCCGCGCACGGTCTATTTTTCGGAAAGAGCTTTATCCTGGGTCAAGAAATATTTGACTTGCCGGCAAGACAAGGAAAAACCCCTGTTCATCCATTACCGGGCCAGAAAAAACGCCGAAAGCCGGCTGACCGTCCGTTCCATTGAAAGGATCGTCAAGAAATATGCCATTTCATCCGGCGCTCCCTTTTTCACCTCTCCCCATTCCATCCGCCATTCTTACGCCACCGATCTGCTCAATCAGGGAGTTGATCTGAGAACCATCCAGGAATTTCTCGGCCACCGCAGCATCACCAGCACGCAGATCTACACCCACGTAACGAATAAAAGATTGAGAGACATGCACCGAAAGTTCCACAGCGGCAAAAATCTTAAAGAATAAAATAATTTTAAAAATATGACCGGCAAAAAAACTCTTTCCGACAAATCCATCGCTGATCAGGTAAGTCAGGAAGGCTGCTTTGACCTGCAGTTCAGAAGAGACGTAAAAAGGAAAAGAAGCAATTCCCCTGTTTATTACGCCTGGAAAGCCCAGTTCGTGATTACCGGAAATTACCAGGACGAGGACTTGTTGAGAAACATCCAAAATTCCCTTGATTGCGGCCGTCTCCATTTCGTCGGCTCGAACAAAATCAGATATTCGGTGCAAGACATCGACAGTCTTGACCAAAAAGTGGTTTCTTTTTTCAGGAAAAACGCTTTGGCCGGCAAGAAAAAACACGACTTTGACCTGTGGGCCCAAGCCGTTGAAATCATTCGTCAAAACAAAGGAAAAGAAATTAAAAAATGGCGGAAAAAAGATTTCCTGCAAATGATAAAAATCCAGAAAATAATGCAAAAATACAAAACCAAAAAAATCCGGGAACAGAAATGGCTGGCTGAAGCCGAAACAATCGTCGCAATTCTGTCATAAACGCCCTCCCCGGTCTTGACCATTATCTTATTGGTTGTCGCACAATAGATATTAAGAAGAGAGAATCGGCGGCCAGGACGGCCGAGTAATAAAAAAACCGGAGATGATCCGGCTTGACAAATACGCCTTCAATACGGATAACAGTAATAAATAGCTGATAAATCCGTCATAATATAAGGCAAACAAATCCCGCCTTAACGGGATTGTACCCGTCGTTAAGACGGGTTTTAATTTAAGCGCCCAATCTTCTTTTTCTTTTCGAATAATTGTTGATGATCTTCTCGAATTCTTTGGCTTTGAAATCCGGAAAAAGAGTTTGGCTGAAATAAAGCTGGGCGTAAGCCGTATCCCACATCATAAAGCCGGCTGAAAGATGAGGATCGTTTTCGCAGCCGGTCCTGATAACCAGGTCGACCGGCGGCAAATCTTTCGTCCAGAGATTTTCCTTAATCAGATTTTTGCCGATTTTAAGCTTTTTATCTCCGGCCATTTCAATGATTTTCCGCAAGCCAGCCAGCATTTCATCGGTGCCGTCGTAAGCCAGAAGAAAAGTCAGAAAATAATCTTTGTAACTTTTCGTGGCCAGCGTAGCTTTTTTAATGGCTGTCTGGACCGCTGAAGGCAGAATTTCCGGCCAGCGCCCCAAAACATTGACTTTAACCTTGTTTCGATGAATTCTCTCGTCTGCAACTATTCTTTTGAACTGATCGGCGTATATCCGATAAAGAAATTTAAGTTCAGTTTTCGGCCGCTTGGTCAAATTATCCCAAGAGCCGCCCCAAAAAGTAATATAGGGAATTTTCAGTTCCCGGCTTTTTTCTAGAATTTTTTCAAACGCTTCCACGCCGGTTTGATGGCCGGCCCAGGGCCGGAAACCTTTTTTCCGCGCCCAGCGCCGGTTGCCGTCCGGGATAATGGCCACGTGTTTTGGAACGTTTTCTATTTTTTCTGGCATATCTTAATGTCGGATTAAAAAATCGCTTTCCAGGCTGATCTTTCTGGGAATCAGCCAAGAAAAGTTGATTCCGAAAGAATAAAATGTCTTAACGGCTATTTTGGAAAAAAGGATTTTCGGAAAAAAGAATCTTTTGGCTTCTTTCTGATATTTTAAGAAATCCGGGAAACTTTTCAAGAGCAGATCCGCGGCCATTAACCCCCAGATGACTCCGCCACCTGACCAGGGTTTGGTCAAGCCGGCTGCATCGCCGCAAAGAGTGATAGTAGGGTTTTTCGGCAAACAAAATCCCTGAGGCACCACCGCTCCTTGGACTCTCTGAAGTTTCAGATTATTCCTGTCCAGGAATTCCTCGAACTTTTGTCTTTCTGCCAAATCCGAAGGCCTGATAATGATGCCGTACTCGGTTTCTTTTTTCCTGGGAATTTTCCAGATAAAGCCTGATTTTACGGGCCAGGTCTCGACGAAATCCGAATCATCCTCTTTAGGAATAAATCCCTGGATAGCAAAGCGGTAATCCGGCTCAGCCAGGTTTAACTTTTTCCTGACAACTGACAGCGGACCGTCGCAGCCGATAATTCTGTCCGCCTCATTTCTGACGGAATCCGGACCTTCAATCGAACAACCCAAAACAATCTTCACCCCTGCTTTTTCAGCCAGACCGGCAGCCAGCTTATCCAGTTCGTAATGGCTCATAACCAAAAACTTTCTGGAAAAGTCGATTTTCAAAGTTTTCTTCGGCAGATGGATTAAAACGGATTTTATTTCATTCTCGATCAAGGACCGGCTTTCCGGAATGAAATCCAGAATTCTTTCCGAAAACAAACCAGAGCAAACCTCTTTGCCGATTTCATCCCTCTTCTCAAAAACAGTTGCCTCCTCTCCCCTTTCGGCCAGTTTCCGGGCCAAATAAAGTCCGTTTATACCTGCTCCGATGATAGCTGTTTTCATAATTGGTCTTCCTCGGTCATTTCAAACCGAATCGGTTCTTTTCCCTGTTCTTTGGCCGTTATGTAACCCATGGCGAAAGAAAGCAAGGAAATTAGAATAACGCCGATGACCAAAATGATATCGGCTTGATAAGCTTTGACAAATTCCTTTATTTTTGTTAATTTTAATATTACCATTATGGCAAAAACAAAAGCTGCAGGCGCAACAAAATTGGGCAGGGACTCTCGCCCTAAATATCTGGGAGTTAAGCTTTTTGACGGCCAATCAGCTAAAGCCGGCAGTATTATCATCCGGCAAAGAGGCACTAAGTTCGTTGCCGGCAAAAATGTCAAGCGCGGCAAAGACGACACGCTTTATTCCTTAAAAGAAGGAACTGTCCGCTTTACTGTCAAAAGAAAACTCGGCTTCAATAATTCCCCTAAAAAGGTGAAAATTGTCAAAGTAGAGCCTGTTAAATAATCGCCGGAAAAAGTCAGATCTTCTTCTGGATTTTATTTATTTCAGGCGGCTGGCGGCCCGGATGAATTCCCTGAATAGAGGATGAGGATTCAAAGGTTTGGATTTGAATTCGGGATGGAACTGACTGCCAACGAAAAAGGGATGATTCTTGATTTCGATGATTTCCACCAGATCTCTTTCCGGGTTAAGGCCGGCCATGACCAATCCCTTTTCCGCCAAATCTTTTCTGAATTCGTTGTTCAACTCGTATCTGTGGCGATGCCTTTCTTGTACCAGGATATCGCCTTTTTTATTTTGCTTGCCCCAGTGCGACTTCAAATAAGCTGAATGGGCTTGGCTGCCGTTTTTAACCAGGCAGGAATATTCGCCCAATCTCATCGTCCCGCCGTATTTTTTTTCCTGAACCAGAGCTTTCTGTTCGTCAAGAATGTCAATGACCGGATATTTGCAATGTTTGACGATTTCGGTCGTGTGAGCGTCTTTCATTTGGCAGGCATTTCTGGCGAATTCAACCACTGCCAATTGCATTCCCAGACAAAGCCCCAAAAAGGGTATTTTATTTTTGCGGCAGTATTCGATGACTTTTATTTTCCCCTCCACTCCCCTGCTGCCGAAACCGCCCGGCACGATGATGCCGTCGTAATTCTTCAATTCTTTCAATTTGGCCGGATTCTTTTTGTAAACTTCGCTCGAGAGCCAAGATAATTCCGGCTTTCTCTTGTAAAACCAGGCGGAATGCTTGACCGCTTCAATAACGGAAATATAGGAATCGGCCAGTGTGAAATCGCCGGTTTCGAAATATTTGCCGACAATGCCGATCTTCACTTTCTTCTTGGCGGTTTTAATGACTTGAACCATTTTCCGCCAATCTTTCATGTTTTCTTTTTTCCCTTTCAGGCCGAATTTTTCCAAAATCAGCTTTCCCAAATTGTCTTTTTCAAAATTAATCGGAATTTCATAGATCGATTCAATGTCCGGCGCAGAAATAACGTCTCTCTCCTGAACATTGCAGAAAACGGATATTTTCCTTTTCCTTATCTGGTCAAGCGGCCTGTCGGAACGGGCCAGAATTATATCCGGCTGCAAGCCGGCGGAATTCAAAGTCCTGACAGCGTACTGGGTGGGTTTCGTTTTCATTTCTCCGATTATCCGGGGAACCGGCAGATAGCTGACCAAAATAAAAAGAACATCTTTCGGATGTTGAAGTTTCATCATTCTGCCGGCTTCCAAAAATAAAAGGTTTTGGTATTCTCCGACAGTTCCGCCGATTTCTATCAGAACGAAATCAGCTTTGGTTTTTTTGGCCGCTTTTTGGATTCTTGAAATCACTTCGTCGGGAATATGAGGCACCACTTCGACGCATTTGCCGCCGTATTCCAAATTCCTTTCTTTGCGGATGACCGTTTCATAGACGCGCCCGGTGGTGATATAGTTTTCCGTAGTCAGCTCCTCGTTGAAAAATCTTTCGTAATTGCCCACATCCTGGTCGCACTCCAGACCGTCCTTGGTCACGAAGACTTCGCCGTGCTCAACCGGATTCATCGTGCCGGCGTCAACATTAATGTAAGGATCAATTTTAATGGCCGTTACTTTAAAGCCTTTGCTTTGCAGAATTCTTCCGATGGAAGCCACTGATACTCCTTTACCGATGCCGGACATAACCCCGCCCGCCACGAAAATAAATCGCGCCATAATCCTCTTTTATTTCTAGCCAGACAAAAAAAGCTTACTCCTTTTTTACCTGTCGTTTTCCAATTTAACTACTATAACTCTTATTTCGACCTCTAAATTATGCTCCAGTTTGATTTTTACCGGAAATTCGCCGATTTCTTTAATCGGCTCCGGCAGTTCGATATGGGTTTTCTTAATGTCAAAACCAGCTTCTTTCAATTTCTCTGAAATTTTTTGGGCGTTGATCGATTCAAAAAGCTGGTCGTTTTCCCCCACCTTGACCGTAATGGTCACTTCCAGATCAGTCATACCGGAAGCGACTTCCTGAACTTTTTTAAGCTCTTCTTCCGCTTTTTTCTCTTGAATTTCTTTTTGAAGTTCCAGCCATTCCAATGCTTCAGAGCTGGCCTGTTTAGCTAAGCCTTTGGCAATCAAAAAGTTCCTGGCATAGCCGTCTTTGACTTCTTTAACATCGAATTTCTTGCCTATTTTTTCAACGTCTTTTAAAAGGATAACTCTCATGCTTTTATTCTATTACAAATTCTTAATTATTTCAACAGCTTTATCCAGTTGGGGGTCGCGTTCCGCTTTATAATCTTCTTCCGTCATTTCCACTTCTATATCCGGTTCCAATCCCTTGTCAGTAATGGATTCTCCTTTCGGCGTCAGCCATTTGGCCACGGTTATCTTCAAAGAAGACCCGCCTCTTAGTTTAACCAGTTCCTGGACCGATCCTTTGCCGTAAGAAGTCTGGCCGATTAGTTTCGCTTCTTTATTGTCTCTGAGGGCTCCGGCCAATATTTCCGAACCGGAAGCCGATCCTTCATTTATCAGTACGACCACGGGATAAGCAGCCAATTTGGCATTGCCTTCGGCGATATAATCCTTTTTTTCTTTTCCCTCTCCGAAATCCTCAACAGTCACCAGCTCTCCTTTTTCCAAAAACCAGCCAGCTATTTCCTGGGCCACTTCCAAATAGCCGCCCGGATTATCCCTAAGGTCTAAAATTATTTTTTGAGCGTCGCTGTTTAAAATCTTGATGGCCGCTTCGGTAAAATCGTAAGCCGCTTTTTCGGAAAAATGGTAAAGCTTCAAATAAGCTATGGCGTCGTCCCTGGTTTCCAGTTTTAACGAAGGAATATCGATTACCGCTCTGGTTATTTCAATATTTTTCATTTCCTCCCACTCTTCCCGATAAATAGACAGGACAACTTCCGTGTCTTTCGGGCCGCGGATTAAGTTAATGGCTTCGTCTATGGTAATGTCAATGGTTGTTTTACCATCCACTTTGACGATTATATCGCCGGCCCGCAGTCCGGCTTTTTGAGCCGGCGTTCCTTCCAAAGGAGCGATGACTTGAAGCTGGCCGTTTTTAATGCCGATTTCCATGCCCACGCCCTCGAAACTTCCTTTGACGTCTTCAATAAACCGCTTGGTGTCATCGGGTTTGAAAAACACGGTATACGGGTCATTCAAGGATTCAAACATGCCGGAAATCGCCCCGTAAATCATTTCCTGGATATCAATTTTTTCCTTATCTACGTATTTCTCTCCAAGAGTTCTCCAGGCCTCCCAAAAAAGGGAAAAATCCACCTCTTCCGGCGGACAAATCTGGCAAACGACCTGGGACTTGCCGAACCAAAAACCGAGGCCGAAGGCGATCAAAATGGCTGAAATGAAAAAAAATAAAACGAAATTTTGCCTTAGCTTAAAAAACATTATCTAAATTTACCATAATTAAATATTTAAGACAACCCCCTGCATCAGCTTTTTAAATAATCCAAATCTGATATTATTAATCAATGGCTAAAAAGTTGAAAATTATCTTCTTTATTTTTATCTTCTTTATTATAGGAGCCGGAGTTTTTTATTTCTTCAACGATTTCAAAGAAGCGGTTGCCAACCCCGGATCTTTCGTTGTCGATAGTTTTACTGATGAAACGATGATAGGCACGACAACTAATCTTGTTGTTGACACCGGTAGCGGCCAGGTCAGCATAGCAGACGTTTGCGACGGGGTGGCCAATAATACCCAGGTTCCCGGCTGCAACGGAACCTGCCAGGCCTGCCAAAACGAGACTTGCGGCGTGGCTGAGGCAGCTAGTGATCCGGGCGGTCAATGCGATATCAGCTCAAACTGCGCCACCGGCAATTGCAAGGGCGGTACGGCTGAATGCGACTGGTATACGTCGGAAGACCGCGCCTGCCCTATTTGTCAAACCTGCAGCGGAGCAACAAGCGTAGCTTGCGTGAATTATACCAATAATACTCAGGATACCGGCTGCAACGGAACCTGCCAGGCCTGCCAGTCAGGCAGCTGCGGCGTGGCTAACGCTGATACAGATCCAGGCAATAAATGTTCTGCAACAAATTGCTATACAGGTAATTGCAAGGGCGGCACGGCTGAATGCAAAATTTATAGCGGAGGCGAAAAAGGCACTTGCGGAACATGTTATTATTGCAGCGATGCTGATTCTTCATGTGACCCGATTCCTAATGGCAATGATCCGTACGGCGAATGTTCCGCAGTGACCTGCACTAATTATATATACGGCTGGAGCGGGAATAATTGCGCAAAATATTCAGGAAGTTCGACCAACAACGGAGACTGCAACGGTGCGGGCGCCTGTTACACAAGCGTTGCCGATTCGTGCACCGGCATAGGATCAACTTCAGCTGGCTGCGGCAGTGCCGGCTGTAAAAAAGCCTGCGTGGCCAATGCTTATTATACAAGCTACGATACGGTCGCTGAAGTCTGCTATACTTCTGGACAGCAAAACTGTTCAGTCGGTTATGCCTGCGATGCCACCGGAACATGCGTAGTTACCTGCAGCGGTGTTTTGATTAGCGGAAATTGCTGGTACAAGAGTGCTTCTAACCAAAACTGCGATGATGCCTGTTCCGGCCATGGAGGATGCAAAGCAGGAAATTGGAACGATGACTCAAGCTGCACTATTTGTATGACTTATTTCTCTCCGAAACCAGAAACAACATCATGCAACTCAAGTAGCGGTTCATATTATCCTGCCCTTACCACCAATCCGTCATATCCGGGGTGTTATTATCGAAGTTCGGGTGATCAGGTTTGCTCCGCGGCGTTTAGCACAGGCCCATACCGACTCTGCGTCTGCAATTATTAAATAATGAATAAATATTGCCATCTTCGTTATCCGATTATTTTCTGTGCCGTTATATTCTCGGTTTGTTTCGGCTTAAGTTCAGAAGTTTCTGCGGCCACCTACCACGCCACCGGAACTCTAATCTCAACCAATCTTTTGGCCGGAGAGAACGTCGCCAGTATAGACAGTTTTTTCGCTTCAAGCACGATTCCAGCTGGTACAAGTTTATGGATTCAATTTACTAGTACCAGTGATTCCGGGCCCTGGTATGATGCTTCGGGCGTGCTTAACGCCACCACCAGCGTGAGTAACGGCACCTCAACCATTGATATATCCGGACTTAGCTGGTCCGGAGCTAATTTTTATTACAAAATGTATTTCAATTCCAATCCTGCCAGAGATGCCACTCCTGTTCTCGACGAAATACAGGTTGAATATACTCCGAACAGCCCGCCCGACGTTCCGACTTCTCTAAGCCAATATAAATCCGATTGCTCAACGATTATTTCAACCGGCGGTTGGACTAACGAAACCGAAGTATGTTTTAAAGCGAACATATCCGATATTGATGCCAGTGACCCGGTAAAAGTTCAGGTAGAAATTGCCACCAGTACTGACTTATTTTCCGATGCGCCCACCCATACTGCCGCATCTTTTTGCGTTTCAACCTGCACCAGCACCACTTCGGCCAGCGGACTGACTAACGCTACCCAGTACAAATGGCAGGCAAGAAGCATAGATGACGATTCAGCCACCAGTTCCTGGAGCCAATTCAATTCAGGCGATCTGGCTTTCGGCATTGATACTTCTGCGCCGGCTTCGGTCTCTATTGTTTCGCTGGCAGCAGATTCTTCTTCTCAAATAACCGTTACTGCCTCGGCTGGAGACGCTTTATCAGGTTTAGCTTCCAAACCTTACTGGTTTGAAGAAACATCGGGCAATGACGGCGGTTCCTCCTCGGCTGACTGGCAGGCAGGAACAACCTTTACAGATGATGGACTTTCACCTAATAAACAATACATCTATAAAGTCAAGGCTAGAGACGCGGTCAGCAACCAATCCGACTTTTCCGCCACTTCGTCCGTATACACCCTGGCTAACGCACCTGCTGATTTAAGCTTAAGTGCTGGTTCCCAGACTCAAATTACCGTTTCTTGGGAAAAAAATTCCAATCCTCTGGCCACCGAATATTTGGTGGAAAATACCACGGCTGGCACTGATTCCGGCTGGACAACTTCCCTGACTTGGACTTCTGACAGTCTTAACTGCGGTCAAACTTATTCTTTCAAAGTAAAAGCAAGGAATAATGATTTGGTGGAGACTGATTATGAAGAAGCAAGCCAATCGACTCAAATTTGTCCGGCACTCTATCCCGGCGGGTATCTTCTTCTTGTTCCGCTGTTGGAAGGATTCGGCATTCTCATCAATAATAACGCTTTGGAAACAAATTCCCAGTCCGTGGTTCTGACTTTAAGAGGCGGACCGAATATTGCCAGAATGGTTATTTCCAATTTTTCAGATTTCAGGAATGCAAGTCAAGAAGCTTATAAAACAGCTAAAATATGGGATTTATGTCAGGGACTGACTTCTTGTTTTGAAGGAAGATACACTGTTTATGCCAAATTTTTCGCTTTTTGGGGCGCAGCTTCAGAAACGGTTTCAGACAGTATTATTTACCAAAAAATAACGGCTGGCGAGGAAATTGGGCAAGAAGAAATTATTGAGAAAGAAATTCCTTTGCCGGTCGAAGAACCTCCGGCTGGAGAAGTAATTGCACCGCCAAAAGAAACAATCCCACCTTCGGAAGAAACACCCGAGGAAACACCAAAAACAGGATTGATTAAAACTCTCAAAGAATTCGGCAAACAATTCTGGCAGAGAATCAGCGATTTTTGCCGAAAAATTTGGCATTTAAAATAATGTTTTATTTGACTCAATAATAAATTCTTTTATTGTTTTTATTAAAAAAGCGGCTTCGTCTTTTATGACGGGTGCCGCTAAACCCTCATTTATTTGAGTTCTTTTCGGACATACAGCGTTGGTCGCCAAGGGTGGGTTAAAAAAACTGAACCGAAGCTGATGGCTCGTCCGCCAAAACTTCTAACTTTCCTAAGGTCATCGAAGTCCCACACACTTGGTCCGATTACCGGAATTACTGTTAACTCGGCAAGTTGTTTAACCAAGCCCCAAGTGAATTGTTGAGCGGCTTTACCGGATAGACCACCGCCTCCAAGATTTTCGAGAGGGCTCTGGCGATTTGGAAAAGCTATTGCCCAAGGGACGCTGTTGATAGAAAAGGCCTCAACGAAATTACCGGCTTCTTTCACAATTTGGGAAACATCGTGAGTAACGGATACCTTCAGAATTATCGGTAAAGATGAGTTTAATTTAACGGCCTTACAGCTTGCGATTACTCTTGTGGTATCTTGTAAGACGCAAATTTCAGCGTTCGGACATGAAGCGTTGATTTCTATTCCGACCAAATCAAAGTTATTTAATAATTTTGCCATTTCCGCCAATTCATCGGGTTCTCCGAAAATTGAAGCAATCAAAGGAATTTTTGCTGAATTAACTGACGGGCCAATTTTTTTACACCACCAATTGACTCCGGGGTTTGACAATCCGACAGCGTTGACTACTCCATTATTGATTAACCGTACGCATCGGAATGGGTTGTACCACCGCAAATTTCCTTCCATTGGCCGAAGTGTTAATGTTTTGATTACCGAAGTAAAAAGGGCGGGGTCGAGAAGACCGAGCCAGCGCCAAGGTTGTTCCCACGGCCAACCTTTTCCGTCAAAACCCAATGCACCGCTTGCAGTCATATATTCAAAAATATGCCCATTGGAAAATCTTATCATAGTTATTTACCTCCTTTCTATGTTGTAAAAGTACGAATTAAACTGAATTTCCAATTTTATTACTGAATAGATAATACTCTTTAAATAATAAAAAATCAACAAAACGAACTTGAAAAATTTGCTGCTTTGCTGGTGAATTCTTCTTTAAAAAAAAATTCCCGAATTGCTTCGGAAAATAGTCATATCATTTGTGCCCCCACCAGGACTCGAACCTGGAACCACTTCCTTAAAAGGGAATTGCTCTACCAATTGAGCTACGGGGGCGGACGTTTATATTCCTTCTTTTTTCAAATTCTCCAATAATTCTTTTTGCTTTTTAGTCAATTTCTTCGGTATTTTGACGATCAGCTGGACATACATGTTTCCTCTGCCCAAGCCGGAAAACCGGGGAATGCCTTTACCTGAAATTTTCAATGTTTTTCCCGATTCAACGCCAGCCGGAATCTTAAGAGAAATCCTCGTTCCTTCCAGGGTTGATATTTCTTCTTCTCCTCCCAAAACCGCTTGAGTGAAGGAAATGGGAACTTTAAGATACAAATCATCGCCTTTTCTTTGGAAAACCGGATGGCTTTTGACGAAAATTCTTACGTATAAATCGCCAGGTTTTCCCGTTTTTCGGCCGGCTTCTCCTTTGCCTTTGATTTTAATCACTTGGTTGGTGTCCACTCCGGCCGGAATGAAAACCTTGATATGCTCTTTGCCTTTTATTCTCCCCTCTCCCTGGCAAACATTGCAGGGCTTTTCCGGCCTGAATCCTTCGCCGCCGCACTCGGGACAAACAGCGCTTCTGGTAAAGGAGCCCAAAGGCGTTCTTTTGATTTGCTGGACCTGGCCTGTCCCCCGGCAGGAAAAACATTCTTTGATGTCGGTTCCCGGCTCAGCTCCCTTTCCCTGGCATCTGGAACAGGCTACGAATTTCTCCAGAATAATCTCTTTTTCTCCGCTTTTGAAAACATCTTGCAAAGGAATTTCCATTTCAACTTCAATATCTTTTCCCTGCTTGAAATCCCGTTTTCCTTTAGCCATCCCGAAACCGAAAAAATCTTCCATCAGGTCGCTCAAATCTCCAAAATCGAATTCAAAATTCATTCCCTGCCTGCCGAAACCGGAACCGAAATCAAATCCCGGATCAAAACCGGCTCCTCCTTCAAACACCTGGCCGAACTTGTCGTACTGGTCCCTTTTTTCCTTATTGGAAAGAATCTGGTAAGCTTCGTTTATCTCTTTGAACTTTTTCTCGTCGCCGCCTTTGTCCGGATGATGCTGATGAGCCAATTTGTAAAAAGCCTTCTTTATCTCTTCCGAAGAGGCACCCCGCGAAACGCCTAAAATTTGATAATAATCTTTGGCCATTATTGCTTCTCTTTATACTCCCCTTCTTCGGCTTTCGGTTCCTTACCTCCCTCCGGTTTTTTCTCTCCGCTTTTCTCCTGAGCGGCTTTGTACAATTCCGCTCCGATTTTCTGGATGGTCTGCGACAATTCCGCGCTTCTGTTTTTAATATCTTCCATATTATCACCATCCTTCACTTTTTTCAAAGCCTCAACTTTCTCTTCTATTTCCTTTTTAATTTCAGCCGACACCTTGTCTCCGGCTTCCCTGAGAGTTTTCTCGGTCGTATAAACGAGATTGTCAGCCGTGTTTTTGGCTTCAATCAATTCCTGTTTTCTTTTATCCTCGGCCAGATGTATTTCCGCTTCCTTTTTCATCCTTTCCACTTCTTCCTTGGGAATGCCTGTAGAACCCTCTATCCTGATCGACTGCGATTTGCCGGTCGCCCTGTCTTTGGCCGTCACGTTTAAAATGCCGTTGGCGTCAATATCAAAAGTCACTTCAACCTGGGGAACTCCCCGGGGCGAAGGAGGAATGCCGTCCAGCATAAACCTGCCCAGACTTTTATTGCCATGAGCCATCGGCCGCTCTCCCTGCAGAATATGGATTTCCACTGAAGTCTGATTGTCGGCTGCCGTGGAAAAAACCTGGCTCTTGGAAGTGGGAACAGTCGTATTTTTGCCGATTAAAACCGTGCTTACGCTACCCAGGGTTTCAATACCCAAAGAAAGAGGAGTCACGTCCAAAAGCAGAACGTCTTTGACTTCTCCCTGCATAATCCCCCCTTGAACAGCTGCTCCGATGGCCACCACTTCATCCGGGTTGATTTCTTTGTTCGGCTCTTTGCCGAAAACTTTTTTGAGTTCCGCCTGGATTTTCGGCATCCTGGTCTGGCCGCCGACCAAAACTATTTCTTCTATGTCTTTCGGCTCAAGTTTGGCTTCTCTCAAAGTCTGTTTGACCAGATCTATCGATTTGGCAATGTAATCTTCAACCAACTCTTCCAGCCTGGCCCTGGTCAATTTGTAGTAAAAATGTTTGGGACCCGAGGAATCAGCTGAAATGAAAGGTAGATTGATTTCCGCTTCCAAAACCGAAGATAACTCGATCTTCGCTTTTTCAGCCGCTTCTTTCAATCTTTGCAAAGCTAATTGGTCTTTCGACAAATCAATCCCCTCATTTTTCTTGAATTCATCCACCAGCCAATTCATTATTTTCTGGTCGAAATCGTCGCCGCCCAGATGAGTGTCGCCACCCGTGGCTTTGACTTCTATAGTATCCTCGGAAACGTCCAAAATGGATATATCGAAAGTGCCGCCGCCGAAATCGTAAACAACGATCTGCTGGCCTTTCTTTTTGCTCAAACCGTAAGCCAAAGCAGCGGCCGTCGGCTCGTTGATAACTCTTTTGACAATGAAACCGGCGATTTCCCCAGCCACCTTGGTGGCTTTCCTCTGGCTGTCGTCAAAATAAGCCGGACAGGTGATAATCGCCTCGTCTATCTTCTCTCCCAGTTTTTCTTCGGCATCCTGCTTTAATTTTTGCAGGACCATGGCTGAAATTTCAGCCGGCTTGAGCCACTTCTCCCCCATTTTTATTTCCACTCCGCCGTCAGCCGCCTCTTTGATTTCGTAAGGCAGGAGCTTTTTGTCTTTCTGAACTTCCGGATCGGAAAAGCGCCGCCCGATCAATCTTTTGGCTGAAAAAACAGTGTTTTGATGGTTGGTCACCTGCTGCCTTCTGGCCAGGATGCCGACCAGTCTTTCTCCGCCTTTGGTGACAGCCACGACTGAAGGAGTGGTTCTTGCCCCTTCTTTATTCTCAATGATTTTCGGTTCGCCGCTTTCCACCACGGCCATGGCCGAAAAAGTTGTTCCTAAATCAATACCTAATATTTTACTCATAATTTTTATTTTTTATTTTATTACTTTAACCTTGGCCGGTCTCAATAACCTGCCGTTTATTTTATAACCTTTTTGAACTTCTTCGATAATGATGCCTGAATCTTTATTTTTTAATTCAACTTCCTCAACCGCTTCGTGTAAATTGGGGTCGAATTTTTCTCCGACTGTTTTTATTTCTTCAACCCCTTCGTTCTTCAAAAAATCAGAAAACTGAGTTTTGATCTGCAACAATCCCTTGATATCCTCATTATTTTTGGAATCTTCGGGTAATTTTTTTTTCGCCAAATCAAAGTTATCCAAAATCGGCAAAATTTTCAAAATGAATTCCTCACCGGCGTATTTCAAAAAAATTTCCATTCTTTCCACTTCTTCTTTCTTATAATTCAGGAAATCTGCCCTGGCTCTCTGCCAGCCAGCCAGATATTCGGCTACTTTTTTTTCGCCTTCTTCCAGTTTTTTCTTTAAATCCTCTGCTCCGTTTGTTTCTTTTTTTTCTTCAGTCATAAATTAAAAATCTTTGTTTTATTTTAAAAACTTTGGTTTTTTACCGGCGTTTCGCGGCGCCGGCTTCGGTTCCTAAAAATTTAAGCAAAGAGTTCAACGAACCGATATTTTTATCGTAATCCATTCTTTTCGGACCCAGTATGGCCAGAATTCCGTTTTCTTCTACGCGCGGCTGCGGCTCAGGTAAACGGCATTTGCCGATTATAATACTGAACTCCTTGGCTTTAGAGAAAGGACTTTCCTTTCCGATATAAACTTCTATGGGCGAACTTATCTCCAATCCTTCTATTTCTTTTTCGAAATTCCTGATCATTTCGACGAAATCATCGACAATGTTTTTTTCTTCGAATTCCGGCTCTTTGATTATTCCTTCCCAGCCGTCTTTCCATAGAATTTTCGAAGACGCCGAATATCCCAAAACCAGGTTGGAAGAAATCAAAGACAATTTTCTGGTCACGCTTTGCAGAAACTTAATTGAATCAGTTATTTCTTCCTCAAGCCAATCTTCAGCTTCCGAATCTTGGCCGTCTTTTAAAAATTCCTTCTTAAACAGGTCATTAACGAACAAACGATAGCCTTTGTCCGTCGGTACTCTGCCGGCCGAAGTATGGGGCTGAAAAATAAAACCGTTTTCAGCTAATTTCTGCATTTCAATTCTGATAGTGGCCGGGCAGATGGAAAATTTGTATTTTTTTTCCAGGAATTCGGAACTGACCGGCTCGGCCGACTCAATGTAAGTCCCGACTATTCTATTCAATATTTCCTTTTGCCTCTCGGTAATCTGCATAATATAATATTAAAAAATTAGCAATCAGCTGTCAAGAGTGATAACAGAGGCGAAATCCACAAGACATCTTATTTCAATATGCTAAAATAATTCAATGACCGAAAAAAATAAAATTTTCCTATTTTTATTGCTTATCTTGGCCGTCGCTTCTTTTTTCAGATTATGGCAGTTGGATTCCATCCCGCCGGGCATCTGGCCCGACGAAGCGCTTAATGCTAATACGGCTGTCCGCATCTTGGATAGTGGGACTTTTCAGGTTTTCTACCCTGAAAACCACGGCCGGGAAGGGCTCTTTTTCCTTCTTATTTCTTTCTCTTTTGCCTTGTTCGGAATAAGTGTCTGGTCTTTCAAGTTAGTCTCGGCCTTCTTCGGAATTCTGACGATACTAGGGCAATATCTCTTTTCCAGGGAATTTTTCCGCCTCGTAAATCTGGAAGAAAAAAAATCTCAAACAGCCGCCTTACTGGCGACTTTCTTTTTGGCGATTTCTTTCTGGCATATCAATTTCAGCCGGATCGCCTTTCGCGCCATTCTCATGCCCCTGGTCCTTGTTTTTTCTTTTTATTTCTTTTTCCGCGGCATAAGGACGAAAAAAGTTTGGAATTTCCTTTTGTCGGGAATCGTTTTCGGCCTCGGTTTTTACACTTATATCAGTTTCAGATTAGCCGTGCTGGCCCTTGCTTTCGTTTTGATTTTCTGGCTTTTTACAGCCATCAGAGAAAAATGGAAAAACAAATATCTTTTTTCCGCTACAGCACTTCTTGCCGCCGTTTTCATCGTAGCCCTGCCCATTGGAATTTATTTCTTGCAAAATCCGGCTGATTTCATATCCCGAGCCATGGGTGTTTCTGTTTTCGAACAAAAAAATCCGGTTTTTGCTTTCTGTCAAAGCCTGTTTTCGCATCTGGCAATGTTCAATTTTTCTGGGGATTTGAATTGGCGGCATAACTTTTCCGGCTTCCCCCAGCTTTTGCCTTTAGTCGGAATTTTTTTCCTTATCGGCCTCTACTGGGCCGTCCGACGACTTGTCTTTTTGTTCAAAAACGCGGTCTCCGACCGGCTGTCCGAAATAGGAGGACTTTTTTTCCTTTTCGTTTTATTTTTTTCCCTGCTTTTGCCGGCTGTTCTCACTATAGAAAACGTTCCTCACGCCTTAAGAAGTATCGGAGTCATTCCAATAGCTTATCTTTTAGCCGGCTTGGGTGGCTGCCTCGCTTATCAATGGGC
>Ga0307379_10005564_pt1 | contig 17532 bp, 23 predicted proteins | sample UN2MG_FD_202237 | JGI IMG/M metagenome (GOLD analysis project Ga0307379, IMG submission 202237) | Soil microbial communities from Risofladan, Vaasa, Finland - UN-2 | ecosystem: Environmental > Terrestrial > Soil > Coastal area > Acid sulfate soil | place: Finland: Risofladan, Vaasa | collected... | reverse complement strand
AAAAGGTTTTTGGATAAATCTAATATTAACACTCAGTATATTAAAGTTTATAGAAACGATTTTACTTCTAACTATTTTGCTATTGTTGATAAATCAGATAATCAAATTGGAGGGTTTTACGCTGGAGTAATGAGCAAAACTGTTAACTTATCATTGAGAAAAATAGAAGAATCCATTGGTTTCGTGGTTATTACACCAACCGAGCCAAAAGCAATGGTGAAGTTTGCAAAAGAGTGTCAGGAATTAAAAATTCCTTATCTTTTTGATCCGGGAATGCAACTGCCTCGATTAACAAAAAATCAAGTTTTGGATGGTGTTAATGGAGCAAAGATTTTAATTGGTAATGATTATGAAATCAGTTTATTGCAAAAAAAAATAGACTGGGACAAAAAGAAAATTTTAAGTAAAGTTAAAATTGTGGTTACAACCTTAGCAGGGAAAGGCTCACTTATTGAAACTAAAAACAAACGACTAAGAGTTATGGCTGCTAAGCCCAGAAATATCTCTGATCCGGTAGGGGCTGGAGATGCTTACAGAGCCGGATTTGTGCTGGGTTTTTTAAAAGGATTTGATCTTAAAACCTGCGGACAGATGGGTTCAGTGACAGCTGCCTATACGGTTGAAAAATACGGAACAACAACGCACCGCTTTACTAAAAAACAATTTTGTGTAAGATATAAGAAGAATTTCGGAAAGGAGTTAAAATTATGTTAACACACGATGTTAAAGATTTATCTTTGGCCTCTAAAGGCAAACTTAAAATAGAATGGGCCGGTCAACACATGCCGGTACTTCAATTAATCAAAGAAAGATTTAAAAAGCAAAAACCGTTAAAAGGTATTATTGTTGGTGCTTGTCTTCATGTGACTGCAGAAACCGCCAATTTAATGTTGGTCTTAAAAGCGGGTGGAGCGAAAGCTGTACTCTGTGCCTGCAATCCTTTGTCCACTCAAGATGAAGTGGCGGCAAGTTTAGTAAAAAATTTCAAAATTTCTGTTTTTGCTAGAGGAAGTGAAAATAGTAAAACTTATTACCAGCATATAAATCAGGCGTTAGATTTTTTGCCTCAAATAACCATGGATGATGGTGGTGATTTGATCGGCGAGCTCCATAAAAATCGCAAGAATCAAATAAAAGGAATGTTTGGATCCTGTGAAGAGACAACTACTGGCGTAATTAGACTTAGAGCAATGGAAAAAGATAAAGCTTTAAAGCTTCCAGCCGTCGCCATTAACTATAGTCAAACCAAACACTTTTTCGATAATCGTTATGGAACCGGCCAGTCAACTATTGATGGTATTTTAAGGGCAACTAATATTTTGTTAGCCGGTAAAAATTTCGTTGTTTCTGGTTATGGTTGGTGCGGTCGGGGAATTGCTATGAGGGCTAAAGGAATGGGTGCCAAAGTTATTATTTGCGAGGTTGATCCAGTTAAAGCACTCGAAGCAGTGATGGATGGTTTTCAAGTGATGTCAATGAAACAGGCGGTAAAAGCAGGTGATATTTTTGTTACTGCCACAGGGAATAAGAACGTAATTAGCTTTAAATATATAAAACAGATGAAGGATGGGGTTATTTTAGCTAACAGCGGTCATTTTAATGTGGAGGTTGATGTAGAAGGGTTAGAAAAAGCGGCAGTAGAAAAAAGAAAGATTAGAGAAAATTTGGTTGAATACCGGATAAAAAAAAGCAACACTGAAACACTCAAAAAGACTAAAGGTGCTGAGAAGAGAATATTTTTATTGGCTGAGGGTAGGTTAGTTAATTTATCTTCAGCTGAAGGCCATCCGGCAGAAGTAATGGATATGTCTTTTGCTAATCAAGCCTTGGCGGCGGAGTATTTGCTTAAAAATAAAGGTAAGCTAGAAAACAAAGTTTATGTTTTGCCAAAAAGATTAGACAAGATGGTGGCTCGATTAAAACTTAGAGCTATGGGGATTGAACTTGACAGATTAACCCAAGAACAGAAAAAATATTTATCTTCCTGGCGGGAGGGAACCTAAGAAGAATTAATAATTTTTTCTGCCAATCTTGTTCCTTCAACTAAATTACACAATTTTTGGTAAGCTACTTCCCAGGTTCTGGGGACCACTTCAAAAATCAACATGTTTTTATTTTACCATGCAGTTGATATAATTTGAATATGAAAATTGCCAGGGCCATTCAAAAACTGATAGATGCCTTTGAAAAACTTCCCGGAATAGGGCCAAAGACAGCCCAGAGGCTGACTTTTTATTTACTTCATGTCCCTCAAGAGCAGTTGGATCAGTTGGCTGAGGCAGCCTCGGGTTTAAAAAAGAACACTAAGATGTGTTCCTTATGCTTTAATATTTCAGAAACCGATCCTTGTTTAATTTGTTCTGATCCTGCCAGGGATAAAACAAAGATTTGCGTGGTTGAACAGCCTCTGGATATTTTAGCCATTGAAAAAGCCAATACGTACAAAGGTTTATATCATGTTTTACACGGAGCGATTAATCCTTTGGATAATATCGGACCGGAGCAACTGCACATGCACGATTTGCTGCCACGTTTAAGAGAGGGAACAGTTTCGGAGCTGATTATTGCCACCAACCCGACCATGGAAGGAGAAGCAACCGCTATGTACCTGACAAGAATGATAAGAAAAAGTCAGCAAAATCAGCAAATTAGGATTACTCGGATTGGTAGGGGTTTGCCAACAGGAGCTGATTTGGAATACGCTGATGAAACAACCTTGGCAAGATCATTTGAAGGAAGGAGAGAATACTAACTCCAAATCTTTTACCTAAACCGGAAAGTTGAGTATTAATTACTTATTTTTTTCTCTAAAAGTGATATAATCGACCAAATTGAGTTTTAATGATTAACAATTAGAAAGAGTGATGTAGAGGATGTTAATTGATTGGGATATCCCTTTTAATATTGGTATTAGAGTTCTTTTAAACTCTTATTGTAATTATAATTGCTTTTTTTGCCACAACGAAGGGGAATTGAAGGCAAAAAAAGATATAATTTTCACACCGAAGGAATTTAAGAAAATTTTATTAACTTTCAAGAGATTAGGGTCACATTCTGTCGCTTTTTCTGGAGGAGAACCGTTGTTATTTCCCCTTTTTAAAGAATACCTAGAGATAGTGGTTAAGATTTTCCAGGCTAATAATATTTATATTACTACCAATGGTTCTTTAATCGATAAACACATTGAATTTTTGAAGAAAAACAAGATAAAGAAAATTTATATCTCTCTTCACTCTTTATCCCCTTTAAATTATAAGGCGCTCACTTCCGTTAATAATTTATCTAAGATCAAGAAAAACATAAAACTTCTGCTTAAAAATAATATAAGAGTAGTAATCAATATGATAATGTTAAAAGGAATTAATTTTAAGACGAAGGAGCTGGAAAAAATGTTTAACTTTTGTGAGAAAAACAATATAAGATTAAATCTACTGAGAGTTTTTAATAGGAGGGGAAGAGGTAAATATTATGTTAACTGTAAAGAAATAAGAAACAAAATGAAACAATTAGGCTTTAAGGAAATTATTCCCGTAAAATTGGACATATTTCCTTTTACTAGATTTCAAAGAAGAAACCTAGAGGTTCATCTAAGAGATTTTAGTCCTGTACCAATCGATAGCAAATTGTGCCTAAAGTGTCCTTATAGAGTTGATTGTAGTGAAGGGTACTATTACCCTCGTATTACAACTAGAGGCTTTTTGAAACCCTGCCTTTGGAGAAATGATTTAAGCCTAGATTTGAAAAAGTCATTAAAAGATGATACTCTCCTAATAGATATTAAAAGATTTTTTAAAAATTTTAACAGGAAGGATCAGCCTTGGAAACGGGTAGATAACTAAAAATGAAGATATATTTTACTGCTTCCGTTCATGGACAAGAAAAATTTTTAGAGAATTATGAAAAAATCATAGATTGTTTGGAGAAAATGGGACATTCTTTGGTTTCCAAGAGGCCTTTAGATGTGCAATTGGATAAGGTTGAATCAGAAAACGATGAAGAGAAAATTTCTTTTTATAAAAAGGTTCTTGATTGGATAAATAAGTCAGATATTGTGGTGGCGGAAATTTCTTACCCGTCCATTAATGTGGGACATGAAATTTCTCTTGCTCTTGAAAAGGGGAAACCTGTAATTGTTCTCTACACAGGTAAAAATGAACCTCATCTTCTACAGGGTTTGATTTCGGAAAAAATAGCAATTCTTAATTATAATATTGATAATTTAAATGATATTTTAAGAGGTGGTTTAGAAGAAGCCAAAAACCAAATGGATGTTAGGTTTAACTTCTTTATTTCACCTAAAATCGGCGCTTATCTTGATTGGATTGCCAAGCATAAAAAATTGCCTCGGGCGGTCTTTTTGCGCAGACTGATTGAAGAACACATGAGTAAGAATAAAGACTATAATAAAGCCTAATTTCTTCTTGGTTTTTGCTTCAGTGAATGCTATGATATTTTCATGGTCAAAACTCTTGGTGGTTTTAGTGAAGATGTTTTTGGGGAACTTTTGGAGACAGGTAAAGCCGCGGCTAAGCAAGCCGGCCAAGCAGTGGGGAAAATTGGTCAGGCTGCAGGTCAACAGTTAGGAGTTTCATCTGCGAAGCAGAAACCGGTTTTAGGCGGTGAAGCAAGAAATTTGGCCCCAAGACGTGATTTAAGACCTCAGGTAGAAGAAGGAGGAATTAAGGATTTGCTCCCTAAACCAGTGCCGGAAGAGCGGGTAGCCCAATTAAAACAGCAAGATGCTCTGGAAAGAAGTAAGGGGATTGACCAAACCAGAGCCCAGCTTAATGTTTTAAAAATCAGTCGCTATCAGGAGTTACAACAAAGGATTGCTGAGGAACAAAAAAAACGGGAAGAAATTCCCCAATATGAAGCAGGTAAAACCGGCATCAGGACTATGGAAGAAAAAGTGAAGGCTATGGAGAAACAAAAAGAGGAAGAAGAGAAGATAAAGAAAGAGGATACAGGACCATTACTTCCAGATTCAGGAAGTAATATGCCTGGTTTGCCCTCTGTTAAAGCTAAAAAAGGCACCCATGAAATGGGTAAGAAATTGATGGGATAAATTAATGCTTCTTAAAATATTTAACAGTTTAAGCAGGAAAGTTGAAGTATTTAAACCAAATAAGTATCCTCAGGTTGGAATGTATACTTGCGGTCCGACTGTTTATGATTTTGCCCATATTGGAAATTTTAGAACCTATATTTTATCGGACATTGTACAGCGGACGTTAAAGTATTTGGGTTTTAGGGTTAAGTCAGTGATGAATATTACTGATGTCGGCCACCTTACTTCTGATGCTGATACAGGCGAGGATAAACTGGAAAAAGGTGCGCGTCGGGAAGGCAAAACAGCCTGGGATATTGCCGAAAAGTATACTAAGATATTTCTTTCAGATGCCAAAAAATTAAACATTTTAGCGCCGACCGTTCTTTGTAAAGCAACTGACCATATTAAAGAACAAGTAGAATTGGTTAGAAAACTTGAAGAAAAAGGCTATACTTATAAAACCTCTGACGGCATTTATTTTGATACCAGCAAATTTCCTAATTACGCTAAGCTGGCTAAATTGGATCTAAAAGGTCTTAAAGAAGGCGCCCGGGTAGAGAAAAATCCGGAAAAGAAAAACTTTACGGATTTTGCTTTATGGAAATTTTCTCCTAAAGGCAAAAAACGGGATATGGAATGGATGAGCCCTTGGGGTAAAGGTTTTCCCGGCTGGCATCTTGAATGTTCGGCTATGGCGATGAAATACCTGGGTGAGACTTTTGATATTCATCTGGGCGGAGTTGATCTTAAGCCTGTCCATCATACCAATGAAATTGCCCAAAGCGAAGCAGTAACAGGGAAAAAGTTTGTCCGCTTTTGGCTCCACGGTGAATTTGTTTTGGTTGACAATAAAAAGATGAGCAAGTCAAAAGGAAATTTTTATAACCTTAAAGATATAGAAGAAAAAGGCTTTGATCCATTAGCTCTAAGATATCTTTATTTAAACACCCATTATCGAAGTAAAATGAATTTTACTTGGAAAGGATTGGAAGGAGCCCAGAGGGTTTTAGATAGATTAAGGGAAAATGTCGGAAAATGGGATAAAAAAAAGGAACATGATTATGGACTTTCAACCCAAGCTCAAAAATGGAATAGGATGTTTAAAGGAGAATTAGCTGAGGATTTAAATATGCCTGGAGTTTTAGGAGCATTGTGGTTAATGATTAGAGATAAACAGATTCCGGGTTGGCAAAAGTATGAATTATTAAAAGATTGGGATAAGGTGCTTGGATTAAAAGTAGACAAAGAAAAAAAAGTAGAAGAAGTAAATGAAGGAAGTAAAAAATTAATTGAGAAAAGGGAAAAATTAAGGAAACAAAAAAAATGGCAGGAAGCAGATAAGATTAGAAAAGAAATACAGGCGAAAGGGTTTATAATAAAAGATACTTCCAAAGGAACAGTGGTAGAAGAACGAAAGTGACCTTTCTTTAAAACTATGGCAAAACAACAATTTCCCGAACTTACGGTCGGTGCTTTAATTTTTAATTCCCAGGGACAGATTTTTCTGATGAAATCATATAAATGGCGGGATAAATTGGTGATTCCAGGTGGCCACGTAGAATTGGGAGAAACCCTGCAACAAGCCTTGAAAAGAGAGATTATGGAAGAAACAGGTTTAGCTATTTATGATATTAAGTTTTTGTTTTTTCAGGAATTTATTTATGATAAGGCTTTTTGGCAAAAAAAGCATTTTATTTTTTTTGACTTTATTTGTAAAACCAAATCCCGAAAAGTCAAATTAAATTCCGAAGGCCAAGAATATCTTTGGGTATTACCGGAAAAAGCCCTGAAACTTCCAATCGAGCCCTATACTAGGAAGGCGATTAAAGAATTCCTTAAGAAAAAGATCTGAACCGTTACTCATCTTCTAGAAGAGATAATTATACCGGAAAAAATTGACAATCTTATCGTCCTATAGTAGAATTCCTGTAAAGATTTTATAGGAGGTGAAAAAAATGGGACAGGTAGCTGTTACAAAGGGTACCAATAAAAGGGGAGAAAGATTAGCTCTCGGGGTTGATCCAGAAACAGAGCGCACAGTTTTTATTGTAGAAGGGACAGGATCAGACACAAGGGGAGCATACAGGTCAGTGCAAGACATAGTTCCAGGACATGATGTTTGGGAAGGGATGGCTGCTTCAGAGAAGGCAGCAGAACTATTACATGAAAGAATGGCTGAGCACGGTGCGAGATTAGTTGGGGGTGAAGGAGCAGTAGCTGGTTCTACTTTTGGTTGGCCCACCACGGGTTCCAGCTATGAGGATATATTTGGTCATTCATAGAAATTTTAGAGAGCTTCACATCTGGGGTATTTTCAAAAAGGTTCAACCTTAAATTTAAAGAAAAGCCTTGAAAATTTATCTATTTTATTAGCCTTAAATTTTATTCCTTCTTTTTTAAGCATTTTAATTTTTCTTTGCACTTTTTTACCTTTAGTTTGGCCAGCAAAACCGCCAATGGTGCCATTGCTTTTAACTACCCGATGACAAGGAACTTTGATTGGATAAAGGATTACAAGCTAATGTCTGACCAACAGCCTGATAAGCTTTGCTATTTAAAGCCTGGGCAATTTCTTTATAAGTTGTTACTTTCCCCGGAGGAACTTTTTTTACTAATTGATAGACTTTTTGGCTAAAAGGGATGATTTTTTTCATGACGATATTTTAACTTAATTTGCTTAAAAGGAGAAGGAAACTGATATAATAAGCTTTAAGTTTTATGAAGGGAAAATTATGAGGTGTTAATTATAAAATATTAAAAAATAAATGCCAGATGAAGAGATAGTGTATGATTTGGAAACAACGCAAATAAGAGAGACAATGAGAAGTAGGTGGAGATTATTAGTTCAAGAAGGGAGCACGAAACTGTGGGAGACTAGACCAGGAGTGGTATTTACCGAAGAGGTGGGTCCAGATGGTAGAACCCTTAGTTTGACGAGGATTTTTCCTGAAGAAAAAGAATAATTTTTTCCTGATTTTGTTTTTTAAGATAAACTGGACTTGATTTGGGCAACTATAAATTTTATTTCGTACATTCGTTTGGTTCAGGAGTTTGGGAATGAGGTTGGCCATGTTTGACCCATTGGCCGTTTTCGCAAAGCCAAGTGTCTTCATCGCCGCCAAGAAAGAAACGGATAAAGAACAGGCTTCCGATTAAGAAAACAAATATAACCACCAACCAAACCCTTTTGTTTTTTATTTGCATTATTAAAAATTATACGATATTTTTATTGTATATTGAATCTACACATAAAATATGCTATAAGTCTTATGGTTTTGGTTAGTAATTATCTTATAAATTAAAATAAATTAATTATAAAAATAAATTAATTATAAAAATGGCAAAAGTTTTTAAAGATGCCTTGGAAGGTAAGCCAGAGCAATGGGAGCATGATCAACCAATTACAGGTCTTGAAGTTGGAGGCGTTAACGCTTTATTTATTATTAGGGCGAAGAAAGGGGTACGTGATGCAGCATTGGAAACACTAGAAGATGACCCAAGATGGTCTCAAGTGGCAAGCATAGGGAGAGTTAATGAATTAAATTCAAAATTACTTGAAATGTTTGGGGAAGATGATCATGAACCTGGCTCGATAGAATTGCTTTGTTGGTTACCTGGTGATGGCTTCTACATAGTTCCTTAGTGATAGAATAAGGTTGATTGTATCATCAAGTAAATTAGTACTTCCCACCTTCAGCGAATTACTATATTCCGCTTCAGGAACGGAAGAAAAATAAATAGCACAAAAAGTTTGACAAACACAGAAAAAAGAGCCTAAGATGTGTATTAATGCTGCTAAAGAAGGTAAAAAGCAAAATTGCCAGTTTAAGCCGCAAACAAAAGACAATTGTTGGTTTGGTAATCCTTCTCATTTTTTCTGCTTTATTAGTTTTAGGCTTTTTAATTTTGAGGAAAATTGTCCTTCAAAAGAAACAGACGATTCCTTCAGGAAACCTGACTAAAACCTTTACCAAGCAAGATTTAGGCGAAGGTCTAAGCCTGGAAAAAACTATTAGCGTGGAAAAAGCGGCTGAACAGGACAAATATCAACCAACCTTAAAACTGAATTTAAGCAAACCTCAAGGCCAGCCATTAAATCCCCATACCAAGATTTTGCTTAAAATACCAAAACAATTTGCTCAAAGTTCAGACCAACTTTCCTTTGTGATACCGCCCACGAGAGTTTTGGAAAAGGACCCTTTGATTGTTTGGGATTTTGGTGATTTACTTGACCCCACTTATATCCCTGACCAGATTTGCGTTAGTTACATTCTTCCTTACTATGATAGGCAAGATTTTTGCCACGATGTGGACATTGATGAGTATGAGCAATTTGAAAAAGGCGAAGGAGAAAAGATTTATTATAAACTTTTAGAAGAAACACAAAAAGAATTAGTAAAAGTTGTTGGCCCGGACATAAATCTTGATAAATGGGAAGCAGAAATTTCTAGCAGCACCAAGGAAGAACGGGAACAGTGGGCTAAAGAGGAGGAAGCGAAGAAATTACGACAGAAAGAAGAAAGCGAAGAGATAGCTTACAACCGCTATTACGAAGAAATTTATGAGCAAAGAGATAGAGCTATCAGAGAGGTATTAGAGAATTTTTATGGCGGCTTAGCTGACACTATTTGGCAGTGGCTAACAGGCGCTCAAGAAGTTCTCGAGATTGCCGTTAAGCGCGAACCGATGGATTATCAGTCTGCCCAAAAGGTTTATACCGAAACAGAAATCCAACTCAGTGGTCAGACTCCACCTCAAGAAAGTCCAGAACAAAAAGAGATCAAAGAAGAAAAAATAGCTCTTGAACAGGCGTCGATTTCCGGAGACAACAAGGTTTATTTAGGTGATAAATTGGTTTTGGATGTAGCAGAAGCGCCTGGTGGTTGTTCATCAATAGGTAAAATCCTTTATGCTCCCACAAATGCTTATTTTTTGGTGATAGTCTGGTGTTTTGAAGGTGATAATGAAATATATCTTTTTAAAGCTGACGGAAGTGATAAAAAACGCATCACCGCCAAGTGGGATGTAGTGAATTATTATGAGGTTGAATGGCAGGCAGACGGTCAATCCTTTACCTATCATCGGATTAATAGCTGTTGTGTTGAGCCCGAGCGGGTGGGTGAAGAAGGTCCACCGGAAGGTATGGTAAAGTACGATATTGCCACCGGACAGAAAACGCTTATCTCTACGGATGCATCGAGCCTGTCAATACCAACTGCGTCACCTCAATTGGGATCGGGTAAAATTAGCACCGTGGCGGAATTTGGAAATCTACCAGATGGAGGTTGTGGAGAGTTCGAATCCGAAGAGACGGCAAGACCAATTATGATGGAGTTGGAAATAACTGAATCTACGGGTCTTGCCTTTTTGTATCATGATTTTTATATGGGTAAAGATACAACTGGCACAATTGAGATCGCCGTTCAGCATTTTGATTTGAGTGCACCAGATTTTTGGCGGGTGCCTGCAACTAAACTTACAGTTGGTAAAACGTATATCCTCAAAGGTTGCAAGCCTTACATTGGTACAGGTGGACCGGGTCCAGGACCACTGGTTTTTGGTGTCCGTGAAGAGTGGCCAGAGGCCATCAGAGAAAAATAAATAAGTTTTGTTTAATAGACTTAATGGCAAAAAAAACTACTCAACGTCGATTAAATTTAATTGTTTTAATTCTTATATTTGCGGCTATAGTTTTTCTTGCCCGGAAATTTTTCTTTTTTAAACCAGTGGAGAAAATACCCCTACCGAAAAACGAGCAAATTGGCGGCTATATTCAAAGCCTATTGGTTGATCTTGATAAAGATGAAAAAAAGGAAGCGGTGGCGATTTACTATGATAGAGGAGATGAAGAGAACTTTATTAACGATACTTTTTTTGTAATCTTTAAACTTAAAAACAATCAATGGACTAAATTAACAGAAACAAAGCTAGGATACATTACTTTTGTGCAAGATAAAGAGTTCCCGAGCGGAGTAGATAAAGCCCTGAATAAATTTTCACTTTTAGATTTAACTAACGATGGTTATCCTGATGTGTTGGTCGAAAGTAAAATTGAAGGTTCAGGTGGCTATTTGACTGCCTATATTTATGGGTTAAGAAATGGTAAGTTAGAACAACTTTGGATGGTAGAGTCAATTACTAAAGGTAAGGTGGGGATTGATGGAGATAAAGTTTGGCTAATTATGCCCAATTATGGACCAAAAGATCCTAATTGCTGTCCTTTCGAATGGGTAAAAAGCTGGTGGCAGTGGCAACAAGATGATTTTAAGATGATAGCTGAGCTTAGAGAACCTGATTTACAAGAACTTCAAGCAATAGTCTTTAGAGACGAGTTTAGGAAATAGTCGTATTCCGTTCCAGGTAACGGAAGGAGGTGACTACCCCAGAGCAGCGATGACATAAAGTATCTGCCCTAAACCTTGACTTTATGACCATTAAAGTCTAATAGTAATCTTATGAATCTAAACGAACAAATAATTTTCTTTATGAACCAGCCTTTAGTTTTAACTGTCCTTTTTGGCTGGACGATTTTTTGGAAAGGCCGGGCACTTTGGGAATCAGCCCAGCAAAAGCATCTAACCTGGTTTATTATTTTGTTAGTGGTTAACACAATGGGTCTTTTAGAAATAGCTTATATTTTCTACTTCAATCGTTGGGATATGGGTAGTAGTAAATTATTAGTATTTTTGGAAAAAAAATTTAAACCTAGTAAAAAGACTTAGAGACTTCACTAATGCCGGACGCTCCAGGAACGGAGGAAATGTTATAATACTTCTCATGATAAAGATATGCTTTTTAGGTACAAATGGCTGGTTTGATACTCCTACTGGAAATACTCCTTGCGTTTTAATTAAAAGCAAAGAATACAACATAATCTTTGATGCCGGTAACGGAATTTACAAACTTGATGGATATATTAAAGACGAAAAGCCAATTTATTTATTCTTAAGCCACCTACATCTTGACCATATTTCCGGTTTACATATTCTTAGCAAATTTCGATTTATACAAGGAATTAAAATTGGCGTGTCCAAAAAACGGCTAAAAGCGATCAAAAACTTTGTTAAACGGCCGTTTACCCGGCCTTATTCAGAGTTAGAACTAAAAACAGAATTTTTTGAATTTGATAACAAAAAAAACATTTTGCCATTTGATTTTAAATATTTTAGGATGTTTCACGACGATTTAGCTTTTGGTTTCAAACTAAAAATTGACGGAGAAACCATTGCCTATTCCGGCGACACAGGCATATGCAAAAATAGTTTAGCTTTAGCAAAGAAAGCTGATTTATTGATTCATGAATGTACTTTTGAACCAGGTCACCCAGAAGACCCTTGGGGGCATGTTACTCCTGAAGCTGTTGCCAAGTTGGCCAAAGAGGCAAAAGTAAAAAAACTTTATCTAATACACTTTGATGCTAATATTTATACGTCTTTAGCAATGCGCTGGCAGGCAGAGAAAATTGCTCAAAAAATTTTCCCCAACACTTTTGCGGCCAAAGATGATTTGGTAGTTAATTTATAAGAAACAACATTATAAAAAAATTCTACAATACTTGTTTTATGTAGGTTACTTAGTATAGAATAAATTTAAGATGAGATTAATAAAAACTTCAGATAAACTTCCAGAGTTGAAAGAGGATCAAATAAACCAAAAGCTAGATAAAAAAAAGCTTTCTGATTTGGCGGAAAAAGTGAGAAAAATTCTTAAAAAAGAAAGAAGATTAACTGTTGATTATGATGAAGATATTTCTCTCCGAAGAGGCGCTTTCGCTTGTCAAAAATAACCATATCTTCGTTGACACTTGTGTTTTTTTAGACCTGGCAAGCTTAAAAAAAGACGACAGAGATGAATTTGAAAATAAATTACTTCAATTTACCAAACAGGGATCAATCTTTGTTACTGTAGAGCCTGTAGTAGTAGAGTTTTATCTTGGTAGTTCACAAGCAGATTTAAAAATTAAAAAATCTTATATTAACCATTTGATTGAGAGTACACTTCCAGTAAGAGTTTTAAATAAAATAGTATTAGATAGCTTGATTGTAGAATATGGAAGGTATGCGAGAGGAAATGTATCTTACACTGATTTATGTCTAGGTGTTGCTGTAAAACAATTTCCAAACTCTCTAGTTTTGACAAGGAACTATAAAGACTTCCCACTTAAGATTTTTGATTGCAGAGCTGTATTTACCCTTCATTTAAACAGAGAAACAAGGGCTTACTGTTTTTATAGCTATAGGGGATTAATTAAGAAAAAGAGGGCAAAAATAAGAGAAGAAAAAGATAATATTCCGTTTTAACTAAGAGGAGGTTTACAAAATGTCTTTGTCAGTCGGGATAGTTGGGCTTCCTAATGTGGGCAAGTCTACTTTGTTTAATGCCCTGATGAAACGGGAGATCGCCAAAGTCTTTGTTATAAAGAATAGATCCTGAAACTAGTTCAGGATGACGCAGAGCGTCAAGCTCAGAGCCTGCCCCGAATTCATTTCGGGGATGGCAAATAATTTAATTTGCCAAACATTTTAAGCATTGCAAACGAAGCATTGTTAATTTAAGAAACTTTTGTTATACTAAATTTCTATGCGACCATACGAATTAGTGTTTGTTTTAAAACCAGATTTAAAAAGCGGAGAGGAAAAGCGTCAGCAAGAAAAGATAGTTAAGCTGACAGAATCTTTAGAGGGCAAGGTTAAAAAACAAGAGGTTTGGGGTGAAAGACAACTGGCTTATCCGATCCAAAAATTTGAAAAAGGAGTTTATGTAAAGTTTGAGCTTGAACTGCCTGAAAAAAATATCAGAGAGTGGGATAAAAAAATGAAGCTTGAAGAAAAAATTATTCGTTATTTATTAATCCGTCGTGCTACCAGCTGAAAGGTAGTCGATTGAGAGGTAAGATAAAGGAGGAGGCTATGGCATCACGATCCCTCAATAAAGTTATGTTAATCGGGAATTTAACCCGTGATCCTGAACTGCGTTATACCCCGCAAGGAACAGCGGTTTGTACTTTTGGTTTAGCCACCAATCGTTATTGGCAGCCGTCTGGTGGCGGAGAAAAACAGGAAGAGGCCGAGTTTCATCGGATTGTATGCTGGCAAAAACTGGCCGAACTTTGCGCCCAATTACTTTTCAAGGGAAGAAAAGCATTTGTCGAAGGCAGGCTGCAAACCAGAAACTGGACTGGCAAAGACGGCCAAGAGCGGATAACTACAGAGGTAGTCATTGACAACATGATTGTTTTGGATTCCAGAAGAAAACCGGGCGAGGAAGGAATGGGAGTTACAGAGGAGGGTAGGGGTGCTCCGGCTATTCAGCCAAGCGCCAAGAAGGTTACCGATGATGTTCAGGTTAATACAACTGATCAATCAAAAGAGAAAAAGGAAGAAAAACCCGCGCCAGTCAAAACCTCAAGTAACAAAGCTGTTCAGGAAACGACAGATAAGGAGGAAGTAAAAGCCGATGATATTCCGTTCTAAAAGAACCTATAAGCAAAGAAGGGAACCAGTTGTAACTAATTGCCCTTTTTGTCAAAAAAAGGCAGTACTTGATTATAAAGAAGTAGAACTTTTGGCTCGTTATCTTTCAGACAGAGGCAAGATAATGGGTCGGAGTAAAACCGGCTTGTGCCAGAAACACCAAAATAGATTAACCCAGACAATAAAAAGAGCCCGTCATCTGGCTTTATTACCATTTGTATCTAAACCATAAGTAGTTCTTCATGAAACTAAGTCTAAAACAAATCAGAAGGACAGTTTTTACTATTTTTTTAATAGTTATTTCCTTGAGTGTTGGTTATTGGTCTGGAACCCACAGGATTGAGATTGAAAAGCAAAAGGCCAAAAGTAAAATTGAGATTATCAATAAAACTTCTCCTCAAGGTAAAGAGCTGGATTTTTCTTTATTCTGGGAGGTTTGGGATAAATTAGAACAAAAATATCTTCAAAAGGATAAACTTGACCAGGAAAAGATGTTTTATGGCGCCATTCAGGGAATGACAGCTGCTTTAGGCGATCCTTATACCGCCTTTTTACCGCCAGAGGAGAATAAGCAAGTAAAAGACGATCTTAATGGTTCTTTTGAAGGTGTCGGTATCCGTTTGGGTTTTAATAAAGACAAAAGACTGGTGGTAGTAGCGCCTTTAAAAGGCATGCCGGCTGAAGCAGCCGGAGTGCAGGCTGGCGATTTGATTTTACATCTTAAAGATGATGCCAAAGGCCTTGATGAAGATACTTTAGACATGAGTTTGCCCGAGGCGGTGGAAAAGATAAGAGGAGATAAGGGGGCAAAGCTTACTTTGACTCTCCTTCATGAAGGTGAATCGGAACCTTATGAGGTGGAAATCGCCCGGGAAACGATACTTGTTCCCAGCGTTGAGGTTGTTTTTCTAAATAGCAAAAGTGAAGAAGACGAGGCTAATCCTAGATTTGTCCATCTTAAATTAACCAGCTTTGGTGACCGGACCAGCGATGAATGGGATCAAGCGATTGCCGAAATCAAAAATCAAAAATCAAAAATCAAAGGATTGATATTAGACGTGAGGGGCAATCCGGGCGGTTATTTAAGAGGAGCAGTTAATCTTAGCTCCGAGTTTTTAACCAAAGGAGTAGTGGTTAAGCAGGAAGATTATCGAGGTGAGACGGAAACCTACAGCGTTAATAGGAGAGGAGAACTTTTAGATATAGCTATGGTTGTGTTGATTGATAAAGGCAGTGCTTCAGCCTCAGAGATTGTAGCCGGCGCTTTGCAAGACCACGACAGGGCAAAACTGGTGGGTGAAACCAGTTTTGGCAAAGGTACGATTCAGGAAGCGGAAGATGTCGGCAATAATTCTGCTTTACACATAACCACGGCCAAGTGGTTGACGCCTAACGGAACCTGGGTTAATGAGGTGGGATTAAAGCCGGACTTTGAGATTAAAAACGATAAAGATAAGCCAGAAGAAGATAAACAGCTTGAAAAAGCATTAGAGATACTTTTGAAGAGTTAATAATTTTTTTCACTATCGGCAATTAAATTAGCAATTAATCCATGCCTACTAAAAAACCAAAAAGCTTAAACCATAGACTTTCAATTACTATTCTACTTATATTTGTGGTTTTGATTTCTATTCTCGGTGGCGCCTTGGGTGATCGTTTATTAGGCTACAAGGTTTTGGACCGCTGGTTTCCCAGTCAACAAATTTCTCAAAAAGGAGAAACCATAATTGAGCAGAAAGTGGTTAAAGAAGAGTCGATAGTAATTGATGTCGTAGAAAGGGTTTCTGATTCGGTAGTAACGGTTGGAGTTAAGAAAACCCAGTTGATTACTAATCCTTTCGAAAACTTTTTTGACCCTTTTGGTTTTTTCGGTCTTCCCCAACCACAAGCTGGGCAACAAGAAGAGCAAATTGAACAGGATATTGGCAGCGGGTTTGTTATTTCCAAAGAGGGAATGATTGTTACCAACAAACATGTAGTGGCCGACACTGAGGCTGAATACCGAGTAATTACCAAAGACGATCAAGAATACAAAGTCACAAAGATTTTCCGTGATCCAAGCATAGACTTGGCAATTTTGCAAGTTTCCGCCAAAGATCTTAAACCGGTTGAATTGGGTGATTCGGAAAAACTTAAAGTAGGCCAGTTTGTTATCGCCATTGGTACGGCTCTAGGCGAGTTTAGAAATACGGTTACTACCGGCGTTATTTCCGGTTTGGGCAGGGGAGTAACTGCCGGTGATCCCTTCGGCGGCTACAGTGAAGAGTTGGAAAATGTGATTCAGACAGATGCGGCCATTAATCCTGGGAATTCAGGCGGGCCGTTGCTTAACAGTTTCGGTCAGGTGATAGGTGTAAACGTCGCTACCACTGCCGGAGCAGAAAACATTGGTTTTGCCATCCCCATAAATATTGTCAAAACAGCCTTGGATGATTTTAACAAAACCGGCAGGTTTGAGCGGCCATTTTTGGGGGTCCGCTATCAAATTATTTCTTTGGAATTGGCTTTGTTAAATGAAGTGCCTGAAGGTGCTTATGTAGTTGAGGTAATAGATAATTCTCCGGCGCAAAAAGCAGGGGTGAAAAAAGGTGATGTAATTACCAAAATTGACGGCCAGAAAATTGACGAGAAAAAGGGAGGTCTGGCAAAAATAATCCAAAGTAAAAAAATAGGCGAGAGAGTTAAATTAGAAGTTTGGCGGGATGGCAAAGGTTTGGAACTAGAAGTAACTTTAGAGATCAGCCAGTAGAAGAGGTGAGAAAATAATGTTAGATAGTAAAGACCCAGGAGAGGGAGGGGTTAGTGGCCAAGGCTAGCTAATGATTTTGTAAGTTTTTCCAACTTGCCGTTTAAAATGTCTTCCAGTCTGAATTTTTTTCCTATCCGGTGATCGGTCACTCTGTTTTGGGGGTAGTTATAGGTGCGGATTTTTTCCGAGCGTTCGCCTTGCCCGACTTGTGACCTTCTTTGTTCGCTGATTTTTCCTTGTTTTTTTCCCTGCTCCAGTTC
>Ga0307379_10005563_pt1 | contig 17533 bp, 13 predicted proteins | sample UN2MG_FD_202237 | JGI IMG/M metagenome (GOLD analysis project Ga0307379, IMG submission 202237) | Soil microbial communities from Risofladan, Vaasa, Finland - UN-2 | ecosystem: Environmental > Terrestrial > Soil > Coastal area > Acid sulfate soil | place: Finland: Risofladan, Vaasa | collected... | reverse complement strand
TCGCTCTGGACTCTCTCAACGGGTCCTATTTATATACTATTTGATCTTGGCAAGTGGTCACCAAATGCTGTCTTATAAGTGGTCAGTAAATGCTGACACTTGGCCCATAACCAATGCAAAATGCATGTCCCGGAGCACGATTCGCTCCTTACGGAGCGCTCCCTGCGGTAGTTTACTCTCTTTCCTCTTAAGGTCAAAAAAAAATATTGCCTTGCGGCTCAGAAAATAACGCGGGAGGCCGGCTCCGCGGGCGACCACGCGCACAAATAAACCGAAGAATCGCCGGCCGGAGGCTGCCTCCCACTCTCAGCAGACCCCTCTCCACCTCGTGGGATCGCAAGGCGCGGACGGCGCTATTTTCTCTCATAGGTTCCGATCAACTCGCCCTGCGCCAGGATGTGGCCCTCCATGGACTTGAGGAGCTCGGTCTTGGTGAGGCCCGGCTTGAGCCCGAGCGCCGCATCCAGCGCGTAGATCTTGAAATGATAGTGGTGCGGGCCGCTGCCGGGAGGCGGCATGGGCCCGGTATAGCCCGGCTGGCCCCGGCCGTTCAGACCATCGGTGGCGGCCCCGGTGGCCGCTTCCTGAAGCGAGGTGACGGTGGGCGGGATGCCGTAGAGCACCCAGTGCACAAAGGGCTGGGGCCGCGGCGCGTCCGGGTCGTCGCAGATCAGCGCCAACTCCTTGGTCCCGGCCGGAGCGCCCGGCCACGCGAGCGGCGGCGACACGTTCTCGCCCTCGCCCGTGTACCTCTTCGGGATCGGCTTGCCCGCCTCGAACGCCGTGCTGGTGACGGTGATGGCCACCGCTTTCTCCTCCTTCGCGCCCGACCCCTGGTCGGTGCACGATCCGACCATCGGCGCCAGCAGCAATACCATGCCGACGGCCAGGCCTATTTCCAGCTTCTTCTCGATCATGGCTTTCCCCCTCCTTTCCCTAAATACATAACCACCGCGGGCGAAAAAGCAAGCCTCCTTATAAAACCTTGATTCTCTCACTCCCGCCGCCTAGAATGTTCTCTCATGCGGGCTCTTTATTTTGACGGGGCGCGGATCGGGCTCAAGGAGGTGGATGCGCCGCGGCCGGGGCCGGGAGAGGCCCTGGTCCGGGTGCGGGCCGCCGGCATCTGCGGCACGGACCTGGAGATCGTGAAGGGCTACATGGGTTTTGTCGGCGTGCCCGGCCACGAGTTCGCGGGCGTGATCGTCGAGGCCCCGGACCGGAGCTGGATCGGCCGCCGGGTCACCGGCGAGATCAACCTGGCCTGCGGCCATTGCCGCTTCTGCGGGCAGGGCCTCCCCCGCCATTGCCCGAATCGCGCCGTGCTCGGCATCGTCAACAAGGACGGCGCGTTCGCACAGTACCTCACGCTCCCGGTCGCCAACCTCCACGCGGTCCCTGATGATCTGGACGACGAGACCGCGGTATTCGTGGAGCCGGTGGCGGCGTGTTACGAGATATTGGAACAGGCCGGCCTGGCCGGGAAGCGCGTCGCGGTCCTGGGCGACGGCAAGCAGGGCATCCTGGCCGCGCGGGTCCTGGCCGCGGAGGGCGTAAAAGAGATCGCGCTCGCGGGCCGCCATCCGGAAAAGCTCGCGCGGGCGAAGGCGGACGGGATCACCACTTTCATGATCTCCGACCTGCTGGCCGCGGCCGCGGACCCCTTCAGCAAATTCGACGCCGTGGTGGAGGCCACGGGCCGGACGGACGGCTTCGCGGCCGCCCTCGCCTGCGTCCGGCCGCGCGGCGTGATTATTCAGAAGTCCACGGTGGCGGGACCGGTCCCGGTTGACCTTTCCCGCGTGGTGGTGGACGAGGTCACGGTGATCGGCTCCCGCTGCGGCCCGTTTCCGCCGGCCATCCGCGCGCTGGCCGCCGGCAAGGTCAAGGTCAAGGATCTGATCAGCGGCCGCTACCCGCTCGCGCGGGGCGAGCAAGCATTCGCGGCCGCGTCGGAGCCGGGGGCGATGAAGGTCGTGGTGAGTATGTAGAGACGGTTTCAGGACCCTGATAAGAATTTTAACAAGGATATTCAGGATGTTAAGGATAAAAAAAAGATGAAATAATCCTGGAAATCCTGAACATCCCTGTTAATAATTTCTTCAATTTATGTAAATGGAAAACGAGGAACATACATCTCGCGCACGCCTCCCCGCGAGTCCGGGACGGATGGTGGCGAGGAGGCTGGGCCGCAACTGGTGGGCCATGGCCGGCCTGATTATTATCATCATCCTGTTGGGCCTTGCCGTGTTCGCGCCCTGGATCGCGCCCTACGGCTACGAAAAAATTGACTACCAGGCCAAGCTGGCCGGCCCCTCCTGGGCCCATTGGCTGGGCTGCGACTTCCTGGGCCGCGACCTCATGTCCCGCATGATTTACGGCGCGCGCGTCTCGCTGGCGGTGGCCGTGGTCTCGACGCTCATCAGCCTGGGGCTGGGCACGGCCTACGGCTCGATCTCCGGCTACGCCGGCGGCCGCCTCGACAACGCCATGATGCGGGTGGTGGACGTGATCTATTCCTTCCCCGACCTCCTCCTCATCATCCTGGTCAACGCCAGCATCAACCGCGAGTGGCTCGACGGCCTGCTCGCCCGCCCGGGCCTCGGCCTGATCGCCCTCTTCGTCAACGCCGACAACCTGGCGCTGCTCATCGCCTTGTCGCTGGTGAGCTGGGTGTACGTGGCGCGGCTGATCCGGGGCGAGGTGCTCCGGCTCCGGGAGGAAACCTATATCGAGGCCGCAAGAGCGCTGGGCGTCGGACACACCGGGATCATCGTCCGCCACATCCTGCCCAACACCTGGGGACCGCTCATCGTCACCCTCACCTTCCGCATCCCGGCCGTGATCCTGGCCGAGAGCACCCTGTCCTTCATCGGGCTCGGCATCCAGCCGCCCAAGTCGTCGTGGGGCACACTCGCCGCCGACGGATGGACCTCAATGCAGTTCTACCCCCGACTCATCCTCGCCCCCAGCATCGCCATCTTCATCACCATGATCGCCTTCAACTTCCTGGGCGACGGACTGCGCGACGCCCTCGCCCCCGAGCGCAAGGTTTGACCCCGAGACAATGCTCTCCTGAATAAATGGACCGGAGAACCGCCAAGGCGCCAAGAACGCCAAGAGTTACGATTTTATTACAAGCCTAAGCCCGGCTTCGCGCCGCCGCCAAGCCCACTTCGCCGAAGTAGCTTCGGCTACGAAGGCTGAACCTGCCCGCCGTATGACTTTGGCAGGCGGGAGCGCTATGTCGCGCCGGAGGCCGGGCAAAAGATTTTTTCTCGGCGCTCCAGTCGGCCGGTTCGCCAAGCAGGTCGGGGCCAAAGTTAAAAAGCTTTTTTAAGTCCCGGCGCAAAGAAACACCAAATTCTGCTGGGCGATCCTTGGCGGTCTTGGCGCCTTGGCGTTTTTCTTAGTGTCTATTTCGGACAATAATGCCTCAAGATTAGAAATTTTAATCCGCGAAAAAAAATTGTATTTTCTTGTTGACTTTGCCCCCTATACAAGGCTAGTATATGGAAAGGGAAAAGGGAAAGGCCGCGGCCCATGGATGGCGAGGGTCTGGCGCCCGGAAGACGCGCCGGGCTCCCTGGCCATAAAATATCAACTCCGGGCGCCTATAACTGTCAGCCGCGGCCTTGCAAGAGAAGTGCAGAACGCCCCGCAGATCCAGGCCCGCCGGGCCGGCAAGTCGAGAGGGAGAAAGAACATGGCCAACGTCATCATTTATTTTCATGACCCGACGGAGGGGGCGGCGCTCCGCCGGCCGGTGGGAGACGGGGTCAATTTCACCATGGCCCGGGGCTGGGACGACTTGAGCGGAAGGCTCTCCGAGGGCCGGCCCTGCGACCTCATCATCCTGGAGGGAGCGCCCACCGGGCTCAAGCCCGATCTGGCCCGCCGTATCAAGAAGATCAAGGACATCCCGGTCTTATTCTTCGAGGAAAAAAAGCCCGAGGCGGGTCCCTCCGCCGGCGCCGAGTGCCCGCCCCAGAGCGAGGTCTGGAAGGAGGCCGCCGCCCTCGCCTGTTCCGCCGACCCCATGGAAAAGGCCCGCCAGTTCATGGACGACAACTTCCGCGAGCAGCTCACCCTGGACCAGATCGCCGCCGTCGCCGGAATCTCCGCCAGCTACTTCTGCCGCCGCTTCAAGGGCAGGCTCGGGGAGTCGCCCATCACCTATCTCCGCAACCTCCGCATCGCCCGCGCCTCCTACCTGCTCGAGCACACCAGCCTCCAGCTCGCCGAGATCACCCAGCAGAGCGGGTTCTTCTCCGTCTCCTACTTCTGCCGCGAGTTCAAAAAGGCCATCGGCATCTCCCCCATCCAGCACCGGAGGGAGAGCGGGAGAAAGAAGGTTTAGAGGTTCGAGGACTTGTCCACGGCGATGGCTGATAAATTGAAACGGCAACGGGGTTTAGAAATTACGGCGCGCAAAAACTTCGGCAATGCAATCCGTCAACCCTGAACATCCTTAAATTTAATCTCTTGGCCCCGATGAGCCTCGGGTCTTAAACCTCAAACCAGTGCTGTCCAAAATAAACGGACCGGAGAACCGCCAAGACGCCAAGGATTATTTTTAAACACGATTTTAAGAGGGCTGGGGTGCGAATATTTCTTGCTTGGCGCTCCCGTCGGCCGGTTCGCCAAGCCGGTTGGGGCCAACGCTGCGGAGCTGTTCTTTGCCGGGCCGCCAAGAAACATCATGATTTACTTGGCGATTCCTGGCGCTCTTGGCGTCTTGGCGGTTTTCTTACGGCCTATTTTGGACAAGAGTGACCTCAAACCCCAAACCTCAAACCTCACTCATCCTCACCGGCGCCGCGCGCCAGGCTTGCGCCGCGGCCGGGGCGCCGCGGCCGGGCCGGTGTCCTCGCCCAGGCCCGAGACCACATAGGTCCCGGACCGGCCGTCGCGGTAGAGCATGATCAGACCCTGGTTCTCCGCGTCCTCCAACAGGCCGTTGAACATGCGGTAGCCGTAGTTGCCCTCGTCAAAGCTCGGGTCCTTGCGCTTCATCGTGTCCTTCACCATCGAGGCGTAGATCACCGGCTTGTTCTCACGCATCAAGGCCGTCACCGAATCCAAGAGCAGCCCGAAGACCTCCTTCTTGCCCTCCGGCAGCTTGCCAGAGCCGGCGCCCTGGTCCTTCACCACCGTCTTCAGGTCCTCGTAGTAAATGAACTCGTCGCAGTTGTCGCGCAAAAGCTCGGAGGTCGAGCCGCGCATCCCGAGACCGATCACGTATTTCCCGTTCTCCTTGAGCTTGCTCATCAGCGGCGAGAAGTCCGAGTCGCCGGACACGATGACAAAGGTGTCAATGTGCGCCTTGGCATAGGCCAGGTCAATGGCGTCCACCACCAGCCGGATGTCCGCCGAGTTCTTGCCCGTGATGTCGCGCTTGGGGATCTCGATCAGTTCGATCGCGGCCTCGTGCAGCTTCTGCTTGTAATCCGAGTACCGCACCCAGTCCGCGTAAGCCCGTTTCACGATGATCTTGCCCTTCTCAACCAGCCGCGCCAGAACCCGCGTGATGTCGAACCGCCCGCCGCCTTGCTTGAACCCCAGCGCCAGGTTCTCGAAATCTATGAACACCGCCAGCCTTCGCTCTTGTTCTACTATTTGCATGAATTAGGCTCCTTATTCTCCTGATTACCATAACCGCTTATGCGGGTTTTTGGTTTGTAGTTTGTGGTTTGCGGTTAATGCCCGACAAGCCGGACTTGAATCGGAAACCACAAACCAAAAACCACAAACTACAAACTATCCCAACCCATGAAGCGGCCTGCCCCCGATCAGGTGCAAATGCAAATGAAACACCACCTGGCCCGCTTCCCGGTTCGTGTTGATCACGCAGCGGTAGCCGTCATCCGCGACCCCCAGTTCCCGGGCCAGCCTGGCCGCCGCCGCGAACAGGTCGCCCATCAAGTTCTGGTTCGACTCATTAATGCCGTTCACCGACTCAACGTGCTCGCGCGGCACGATCAGCACGTGCACCGGAGCAATGGGGTGGACGTCCTTGAAGGCCACCAGGACCCCGTCCTCGTAAACCGTCTCCGAGGGTATGGTCCCGGCGATGATCTTGCAGAACAGGCAGTCGTCCGGCATCGTTGGTTCCCCCCTTTTCGGGCCTCGATTCACCGTTTATTCTGGGGCCAAGGCGCTCTATTGTCAAATCCGAAGAAATGCGGTATTAATGGACTATATGATGTCGGCGCGGTATAATCCGGCCGGACCCGGATGGCCCGGCCCATCATCCAACAGCGATTGAGAAAGGAACCCTGAATGCGCGTCAAAGGAACACTGGTCCTGGATTACGTCCGCATAATCCGCGCGAACCGCGGCCAGGACTGGTCCAAGTATCTGACCCCCGAGGACTGGCAAATCATTGACAGCCAGGTGCTGTCCTCGCAATGGTACCCCTATGACTCTTTCCGCCGCATCGCCTTTGCCGTCTTCAAGGTGATCGCCAAGGGCAACCTGAAAACCGCCGAGACCTTCGGCCGCTTCACCGTCAAGAACATGCTCGGAGTGTACAAGAACATCCTCGTGCCCGGCGACCCCGCCGCCAGCATGGACAAGCTGGCCCGCCTCCGCCGCACCTTTTTCGAAGGCGAAATGGACACCAAGATACTCGAGCACGGCAAGGGATGGCTCCGCTACGAGATCATCGTGTTCGCCCAGGAGGAAGACAACGAGCGCATCGAAGCCTTCTGCCACCAGGCCGCCGGAAACCTCATCGAGATCACGGAACAGTCCGGAGGCAAAAACATCAAGGCCGACATCTCCCTCAAATCCACGGGCGGAGAGATCAAGGTGAGCTGGGAATAAATAGTAAGGATGAGGGATGAAGGATGAAACAAGGATGCCCGGTGCTCAGGGGTTCATTCCCGAGCTTTCATCCTTCACCCTTCACACTTTCATACTTTCAAACTCCCGGATGACTCCCGCCCTTGGCCCGCCCCGGGGCAGGCCGTATAATTGAAGAATGCCCGACCTTGCTCCATCCGCGTCCTGCCTGCCCCAGGCCATGGCCCTGCTGGCCGCGGCCTGGGCCGCGGCAAGACTCCTCATCCTGCACGCTCCCGTGATCTTTTTCGCGCTGGCCGCCGGCCGGGCCCTGTATCGCGGCGGCGAGCGGCTCCCGGTCTTGGTCTCGGCGATGGTGATCTATTTCCTCGCCCTCTGCCTACCGTTATGGGCGGGGCCCAGGCTGTCGTTCTGGTGGCTCGCGGCGTGGGCGGCGGCGTACGGAGTAATGGGAATCGCCATCAGGCTATGGGAGGCGCGCAAGGCGGATGCGCGGGCTGAAAACCCGGGCCGCTCCGGAATCGCGCCCGACCCGGCTACGCAGGGCGGCGTCATCACCATCGCGCTCCTTTTGACCGCCCTGCTCGCCACCGGGATTTTTGACCCGCGCTTCGACCACGACCCCCTCACCTATCAGCTTTACTTCGCGGCCACGTGGCTCCATGACGGCCGCGTCTCCATCGTGCCCACTCCCTTCGGCGACCCGTCCCAGGCCTACGGCCCCGCCCTGGCCTCGATGTATTACCTCTGGCTCATGGCGCCCATCGGCAACGACATGCTGGCGCAAGCCGGGCAGTGGCCGTTTTTACTGCTCACGGTCCTGGCCGCGTGCGGACTGGCCGATGAGCTCGGCGCCGGCGAGCGCCGCGCCTTTCTCGCCGGGCTCTTCATCTTCATGGCGCCGCTCACGGTTTACGAGGGCCGGAGCGCGCTCTCCGACCTCGCAACGGCCGGCTTTTTCGCATCGTCCTTGTATTTCCTGGTCCGCGCCGGCCGCGTGCGCAAGCCCGTGGACCTGGCGCTCGGGCTCCTGGCCGCGGGGCTGATGGCCGGCTGCAAGTTCACGGCCGCGCCCCTCCTCGTCCTCCTCCTGCCGCTCCTCGGTTTCGCGGGCTTGCGCGCTCGCGGCCGAGGGGCCTGGGCCGCGTGGCTTGCCGGTATCGCCGCCGCCATGGCCGGCGGCGGAATCTGGTGCGCCCGCAACTGGCTCATCGCCGGCAACCCCTTTTTCCCCATCAGCATCTCCGTCATGGGCCATGAAATTTTCCCCGGGCTTTACGGCCGCGAGCAGATGTTAAGCTGGGTGTTCCACCAAGAGGGAATGCGGGCCTGGCGGGACGTGATGAGCGCTAATTTCTCGCCGCTGCTGCTGGGCCTCGGCGCGCTGGCGCTCATTGGTCTCGTGGCGATGCGGGCCGGGATGGCGCGTCCCGCCATCATCTACATGGCGCTCCTGCCGCTCCTTATTGACCGCATGTACTGGGAGGTGATGCCCTTTCAGGTGGACCGCTTCTGGATCCCCGCCGTCCCGGTCCTGGCCGCGGCCCTGGCCGCCGCAAGCTCATGGCGCTGGCCCCTGGCCGTTGCCGCCCTGGCCCTGGCCTACGCCGGCCTGTTCATCTTCCCGGTTCCCGAGATTCCAGGCCCCGATACCCTGCTCTGGATCAAGATCGCCCTGCCCTTCTCAGCCGCCGCGGGCTTGGCCCTGGCCTTTGCTTACCGCCGGCTTTGCCAAGCGGCCTCGAAAAAAAGCCCGGCCACAACGCCATCCGCCTGGCCGCATCCGCCCGCGTTGTCCATTGTGGCCGCGGCATTTTTCTTTCTCATCACCGCGGCGGGCCTCCGCTCCTACGAGTACCGCCGCGCGGCCGCGCTCTCCGGCCTGAAGTCCGGCCCGGGCTGGCTCGCGCTGCCCTGCTCCGCCGGCGGCGCCACCGTGGCCTACACCGGCGCCAATATGCCCTACCCGCTCCTGGGACCCCGGCTCCAAAACCGCGTGGAGTACGTGTCGCCCTCCGGCCGCGTCATGCCCCTGGACCACGAGCTGTTCCGCGACATGGGCCGCCAGGCCCCGCGCTTCCAGACCCCGGAGCCCATGCTCTCCGGACTCTCCCTGGCTAAGGAGCAATGGGCGCACGGCGTGGCCGCCTCCGGCGCCGATTACCTGTTCGTGACGAGGCTCAGCCGCAACGCGCTGCTCAACACCGCCCACGACCCGGACGGCTGGCCCCTCGAAGACTCCTGGGCCCGATCCGCGCCCCGCGCCTTCCCGCCAGTGTACCAGGACCGGTTCACCAGGATTTACCAGGTGGACCGATCCGCTCCACTCTCCCTTCCCGACAAGAAAACCGACCGCCCCGCCGACGCCATCGCCGCCTGTTCCTCAGCCGCCAACCCCGACTGCCCCCGATTCTTCCCCCTCGCCCCCATGGCCCTCCGCTCCATCCAAACCAGCCCATGATGCCCCAACACCCGCAGATGCGGCCCAGGGGCTGCGGGCGCCCTTGCAGGTCTTCACCCCTACCAATTATTGCATACGCGGATCAGGGGGAGCGGGTGCCCTCACCCGCGCTCACCCGCGTCTCAAAATTTTTATCTTGACCTGGAACCCAACCGCCACTCCGTTGTCTATTAACTATCCCCGAAAGGAAGCCAAACCCTTTCATCAGCACAACCGCCCCGGGTAACCCGCCTGGGGCGGTTGTGTTTTTATGAATCTCATGCATTTTTCTGAAACCTTTGTTCAGAAAATGAATCTAAATAAGTGAATCCCCGAAAAGAAGCCAAACCTTTTCATCATGCAACCGCCCCCGGGAAGTTCCCAGGGGCGGTTGCATTTATAAGCATTTCAATAAGTTATAGCGACGATGGACCATTCAAGCAACCAAGAGCTCGCACAGAGACACTGAGGCACAGAGATTTATGGGGTTTCAATAAGACTGTTCCGGTCTTTTCATCAAAAAAACCAATTAAAACCTCTGTGTTCTCTGTGCCTCTGTGCGAGATCCCCCTCTCCTGATTCCATTCCGGGCATTTTTTGTAAAAATTTCGTGCTTCCCCGCTTGCTTTTTCCGCGGGAATGACTATAATGACCACAGATTAGCACTCTACTAGGGGAGAGTGCTAATCCGTTCTTAGGACTATCAAACCGGAAAAATACGGGAGAAAGGAGTAAAGCTATGAAAATCAAGCCGTTACAAGACCGCGTACTGGTGACCAGGATCGAGAAGGAGGAAAAGACGGCCGGAGGGATCATCATCCCGGACACGGCCAAGGAAAAGCCCGCGGAGGGCAAGATCGTGGCGGTGGGCCCGGGCAAGACCACTGACGAGGGCAAGGTGATCAAGTTGGACGTCAAGGTCGGCGACCACGTGCTGTTCGCTAAATACGGCGGGACCGAGGTCAAGGTTGACGGGGTCGAGTACCTCCTGATGCGGGAGGAAGAGATCCTGGGCGTGATCGAGGGATCGGGCTCCCATAAAGATTCCAAGAAGAAAAAGAAGTAATTAAATAAGTCAGGGAGGACAAGGACATGGCTAAAGATATAAAGTACTTCGAGGACGCCCGGGCCAAGATGCTGGCGGGGCTCAATACCCTGGCCGACGCCGTCAAGGTGACGCTCGGCCCGCGCGGCCGCAACGTCATCATAGATAAGTCGTTCGGCTCGCCCACCGTGACCAAGGACGGCGTGACCGTGGCCAAGGAGATCGAGCTGGAGGACAGGTTCGAGAACATGGGCGCCCAGATGGTGCGCGAGGTCGCCTCCAAGACCTCCGACGTCGCCGGCGACGGCACCACCACCGCCACCGTGCTGGCCCAGGCCATTTACCGGGAGGGCGCCAAGATCGCCGCCGCCGGCAACTCGCCCATGCCCATCAAGCGCGGCATTGACAAGGCCGTCGCGGCCGTGATCGAGGAGCTCAAGAAGCTCTCGTCGCCGACCAAGGACAGAAAAGAGATCGCGCAGGTCGGCACCATCTCCGCCAACTCCGACCCCGAGATCGGCAACATCATCGCCGAGGCCATGGACAAGGTCGGCAAGGAAGGCGTCATCACCGTCGAGGAGGCCAAGGGACTCGACACCACCCTGGAAGTGGTCGAGGGCATGCAGTTCGACCGCGGCTACCTCTCGCCCTACTTCGTCACCGACGCCGAGCGCATGGAGGCCATCCTCGAAGACGCCTACATCCTGACCAACGAGAAGAAGATCTCCAACATGAAGGAACTGCTGCCGCTCCTCGAAGCCGTGGCCCGCGCCGCCAAGCCGCTGCTCATCATCGCCGAGGACCTGGAGGGCGAGGCGCTCGCGACCCTCGTGGTCAACCGCCTCCGCGGCACCCTTCAGGTCTGCGCCGTCAAGGCCCCCGGCTTCGGAGACCGCAGAAAAGCCATGCTCGAGGACATCGCCATCCTCACCAACGGACAGGTCATCACCGAGGACCTGGGACTAAAGCTCGAAAACCTGCAGCTCAAGGACCTGGGACAGGCCAAGCGCATCGTCATTGACCGGGACCACACCACCATCGTCGGCGGCAAGGGAGCCAAGGACCAGATCACCGGGCGCATCAACCAGATCCGCACCCAGATCCAGGAAACCACCTCCGACTATGACAAGGAAAAACTCCAGGAGCGCCTGGCCAAGCTCGTCGGCGGCGTCGCCATCATCAACGTCGGCGCGGCCACCGAGTCCGAGATGAAGGAAAAGAAGGCCCGCGTCGAGGACGCCATGAACGCAACCAAGGCCGCCGTCGAGGAAGGCGTCGTGCCCGGCGGCGGCGTCGCATACATCCGCGCCCAGAAGGCCCTCGACAAGCTCAAGCTCGACGAGGACGAGATGTTCGGCGTCCGCATCGTCAGGAAGGCCCTCGAAGAACCGCTCAAGTGGATCGCCAAGAACGCCGGCGTGGACGGCTCCATCGCCGTCGAAAAAGTCAAGCAGGGAAAAGGCGCCTTCGGCTTCAACGCCCAGACCCTCGAATACGCCGACCTCATCAAGGACGGGGTCATTGACCCCACCAAGGTCGTCCGCATCGCCCTCCAGAACGCCGCATCCGTGGCCTCCCTCATGCTCACCACCGAGGCCATGGTCGCAGACATGCCCGAGAAAAAATCCCGCATCCCCGGAATGCCCCACGGCGGAATGGGCGGAATGGGAGGAATGGGAGGAATGGGCGGCATGGACGGCATGATGTAATTACATCCGCGAAACCTCGCCAACCAAGGCGGGCCCTCGGGCCCGCCTTTTTTTTGCGCCGTGTCCACTGCCGTCAAATCCAGGCCACGGAGCCCGTTTCCCCAAAAATTTTTACCCTGTTTCGTCACGGTGTCCAACAAAATCCGCGGCTTGCCCGCCAGGGCCCCATTTTCTGTGGCCCAAGGGCTGGGACGCGGAGGCACTTTCGCGGCCCAATTCCCAGGCCCCTGTGGCCTGCGGTCCGGGCCGCAAAAACGCCTCCGTGTCCTAACCATCAGGCCACCCGCGTCCTATAATCCAGGCCACGAAATGACGCACCGAAACCGGCCCTTAAATTTACTTTTTTGACCCAACCATTCATTTTTCGTAGAGCCATTCTCACCTCGGAAAAATAGTAGCAAGTAGCCAGTAGCCGGTAGCCAGGGCTCAAACCCCAAACCTCAAACCCCAAACCTCCCTCATGCCCCCCTACTATTCGCAAACTGGTCGCACCGAAAAGGAAAAAAAGTAATGGTCCAAGGAAAGGGAGTAGCCAGCAGCCAGGGAGAAGATAAAAAAGGCTTGAGGTTTGAGGTGTGAGGTTTGAGATTGGAGGCTTAAGATCGGGATGTTAACCACAAACCCCAAACCCCAAACCTCAAACCTTTCTTCCCTCCTTCGTGCCCTTGGTGTCTTCGTGGTTCAATTCTCTTTCCTCAAACCTCAAACCCCAAACCTCAAACCTCATTTTCCCCTTGACATCGAACCATGAAGGGATATACTGGACCGAGAATCGCGGGAAGGAGAAGGAAAGGCCGGATGGTGAGCGGAAGAAAATATGAACCACAAAGGCACAAAGAACACAAAGAAAAAAACATTCTTCCCCCTTCGTGCCCTTTGTGCCTTGGTGGTTAAATTCTTTCTCTTCCCTGGCTACCGGCTACTTGCTACTGGCTACTTTTTCCCCACTTTTTGCTTGACATGGAAGCAGGAAGGGATATTCTGGCAGAGAGATTACGGGAGGGGATGGACAGGAAAGGCAGGATGGGGAATGGGACCGGAAAGCGGCGGGCGCGGGGAAGAATGATGAGGCTAATGTTAAATGTTAAGACCTGACCCCAATCACTTCGTGGTTCAATTCTCTTTCCTCAAACCTCAAACCTCAAACCTTTCTTCCCCCCTTCGTGCCCTTGGTGTCTTCGTGGTTCAATTCTCTTTCAACAAACCCCCAACCTTTCCTCCCGGGATATTGATGTCCCCGATCCCGTCCAACCCTTGATACCACAGGGTATCATGGTTGCGGATCATGGGACCATCGTCTTTATCCGCCCATGGCCTTGACCGCTTCCACGGACCATTGCAGAGCGCCATCAAAGGCCTCGCGGGTCAGGTCCGCGCGCGAGAGGCTAAGGACCAGGGAATGGCTGGGAAGATAAAACATTACGGAGATGATGGCCTTCGAGAGCAAGGGCAGGCCCTCACGCACCACCGGCAAGGACAAGCTTGAGTAGTCCTCTGAAACAGGATGGACCGCAAAGATATAATTCCCAGCCAGCTCCGTACCGGCCAGTCCGGGAATCTGGGCCAGGTCCTCCTCCGGATCAATCTCATCGTCCTCCCGGCGCCGCTCCAGCTCGATGATTTCTTCCCCGTCCGGGTCCTTCACCTCTCCCACGGTCAGATACCAACGCTTGGCCTTTTTGGGCAGGTATTCCAGGACGACCTTGCTCATCCCCGCGCGGCCTTCCATCCGCCTCTCCTGCGTCCCCTCCACCGGTTTTAAATCATACGCCGCCACGAGCTCGGCCCACAATGGATCGCCGCTGAACAGAACCTGAATCTTCTCCCGGATACCCATTTGGTTTCGGCCCTCCTTGATTTTTCCTCGCCAGGAATGCAACAACATCCCCTGACCAATGGCGCGGACAATCTTGTCCGCTGACAACCTATTGTACATCGCGACCAAAATAACGCCGCCTCGGTGAAACCGCAAGCTGGAACGCAGTATCCAAACCTCCCCCTCCCCAAGCTGCCGGCTGCTTTTTTTCTTTTTCCGCTTGACATGGAATCAGGACGGGATAGACTGGCAGGGGATTACGATGACGATCAAGGAGATTCAAGATAAGATCAAGGCCGGCAGCCACCGCTATTCGGACCATGCGGTGAAAAGAATGATTAAAAGGTCAATTGAGGACCATGAGGTTGAGCAGGCTGTTTTAACGGGAGAGATCATAGAAGAGTACCCCCGCGATAAGTATTCTCCCAGCTGCCTGGTTTTCGGAACCACGGACAAGGGGAGGCCCTTGCACGTCCAGGTTTCATTTCCGCCCCAAGTTGTTATAATAACCGTATATGAGCCGGATCAAGATGAATGGACGGATTATCGGGTCAGGAGGAGGTGAAGCAACATGAAATGCGTATTCTGCGGCGGCCAAACCAAAAGCCAAAAAGTGACCTTTGTTGATGACGAGCAAGGCAAATACCTGGCGGTCGAGAACGTACCCGCCCAGGTCTGCACCAGGTGCGGAGAAAAAACCTATGACCCCGAAACCACCAGGCTCCTCCTCGACTACGCCCGCAACCGCCGCCACCCCGCCAAAACCTTTAACATGCCCGTCTTCGACTTCGAAAAACCCGGCGACAGGCCATGAGCGGGCCTTAAGGAGTAGCCGGCAGCCAGTAGCCAGGGAAAAGCTTAAGACTTGAGGCTTGGGGCTTGAGGCTTGAACCACAAACCCCAAACCTCAAACCACAGACCTTCCTTTCTTCCCTTCGTGCCTTCGTGGTTCAATTCCCCCTCTTCAACCACAAACCCCAAACCTCAAACCACAAACCTCATTTTATGCTTGACATCGAACCAGGAAGGGATATACTGGACCGAGAATCGCGGGAAGGGATGGACGGGAAAGACGGGATGGGGAGCGGAAGAAAATATGAACCACCATGCCACCAAGATCACGAAGAACAATAAATCATCCTTCTTCCCTTCGTTCCCTTGGACTTCGACGAGCTCAGTCGAGTCGTGCCTTCGTGGTTCAATTCTCTTTCTTCCAACCCCAAACCTCAAACCACAAACCTCATTTTTCCCTTGACATTGAACCCGGAAGGGATATACTGGCGGAGAAATTACGGGAGGGAATGGACGGGAAAGGCGGGATGGGGAACGGGACCGGAAAGGGGAGCGCGGGGAGAAGAATGAGAAGGATAATGTTAAATGTTAAGACCTGATCCCAATCCCATGCCAATCCCCATGCCAATCCCCACCACCAATCCCCACCAACAGCCCCTTGAGACCAGAAGCCGCTTTTTCCAAATATAATTAGAGAGGGTAGGAAAATGATGGCAAAGACTTACTCACCTACAGACATTTTTTTTGATCCATTAGTTGATAGAGATTATTATTACACCATCCTTCCTCTTCTTCCGTTACTATATGATCATATTTATATTTATTATCCGAGTGACAATTGGGCCAAGGTTACAAATTACCTTTCTCCGACGACACGTATTAGCTACATTCAAAATCTGAGACATTGGATTAGCAAAGGAGTAATTATACCAGTCTTAAAAGGTGAATATCCATTGAAAGATGACATAAGAAAAAAGAGATCTGAAATGGATGGGCCTTCCGAAGAGTTTAAAAATGTTCTGAAAAAATATAGAAAGGACTATCAAGAATCTTTAATAACTCTTGATGTACAATCAACGCTAAGAGGGTATGATGAAGCTAGAAAACTAATTCAGGAAATTGGGAACGAAGAACAAATCATTAATATGATTAAGCTAGACCTTAATGAAGCTATTCCCGACCTTTTTTATTATTATGCCGGCGGACCAAGAGCAACCAGTTCTAAATTGCTCCTAGAGATAATCAGTGCATATAAAAATGACGATTGGATTAGAAAAGATAACGAGCTTGGAGAATATTTGCTTCCAAGCACTGCTGCATACCAATATCATGCCATTACAGATCTTGGTGAAAAAAAGAGAATAGAAGATATATATCATAATACTATTATTGTAAGAGCAGTTGATATTCTTGATGAGAAACGACTCAGACGAGATATTTGTGAATGGCCTGAAAAAGATAATATTGAAACATGGCGTGAGTTGGGTCTTCACAGAATATTGAGAGTGTTCTTACACTCACAGGCAATTTCAAATAATCCAGATGTACAAGCAAATGAACTAGAATACACAAGCATAGAGCTTGGCAATAGATTAACTAAACTTCGATCACAACTTCCAGGTGAATTGGCATCTCTTTTAGTTGACAAAGGATTGTTATCGCAAATTATTATTTGCCTTACTGCGTCACTAGGCATTGTAATTGGTGATGCAACATCAACAATTATTGGAGGCTTGGTAACTCTCTGTGTGGGCAATATAGGAAGCAAAGCTATTTTATTCAGCCTAAAGAGGATAAAATGGGATAAATTCATTGATGCTATTGAAGATGTTTTAGGCTCCAAGTCAAATAGAACGTTGGAGAGCATTGCACTTGCCTTTGGAGATGTTATAGTCTTAGGAAGAGAGTAGAAAGAAATTATTTATGTTCATCCGGTTAAAGAGTACTTTTGCTGATGAAGATGAAGCAGTCTCATCTTAAAATATTCATTATCACGATATCCATAAGCCTGTCTTTTCAGTGGGGATTGGGGTCATCTATAAAAGTCCCAGTCAAGACAAATCTCTCTTTTCCTGAAGACAAATTTTCTTCATCTGGGAAGGGCTCCCCCCTCGCCATCGCCGCTGTGCGGGATCGGGATCGGGGGTCAGGTCTCGACATTAGACATTTGTTTACGTATTCAGGGTATGTTTAATCAACCCTTACCGGGTTGGGCGGTGGTGATGGGATTGTGTCCCAGGGTAGGCCGAAGACGGCCAACCCTGGGCTATTTTATGTTTGCCCTTTCAGGGAGTAACAATAATGCCGCGGCCAGGGGATGCGAATTGTGTGGGTGGGGGTCAGACCCTTGTTTGACTGTTTAACGGGGCGGAATTTTTCAGCCGTCTTTATCTCGCCCTTTCAGGGCTGAAAAGGATATTTGGGGCGGCGATATCCCAGGGTAGGCCGGGGACGGCCAACCCTGGGCTATTTTATGTTTGCCCTTTAAGGGCGTAACAATAATGCCGCGGCCAGGGGATGCGAATCGGGAGAGGTTGTGGCGGGCATCAAAGAAAGGTTTGTGGTTTGAGGTTTGTGGTTTGTGGTTGAAGAAAGGAGATTGAACCACGAAGGCACGAAGGTAGGAAAAGAGGTTTGTGGTTTGAGGTTTGTGGTTTGTGGTTTAATAGCCAAACCTCAGACCTCAGACCTCAAGCCTCACACCTCAAACCTCAATCCTCGCGCCCGGACCTCAAACCCCAAACCTCACACCTCAAACCTCATCTCCCTTGATTCATGATGCTTGATCGGGCATAGTTGGGCCATGTGGAGAACAGGTTTGTGGTTTGGGGTTTGCGGTTTGTGGTTGAATAAATGAAGATTCGGGATCAGGGCCGGGAATTGGAACGACAAACCACAAACGACAAACTTCGCGTTGGCCGGGG
>Ga0307379_10005562_pt1 | contig 17534 bp, 16 predicted proteins | sample UN2MG_FD_202237 | JGI IMG/M metagenome (GOLD analysis project Ga0307379, IMG submission 202237) | Soil microbial communities from Risofladan, Vaasa, Finland - UN-2 | ecosystem: Environmental > Terrestrial > Soil > Coastal area > Acid sulfate soil | place: Finland: Risofladan, Vaasa | collected... | reverse complement strand
TGGGCTCTGCCGGAAGGCGTGCCCGCAAGACGCGATCAGCGGCGAACGGAAGAAGCCGCACGTCATCGACCAGGCGAAGTGCGTGCAGTGCGGCGCCTGCCTGGCGGCGTGCTCCTTCTCCGCGGTGGCCAGACTGTAGTACGAGTAGGCAATAATGCAACTCACAGTCGACGGGGTGACAGTCGAAGGGTATGCAGGCGAGACGGTTCTCGCGGTGGCGCGCAGAGCGGGTGCGGAGATCCCGGCGCTCTGCTCTCACGCGGCGGTGACGCCGTACGGCGCCTGCCGTCTCTGTATGGTGGAGGTGAAGCGGAACGGGCGGAGCCGGATGGTGGCATCGTGCTCCTACCCCGCGGAGGACGGATTGACGGTGCTGACTCACACCGAGAGAGTGCAGCGAGCGCGGCGGGGAGTGGTCGAGCTGCTCATGGCGCGGGCGCCCGAATCCAAGGAACTGCGGGCGCTGGGCGCGTCGATGGGCGTAGGAGAGCCGCGCTTCCCGACGATCGGGCAGGCAGAGGGGGGCTGCATTCTCTGCGGGCTGTGTGTCGCCGTGTGCCGCGACGTCATCCATGCCTCGTCGGTATCGTTCGCCAATCGGGGTGTCGACCGAGCGCTAACGACTCCGTTCCTGGAACCCTCAGAGGAGTGTATCGGGTGCGGCGCGTGTGCGGCCGTCTGTCCGGTCGGAGCCATCGAGACCCGAGTGAGCGGTGATGAAATTGAGATCGCGCCGTTTGGCAACCGGGTCAGGCTGGCGCGCTGCGCGGAATGCGGCACCCCGATTGGCTCTGTACCTCTCGGCGAGCGAGTTCAGAGGGAACTCGGCGACCGATCCAGCCCCACGGTCGGGCTCTGCATCGACTGCAAACAGCGGCAGACGGGGGCCAGGGCATGGAAGATAGCGCGGCTGGGGGTGGGGGCTGCCGGGCTTCGCGGATAGCAGCGCTCGGCATGTACATGCCGAGCGAGAAGGGCCGGCGGGGGAACCGACTGGCGATTCGTTTCCCCCGCACCCCCTTTCACTCGCTTTTGACGCTCCTGGCGATGACTAAAACGAAATGGCGCCCGCCACCCGAAATCCATGAGAGCCAGCCCATACCCCCCCCCAAAGACCCCTGTTTCCCCACGGGGTCATGCCGGTGCTCTCATGTCGAACCCAGAGATGGCTGTTGTCGTTGCGTCGGGGCGCCAGCAACGACGCAACGAAGGGGGACTTCGGGGCCAGTCTCAGCGATCGTAGAGGATTCGGCCCTCACAAATTCAGGAGGGCCGGAGTGTGCTATTGCTGAGTCTTTCCTGCCCGGCGGGCCGCGCTGGCATTCTTCCGCGCTCGCCCCGACGCCAGCCTTGTCGCCCCGTCGCCGAGGCCACGCACGTGCGCTGTGATCAACCTCTTGACGCGGATGCCCGGTTCCCTCCCGCCAAGATGCTTCTCGTGCGGTTATTTGACAACCAGAAGATATACCGGTAGCATGCTGGTACGCCGTGCGCGTAGGGCGAGCAATGGCGCGGTACGACGGGACAGGAAAGGGGGATCGTGAGGATGGCTCTCGACCTTCGGAAGATAGAATGGGGCACGCCGGACGCCAAGCAGGAACTCCGTACCGGCGATGGAGAGGAGTACAAGAAGCTCTTCGTCACGTTCGACGATCTCGCCACAACGATTCTCCCGCAGCACTTGGTTGTCTGGGGGGGGCGCGGTTGCGGCAAGTCAGCGGTTGCGTGGTGGCTCAAGCAACAGATTGACTCAGACGGGATGGTCATCCCCATCGACTTCGAGGACGCAGAGGGGTGGGTCAACAGCGCGCTTCACCACGTGGGCGTTCTGTCAACAGTCGGGAACTTCCCCACGATCAAGTTCGTTTCTGACGCGTGGTATCACGCGATCGTTGTGGAGCTCATGCGAAGGCTCGTGAGTCAGAAGTACATCGGGATTCTGCGTGGCCGGGACGTAGCTGTCAGGTATCTGAAGAAGCACAGCGCGGCAAAGGAGGACTTGATCCAGACATTGGCTCACTCATTGGAGCGAGTGCCGCAACTGCTCGATGGCATGCAGGGACTATCACAAGACGTGATCGGCAAGTCCCTTGCCGTGACCGCCAAAGGCCTGCTCGCACTGGAGTCGTTCCTGACGGCCAACGCCGAGTTTACTCACGCGGAGAGCGTTGCCTTCGATTCAGTGCTGCACGCAGACCAATTAGAGATACTGGTGGTGGTTGACAGCATCGACAAGTGGCTCGGCCCCGTCTGGGCTCCCGAAGCGAGAGAGGAATACATGGCTCTCTGCCAGACAGTCAGAGGGCTGACGAAGGCTCTCATGCGTCTCCAGGAGGGGCCTCTGCACTCTAAGGTGTCCGTGAAGGCGTTGCTCCCGCGCGATATGCGGGAGTACATCAAGGATCGGTCCACGGAGCATGAACTTCACTATCACCACGAGATGCAGTGGAAGGGCCAGGACCTCGCGCAGTTCGTGGCGAGGAGAATCGCGCGAGGACAGAATCTCGACGATCCCCCCACTCTGGCGAACACGTGGGGTGTGCTCTTCCCTGACCAGATAGAGAACATCGCTACGGGTGTGAGGCACGATCCGTTTGAGTATATGCTGCGGCATTCTCACTACCGCCCGCGCGAAATCCTAATGCTGTGCAGGCTACTGACCGAACATGCGGTACGCGTGGAGCGCGCTCAATTGAAGCCCAAGGAGTTCACCCGCTTGGTCCACGAGCACTCCGTGACACAGGCGAAGCTGCTCCTTGATGAGAATCGATATGCATACCCACAGGTGTACGAGGCCGTCCACAAACTGGATGGCTTGCCCCCGGCAATCGAACGCGATGAGTTGTTCAGTCGGCTCCGCGGGGTCACCCTCCCTAGGTCCGCCCATGACCTTGGCGATTTGGCACAGATCTTCTATGACATGGGCGTGCTAGGCGTCGTCACCGATCCCAGGGCTGCCGAGGAGCGCGGGCTGGCGCTTCCTTATACGGCGTTCCACGGAGAGAGGCACTGCTTCGCTTTTCGCCATTTCGCCAGAGATCTGACAGTCGCTGCCTTCGACACCTTCATTGTGCATCCTATGTTCTTCGGGCTGCTCGCGAGCGATGCCAAGAAGGATGACATGACCATCTGCCACAATGAGCCGATGGAGTGACGCCACACGGCCTCCTACGCGGTTAGAGGCGGGAGCACCGAGCCAACTCAATCCGAAACCCTACCTGACCTGTCCCCTTGAGTAGAGGTGTCACTCCAGCTTGCCCCGCCCGCGCTCGCCACGCCGACGTAGCTGCCCCGCTCACTCCACCATACAGTCCCCAGTGATCTCCTCGAACATCTCCTTCGCTTCCTCGATGTTGGCGAACGGCATAGCCTTCCTGACATCCGGCGATGTACTCAGCTTCCCTCGCTCATCAGTGAAGTGAAAGCTACCCCCGCCTTGCTCGCTCTGATAGAAGTACACGACCACCTTCTTGCTCTTGATCTTCGGGCTGGCTGTCATCGCGGGTCCCCCTTGTGCTCTGGGCTGGTGGCAGTCTACCACCCAAACGCCTGCCTGTCTATGGTCTTGAGGCAGCCCCCTCGCCCACGACTCCCTTACTGAGCTACCGCGAGCCTCTTTCTCAAGCTTCGCGCCGTGCGCGGTAGTGCCCGCACTCGTCATAAAGAAGCAATAGAGCGCGTGCCACAGGTCGTCGTGTGTTGTTGTGCAGCGGACGCGGCTAGGGAGTAGTTATCGTCAGGAGCCGGAAGAGCGAGCGAAAGGGGGTGCGGGGGAAACGAATCGCCGGTCGTTTCCCCCGCCGGGCTCTTCCGCTCGGCATGGATATGCCGAGCATTACTATAATCCCATAAACTCGATAAGTGGGCGAGCCGGGAGTCGAACCCGGATGGCTGTTAACCACAGGATTCTAAGAGATTCCAGCAGAGCCCCTTCTGCAAGAAGTTGAACGCGATGAGTGCGCAGCCGATGTTCAGGAAGGCAAGGTGCATATCAGCCCGGCGCTGTCATCGGTGGCGCGGGTCCGTGGGAGCACGGACCGCTGGCGTCGAGTAGGGGTAGTGGAGCCGCCACATCGCAGGGGACGCGCAGAACGCACCTCAGGTTGAACAAGAAGGTGAGAACGGGACTCGCGAGCGGCTGGATAGCATCTCCTCACAAAGGAACGAGATGCCCCAGAGGTCCCCGGATAGGATTCCAGTAGAGGACAGCGGTCGCTCAGCGACACTGCCTCACACCGACTAGCTCAGGCAGCAGTCCGATCCCTCGTGCGACCGTGTCTGCTCACGCAGGAACTGAGCGACCTGCTGGTATGTCGGGATCGCGCGTCGTCCGCCGAGGGCGCGGCAGCTCAGGGCGGCGGTGGCTGAGGCGAGGGCGACGCAGTCGCTCAGGGATAGGCGAGCTGCCAGCCCATAGGCAAAAGCGCCGTGGAAGACGTCGCCGGCGCCTGTGGTGTCTGTAACCTCGGTGCGAAAGGCTGGGAAGTGCTCCACTCTGTCGTCGTTCAGGTAGTAGCAGCCCTCGGCGCCAGCGGTGATGAGCACGAGCGAAGGCCCCAGCTGGCGCAGGGTCCCCAAGCGGTCCGCCCAGTCGCCTTTGGGTGAGGGCTGCTCCGCGCAAGTGCGCGGAACGATCAGCACATCGACCGCTTTGGCGAGCTCCCGCAGGCTCTGCTGGGGGCAGAAGTCCCCGACAACCGGCACGCTGGCTTTGCGGGCGTTCCGCGCTAGGGCGAGGCTTGCCTCCGGCCAGACGGCATCGACCAGAACCGCATCACACGGAGCCTCGAGGCGCGAGGCGGCGGTCAGCTGCGCTTTGGTCGGGGTGGGACCTCGCCGGTGGAAGATGGTGCGTTCGCCGGTACCCTCGGTCACGTGGATGAAGCTCACCGCGGTCCTCGCGCGGGGGACCGTCTCGACGCCCTGGATATCGACGCCTTCTGCCTTGAGTCCGGACAGCACGAGGCGGCCTTCATCGTCGTCGCCGACCCAGCTTCGCAGCTTCGTCTGTGCCCCGAGGCGAGCCGCCGCCACCAGAGCCGTCGCAACGAGTCCGCCTCCTTCCATCGCGCAGTCGCTGACGCTGGCTTGATGGCCAGGGGGAGCATGGGGGGCGATGAACAGATGGTCGAGACAGGCGACGCCAAGCCCAGTGATCCGCGGCTGCCTGGGCGGCGCGACGGTAAATCCGGTCGGCTCCGGGGTCGCTTCAGGACGGCCGCCGACTGACTCCGGGGTCGGTGGGTTTCTCATGCCCAGCGCTCATTCGTCCCGGCGAAGAGGCGGATCTTGGCTGCGGCGAGCTCACGGGCGGCGGCCTTGCCGGCACCGAAGAGAGCGGGAACGTTGTACTTGAAGCTCCTCTCTTCCTGGGCCGCCGCGTAGGCGCGCCCAAACGCGGCAATAAACTCGGTGCACACATTCACCTTGGCGATTCCGAGCTGGATGGCCTCCGCCACTTGGTTGTCGGGGGTGCCGCTGCCGCCGTGGAGCACGAGCGGCACGGCGACCTTCGAGGCGACCTCTGCCAGACGCGCGAGGTTGAGCTTCGGCTCATAGGCGTACAGACCGTGCGCAGTCCCGACGGCTACGGCGAGCGCGTCGACGTCGGTCTCCTCTACGAAGCGTCGGGCTTCCTCGGGATCGGTCTGCATGGCATCCTCCTCCGAGACATCGCTTCGCGCCTCTGCGCCCGCGAGACGCCCCAGTTCCGCCTCGACCGATACGCCACGAGGGCGCGCCAGCTCGACGACCCTCCTCGTGACATCTCTGTTCTCTTCATAGGGCAGCGCGGACGCGTCTATCATGACCGATGTGAAGCCCGCGTCGATCGCGGCCGCGGCGAGGTCGATAGTATCGCCGTGGTCCAGATGGAGTGCGACCTCTGCCTGGGAGTTGTCTGCCACCCTGAGCGCGATCTCGGAGAGCGCCTGCAGACCGGCAAACTCGATCTCGAACGGTCCCGCCTGCAGGATGACCGGAGCGCCCACCGTCTCCGCTGCTTCCACGATGGCTTGTGCCGAATCCAAGGACCAGAACTCGAAGGCGCCGACGGCGTAGCCCCCTGCTCGGGCAGGCTTCAGGACTTCCTCCAGGGTTCTCAACATACTAGTTGCCCTATCGCATCTGCGATCGTGGCGCCGGGGCGCGCAAGCCGTGCCACTGTCATTCTTCGCACAGGTGCGCCAGATAATCGTAGCTGATCCGGACGCTCTCCATGGTATCGCGCCTCGACTCATCCTGTTCGACAATATACCATTCTGCTCCCGCCGCGTCGGCGGCGGCAACGATTTCCGGGATATCGAGCACACCCTCCCCCACCTCTGCGTAGAACTGGTCTTCGCCAGGCTCCATGTCCTTCATGTGGATGAGAGGCGCCCGACCGGAGAAGGCCTTGATGTACTCGACAGGGTCGCGCCCAGCGCGCGCGAGCCAGTAGACATCAAGCTCAGCGTTCACCGCGGGGGACAACCGATCGAACAGATGATCGTAGCCTCGCTCGCCATCATGCAGATCGAACTCGAAATGGTGATTGTGGTATGACAGCCTCACGTCGTGCTTGACGAGCACCTCTGACACTTCGTTGAGGAACTCGGCGTGCTCCTGATAGCCCGCTAGACTACGTCGACGCTCGTGAGATATACCGCTGACGAAGTCTCGGTACCCAATCTCGATGCTCTCCTCAATCATGGGTGTCTTCCCATCAAGACACTGAGCGACATCGAGATGCCGGGAGATGGCTCTCATCCCGAGGTCATCGAGAAGCCGGCGGAACTCCGCCGGTGGCATCGGCAGGTCGGCGATCTCGACGGCGCGATAGCCTATGTCGGCAAGTCGTTTCAGGGCGCCGGCGAAGTCCTGCTCGAGGTGATCTCGCACGGTCCAGATATTCAGTGCAATCTGGTCTTTTCTCACTCCGAGTTACTCCTCTCCGTCTCGTCCTCGGCCCCCGCAGACGTGGAGCCGTCCTGCAGCAGGCTCGCGATTCGCCTTGGCACCCTCTGCTCCTTGTGCTCTCCCACAATCCTATCCGGACAGTCCTTGGGACCACCGCTTCCTTGTGAACTGGTAGTACCGTGCGGCCCAGGGCCGGCCCTACGCGCCGTCTACTTCACCGTTCCTTCGTTCAGCCAGACATCCAGCCGCGGCGTATCCCACGTGTACGGCTTAGTCACGATGTCCAGCCGTCCGTCGCCGTTCACATCCGCGAGGCGGGAATCGTGGTTGCCGATGCCCACGGACAACTCCTGCACCTTGAAGTTCCCCTGCCCATCTCCGTAGAGGACCCAAGCAGTCGCCTTCTCGGCGATACCCGGCGTGTGCATCTCCGCGCAGAACAGATCGAGATGCCCGTCACCGTTGATGTCAGCCACCTCCAGCGTGTGTCCCGACATCACTTCGCGGTCCAGCAGGTTGTGGGCAACCCATGACTTGGGGTCCGTCGGATCTCCCGCGCATTCATAGAAGTTCAGAGGTCCGTCCCCGTCGCCGGGGGCGTACACCACCTGCGGGTACTTGCCCGGCTTGAACTGGCCCGCCACAACACGCCCCGGGCGGTCCGAGATCTGCGTGACCTGGAACCTGTTATCCCCCAGGTGCTTGAACCAGAACTGCCCGGCGAGCACGTCCATCTGCCCGTCCGCGTCCACGTCGCAGGCGAACATGCCTTCCTGCTTGATCTGGCCCTCTATGCTCGAATTATCGAAGATCTCCACATACGGCCACTCCTCGACAGCCTTGGGATCATCCGGGATATCGCTCAGATACAGCTTCTGCTCGCCCTGGTTCCAGAAGATGAGCTGCGGCCTGCCCGTACCCTTGACATCGGCCACCACGTGGTCGTGATACGCCGTCCCGCCCTTCGCCTTGATCAGGCGCCGCTTCCACGGTCGCTGCGGGTCGAAATCCGGGGCCGGGTTCTCGTACCACCACAGCTCGTTGCAGCCACCGTCGCCGCCGATGATCAGGTCGAGATCACCATCGCCGTCCACATCATAGGCGAACCCCCCGGCTTCCACGCGCTGCTTCGTATCATCGATGACGTACTTCTCCCATCCGTTCGCGGTGGGGCGGAGCCAGATGATCGCGGGCGATTGGGTGCGCTCCGCGATGATGATATCCGTTCTGCCGTCACCATCTACATCGAACACCACGCAGGCGGTCTGCTGCGTGCCCCCGTTCGGAACCGTCAAATCACCTTCCTTGCTGCTCAGGTGCTTCCACTTCGGCATCGGCACATCCGCTGCCGCAGCCAGTGACAGCGACAACAGGACAAGACACATCGAAGCCAACAAACTGATCGAATCCACGGCGCATATCTCCTTGATGCAAGTAGTCAGGACTTCGCTGGTGGGACCTCTCACTCCGGCATGACATCTGGCCTTTGCTGTACGCGGGCGTTTTTCCCGCACGGTCCAGGTATTTGGCGCAATCTACGCTTTTCTCACTCCAAGCTACTCCGCTCCGTTTCGTCATTCGCCCTGCATACGCGCGCGGACGTGAGGCCATCCTGGAGCAAGGCGATTCTCTCCGCGATGGCGCCAAAGGGCGCGGTCAGGATGCGGCCTGAGTTCGCCGCGAGGTAGTCCAGCAGCATTACGAAGTGGTGACGGCCCACGGTGAGGCGAGGACCGTCTATGTCGTGGAAGGCGAATACGACCCAGCAGCCGCGCCGAGTGAGTTCCTCCGTCAGCCCAATCATCTCGAACCCACTCATCCGCTGAGTGTCGAGGCCCCATGCACAGGCGAGGTCTACGGTCCGGGGGTCGTTCGCGCATCCGTACTCCACGCCGGAGCGTCCGGCGAGGAAGTGTTTCGCGACGATGGGTACGTAGCTGTGTCGTCCGGCCCCCCGACCGACATCGGTGTTATAGGCTGGATAGCAGAAGGTCCACTGCTGCTGATGCGGCGCAATAGGACCAAGCACCTCCTGCGCTCGGAGGATGTCACGCTCGATCTGGGCAAGCGTCATGTCCTCAAGACCGTATCCCCCAGTGTGGTTCGATGACATGATGTGGCTGAATGTGTGGTTCCCAACCTCGTGGCCCCGCGCAGCCACCTCTCGCCAGGGGGCCAGCGCTTCCGCCGATGCGTTCGATCCACCGCACAAGAAGAAGGTCCCCTTGATGTCTCGCTCGTCCATTTCCGGGATAGCCTTCTCAAGCTGGCTTGGGCATCCGTCGTCGAAGGTGAGGGACACGCCCCCGCGCCACGGCGCCCAGAATTCGGTCAGGTCTTTCGGAGGGGAAGTTGCTCTGTGCTTCTTCTGGCCGGTCATATCCAACCCTTGGTCCATCGTGAGGAGATGGCACGAACAGCTGGTCAGGCGCGCACGCGCGGCACGCCCATACTTAACGCACGAAGATTGAGGCTATCATAGCGGGCTACGCCGAATGCGTCAATTCGAGGTGCAAGGGATGCGCCCCGACGGACACAGGCACCCGGTTGACCGGAGAATGCGACCGCGGTAGAATAGGTTCGTGCGTTAAGTCTGGCAGTCATTCTGCCCAAGGATCGGTCATGTACACTACAGTTTCCACCCACGTCGTCATTGCCGCTGCCCTGATGCTTGTATCGTCGCTAGGCGTTTCCTACGCAATGCAGAGAGGCCTGGAGCCAGGCGGCGTCTATCGAGAGTATACCCGCATCATGACTGATAACTTGGCCTGGCGGGTGACGGATCCGGGTCCGGGCCACGCGGGCAAGAAGGCGTTCCTGCCGAATCCCGTTCATGAACTCACGATCAGCGACCTCGCGGGGGCGGTCAGGGCGGAAGCGGTCATCGATTTTTGGGGTGGTCATCCAACAACCGAAGGCAAGAAGCTCAGGTTCAACACCAACGACTGGCTTGCGCTGCCCGAGCTCGCTACGACCCCGCCGGGGGAACTGCCCAGCGCCTACATGCAGCAGTACACGCTGACGGTCGAGGTTCCCCTGGCGCACCTCGTCGAGGGGGAGAACACGTTTGAGGGGACTGCGGGGAACCAGGCTGACGGCTTCGGGTGGGGGCAATGGGGCTGGTACGGTATGATCGTTCGCGTCTACTACGATGAGGAGAAACCTCATCCACATGGGCGTATCACTTCGCCTGCCTCGGGGCAAGGGCTGGCAGAGAACCCCGTTATCGCGGCGGCGGTCGAGAGCACGGCCGGTGTCGATCGTGTGGAGTTCTACGGATACTACGAAGGCTATGACGAGAACGGGGACGGAGTCTACCGGGGCTGGCACCATGCGTACACCTTGGACGACGTCACCGGGCATGTCGGGACGGTGGGCTCGGCACCCTGGGAGGTTGTCTGGGACACGCGGTGGGTGCCGGATCAGCCACAGGGAGCCGTCAAGATCGTTGCTCGGGTGAGAGACGCGAACGGGGTGTGGTCTGTCACGGATGCAGTGGAAGGTCTCGGGCTGGCACGACAGGGCGAGCGCGTGAGGCTATACAAGCCGCAGGATGTGCCGCCTTCCTTCTGGGTCCGGGCCGGCGCGACCAAGTCATGTCGGGTCGAGATACCGACTGAGGACGATCTGCCGCGCGCGGTCGAGGCGAGCCTTCACGTGCGGACGTGGAACGGGGCATCGGAAGCGGTCACAGTGAACGGGGAGGCGATTGCGATCCGCGGAGCGGATCACCGCTTCGCCTACAACGCCCTCTCCGTTTCGCCGGAGATCCTGCGACAGGGAGAGAACGAGATCGAGTTTCACTCGGATACGGAGCTTCACGGCGTGGAGATTCTGTGGCCGGGGCCGGGTCTCGTAGTCCGGTATGCGACCGCGGAACACCCCCGGGCGGCGGTCTCGCTTCCGGTCGAGGTCGATGCGGCCGGGTATCAGAGGATCGACTACCCCGTGGACGTAGTGCTCGACCTGGCGGCGCGGCTGCCCGCCGGCGGCGTGGGTAGCTCCGGTCTCGAACCGATTCGCCTGGTCGAACTGGACGACCAGGGAGAAGTGCTCGATCCACGTGTGGATTTCCAGTTCGACCGGGAGCCAGTCGCGTCGAATCGCGGCACGCTCGTGTTCGTGCTGCGGGGCGTGACGGGGCCGCAGCAGACGCGGCACTACATGCTCCATCTGGGTGCCGCGGGTGAAGCGTCACCAACTACGACTAGGTTGGTGAAGGTGACTGACGGCGTGATGCGGGCGGGAGAGGAGTGCTACCGGATCGAGACTTTGAGTGCGGTCTACTACTACGACAAGGCTGGTGCGGGATTCGCCAGCATGGAGGACCGCGACGGCGTGGACTGGGTGAGCTACAAGCCGGGCGGGGGGCCTGCGGGCGAGTATCGCGGGATACCCAACCTCGTCTACCCGGAGGGGAGCTTCCATCCCGGGCGGGGAGGGTCCGCGAGCAAGCTGCTGACAGCTGGTCCGATCAAGGCATCAGTCTACTCTGAGACGCTCGATGGGAAGTGGGCGTGCCGGTGGGACTTCTATCCAACCTTCGCTCGGATGACGGTACTCAAAGCCGATCATCCCTACTGGTTTCTTTACGAGGGGACCCCGGGCGGGGATTTCGTCCCAGGGAACACGCTCTGGGAGCGCTCGGACGGGGAGGCTGGACCTGGGACCGAAGCTTGGGCGACGGAACTGAGCGGCTTGAAGTGGGTTTCCTTCCACGAGGACTACGGGCTGCACCGGTCGATCTATGTGGCTCAGCGTGATCCCGACTCGGTCATCAACTCCTACTACGAGATGGCAGGAGAGATGACGGTGTTCGGGTTTGGAAGGAAGGACCTCAATACCTACCTCACACACGTGCCAGCGGAGTTCACGGTGGGGTTCGCGGAGCATCGCCTCCGGGATGATGTGGAGGGTGTCGTGATGGGCAACTGCCGGGAGGCAACGGTCAGAGTCGGCGAGGCGCGGCTGGCTGAGTGAAGGCGTCAATCTGGGACACTCGCGACACTGACCCAGGCGGGCAGAGCCGCATGCGTCGCACGGGGCCGAGAAGTATCATTCCGCATCGTGCATGAACGGGGAGCACCCCAGTGATGTTTGCCATGAGGAAGGCCGTAGCCATGCCTCAGAGGAATCCATTCCGCTCCAGCAACATCACGCGGGCGCCTGTCCGTGCCGCCGACACCGCGGCCGCGCAACCGCTGATCCCGCCGCTGGCCACGAGAACATCAAGCTCCTCAAGTACCGGAATGGCCTTTGCACCCTCGCGCATCATCCCCTGCATAAGGCCTCCGTCTCATCCGATTGCTGAGAGCCTACGCGAGCCTTCCCGCGGGACTGCGCGCCCTTTAGGGCGAATGACACGCTACTTTGTGCACTGCAGCGACTACTCGGATAGAGAGGGCAGACGTCCTGCAGTTCCTGCTAGACCGTACTGATCGGCGAGCTGCCTGACGGAGGCGGCGACTGCATCCTGGGCGCTCGTCTCGGACCCACTCGTTCGCAGCTCCCGTTCGTACGCTTGTCGTATCTCGGTGCCGATGTTGAGCTTGACGACGCCTTCTCGGACGGCCGCGAGTATATGCTCGGCTGGGATGCCCGACCCGCCGTGCAACACCAGGGGAACATTGGCGGCCTCTGAGAGGAGTCTCACGTGCTCAATGTTCAATCGCGCGCGTACCTTCGGTCCGTCGGCCGCTGCACCGGCGATGGCGCCGTGGATATTGCCGACCGCCACAGAGAGCCAGTCGACTCCGGTTTCCTGGACAAAGCGGGCCGCCTCAGCAGGGGCGGTGAAGCCGAGGCCGGAGCGGAACAGCTCCTCGTAGTCCGGCAGCGGCCCTGGCTCATGGCCGAGAACGGCGCCAAGCTCGGCCTCAACTGGGACTCCGACTTCGGCTGCCGTCGTTACCACCTCGGCCGTGACGCTGATATTGGCTTCGAGATCGAGCCGGGACGCGTCAATCATCACGGAATCATAGCCGCAGTCGAGTCCGCTCCGGATCATCCCACGCCAGTCCACCTCGTGACCTTCCTCGTCGATTACAGGGACGTGATCCAGGTGAAGACCCGTGTGACGGGGATTCGCCCAGTTGCGATACTCCGCGGCCACTGCATCAATGCTCTTTGCCCCCCAGCGCTCGATGTCAGGTCGAGACACCTCTACCAGCCCAAAGCAATCAAGCTCAACCAGTCCTCTGCAGATCGGTTCGATCATGGCGAGGTAGGCTGCGTTGAAGGCAGGAATGAGAACGTGCTCACTGTGGGCTTCTCGTCCGAGCCGGCGCATGCGCGCTGTCACCATCTTTCTTTCTCCGTGGTTATTGGGACCAGATCGAGTCCCGCGGGGGAGCAGTGCGTCGCTCCTCAATTCGCGGCTTTGTCCCAACGCTGGCGCGGTAGCGCCGATTCTGGGCTGTCCACCCGGATGTATCCGCTTAACGCACTAGCATATCGGTCATCTTAGAATAGGATGTCGGCCTTGTCAAGCCGGGTGTGCCGACGGTGCTGACTGCGACCTGTACATTTCTGGAACTGTGAATCTGTCGGATTCCGTGCCCTTCGGGCATTGACAGCGCTCTCCGAGTTGGGGTATGCTTTCAGTGTTAGTGCGTTAAGATGCTCGCTGCTGCGGCAGGGAATCCGGAGCCGAGGCCGAGAGGCCGGGCTTGTCGTGACCGGCGGGCGTTCACGCAGATCATCCGCAATTGGGACCCTGAGTTCCGAGCTGCTTCTGGCGCGTGAGCCGTGCCGGTCGCTGGCGACAGTGCCGAGTGATATGTCTAGAGCGTTAGGAGTCGAGCGATGGGCGGTGGCTAGGCTGTACCAGGAGGTAGCTTGGGTCCGTCAGGTCTGCTACCATATTCGACAGTCACTTCTCTGGAGCCGTCGTAGTGGTAGGAGAGCACGATGAGACCTGTGGATTACCCTAAATGGGTTCGAGCGAGGGCTCGGAACGCCGGAGGCTTTGCTCACACGCGTGAGGTGCTCCGGCGGCTGGGTGTGAGAACAGTGTGTGAGGACGCGCATTGTCCAAACCTGCCGGAGTGCTGGGGACACGGCGCTGCGACGTTCATGGTGATGGGCGGAGTATGTACGCGGTCCTGCCGTTACTGTGCGGTGCAGAGCGGGTGCCCCGCTCCCTTGCAGGCAGATGAGCCGGTGCAGGTTGCGGAAGCATGCGCCCAGCTAGGCTTGCGGCACGTGGTGATCACGTCGGTGACCAGGGACGACCTCGACGACGGGGGCGCGGCTCACCTGGCGAGTACCGTTCTGGCGATCCGGGATCGAGTCCCAGGGGCATCTGTAGAGGTGCTCGCGCCGGACTTCGGCGGCAGTATTGACGCTCTCGATCATGTCCTGAGCGCCGGGCCCGATGTGTTCGCACACAACATAGAGATGGTCCCGCGGCTTTACCCTCTCCTACGCCCTGGCGCTCAGTACGAGACGAGTCTGGGGCTGGTTTCTTCCGTGGATGCCCACGCCGCCCCGTCGAGGAGGACGTTTGTCAAGAGCGGAATCATGCTCGGTCTGGGCGAAACCCGAGTGGAGGTTACGCAGGTGATATCAGACCTGCGGAGTGCCGGATGCGAGCTTCTGTCGGTGGGACAGTACCTGTCCCCTTCGCCAGAACACGCTCCAGTCGCTCGATTCGTCTGCCCAGACGAGTTCCAGAGCATTCGAGGTGAAGCGTTGGAGATGGGCTTCTTAGCCGTCGAGGCTGGGCCACTCGTGCGCAGCAGCTATCGTTCGTACGAAATGCTCCAGGCTGCCCGCTCCGGTGTCCCACATTGAGAAGCATAAGCATGTCGCTGGGAGTGGCGCTTGACAACTGTGGCAGCGGTGACGTATGATGTCAGAGGTTAGTGCGTCAAGAAAAGGGGGTCATATGGAGAACCATACGCAGGCGCAAGGAATGCCGAAGTACCTGGCAATTGCTCAGGACATCATCGGGCTGATAGTCAGGGGAGAGCTTGCCCCGGGCGCGCAGATCCCGTCTGAGAACGAGATCATAGCCACCCACGGCGTCAGCAATACGACGGCCCGAAGGGCGCTTCAGGAGTTGGACCGCCGAAGCTGGGTCACTCGGATCAAGGGGCGCGGGACGTTTGTCCGCCAGCGGCCGGTGGAGCGTACTGTGGACCGTATTCTGAGCTTCACGAGGAACATGAGAGAGGTAGGCCGCACGCCGTCGACTCGGCTGCTCGGGGTCCGCGTGTCGAGAGCCAACAAGTCTCTCACCGTCCGCGGTCGCGAGTACCGCCTGCCTGGGCCGCTGTACGAGGTCCGCCGATTGAGGCTCGCAGATGGTGTTCCAATGATGTTGGAGACACGGTTCGTATCAATGCAATTGTGTGCGGGGTTGGACAGCAAGAACCTGGAGGGGTCTCTCTACGATGTCTACGAGAAGGAGTACGGCATCCACCTTGCCCGAATTGACCAGATCGTTAGAGCAACGCTTCTTGAGGGGGACGAGATGGCGATGCTCGGCGTCGAGGAGCCCGTACCAGCGTTTCGCGTCGAGGGCGTGACGTTTGTGGGACGAGAGGTAATTCTGGAAATCGAGAACTCACTCTACCGTGGCGACACGTATCAGTTTCATGTCACTGCGACGCAATACTAGGAGACGTGCGGACCTGGAGTAGGGCTGTTAATGGGTATGAAGAAGAATGTCGATTGGGTTAAGCTCTTTCGGACGATGTATAGCATCCGTGTATTCGAGAAGCGCTGCATCAAGCTGTACCGGCAGGGGCAGATCTTAGGCTACTTCCATCCTTACCTTGGCGAGGAGGCCATCGCCGCCGGGGTGTGCTCCGTGTTGGAAGAGGGGGACTATGTTGTTAGCACTCATCGAGGGCACGGGCACTGCATAGCCCACCATGGCGACCTGAAACGGATGCTGGCGGAGCTCCTGGGGAAGGCGTCAGGGTACTGTGGTGGGCGCGGGGGCTCGATGCACATTGCCGACTTCTCACGCGGTAATCTCGGAGCGAACGGCATTGTGGGTGGCGGACTGCCATTGGCTGTCGGTGCTGCCCTGGGAGCGAAGATCAGGGGTGAAGATCGGGTGGCGGCGGTGTTCTTTTCCGACGGGGCGGCGAACAATGGCGTCTTCTGCGAGTCTCTGAACCTGGCCGCCATCTGGGACTTGGGCGTTCTCTTCGTCTTGGAGAACAACCAGTACGCAGTTTCCTCGCCCATAGAGGCGATGACCCGGAATCCTGAGCTGCACATGCGAGGAACGGCCTATGGCGTAGACAGCGCCAGGGTCGACGGCAATGATGTGAGTGCTGTCTTGGATGCTGCCGCCAGAGGGGTGGCCGCATGTCGCGAAGGCAAGGGGCCAGTCCTCATCGAGGCGATGACGTATCGCCAGACGGGTCATCACGTGAACGATCCCGGCAAGTACATGCCCAAGGAGAAGGTCGCACACTATCGGAGCCGAGACCCGATCGACATCTGTGCCAAGTATCTCATTGACCTCGGCAACGTGACTCCTGAGCAGGTCGCAAGCATCAAGAGCGAGGTCGATGCCCAGGTGGATGAGGCCGTGGAGTTCGCGCTGGGTGCGCCAGCACCTTCGCCAGACGAGTTCATCCAGTGCGTCGGAGCACGAGCATGACACAGACAGCCGGTAGAGAGTGCACGGGAGTGCGCACCATAAAGTACCGAGATGCGCTCAACGAGGCACTGCGGGAGGAGATGGCTCGGGATGAGACCGTATTCCTCATGGGAGAGGGCATCGCTGAGCGAGGAGGTTCCTACAGGGTTACGGCTGGGCTACTGGATGAGTTCGGACCATGGCGAGTGCTGGACACACCTATCTCGGAGGCGAGCTTCACGGGCGCCGGAGTGGGCGCCGCCATCACGGGAATGCGGCCGATCGTCGAGATCCTTTTCGTCGACTTCGCGTTACTGGCAATGGATCAGATCGTCAACCAGGCGGCGAAGTATCGGCTCTTCACGTGCGATGCGGGACGCGTCCCGCTGGTGGTCCGGACCCAGGGAGGAGTCGGGAACTGCCTGGCGGCGCAACATTCCCAAAGCCTGGAGGCGCTTTTCTACCACATTCCCGGGCTGCTCGTGGTGACTCCGTCGACGCCCCGAGACGCAAAGGGATTGCTGAAGGCGGCAATTCGCTGTGATGACCCCGTCATCTTCATAGAGCACAAACGACTCTATTTGAGCGAGGGACCGGTTGAGGATGAGGACTATGTTACGGAGTTCGGCAAGGGCGACGTGAAGCGGACGGGGACCGACGTCACTCTCATCGCCTGGTCGAATATGGTCCCGCGGTGTCTGGAGGCGACAGAGGTATTGGCAGCCGAAGGGATTCAGGCGGAGGTCGTTGACCCGCGCTGCCTCGTGCCGCTCGATCGCGAGCTGCTTCTATCATCGGTCGCCAAGACTCGAAATGCCGTGATAGTACAGGAGGCCGTTCGGCGGGGTGGCGTGGCGTCCGACATTGCCTCTATCGTCCAGGAGGAGTTGTTCGAGACGCTTGACTCACCCGTGAAGATAGTCGCGGGTCTCAATACCCCGATTCCATTCAACCTAGAGCTTGAGAAGGTCTGCGTTCCGCAGGAGGCAGACATCGTTGAGGCAGTGAAAGGCCTCTTAGGAAGCTGATGGAGGCA
>Ga0307379_10005561_pt1 | contig 17538 bp, 2 predicted proteins | sample UN2MG_FD_202237 | JGI IMG/M metagenome (GOLD analysis project Ga0307379, IMG submission 202237) | Soil microbial communities from Risofladan, Vaasa, Finland - UN-2 | ecosystem: Environmental > Terrestrial > Soil > Coastal area > Acid sulfate soil | place: Finland: Risofladan, Vaasa | collected... | reverse complement strand
AAATTTGAGTTTAATTTGTTGTAAGTTTTTCTGCTCCTTTTCTGAAAAATTGACAAAAATCATAAAATCGGTAATCTATCGAGTTTTTCAAACCTCTCATCCCACGTGTGTTTGTCAGCGAAAGTCTTAATCACAGTTAATTCATAACGTATCACGTGACACCTGTCAAGAATGAAGACACGTCTGGACATGAAACAACAATTGAAGCTCCCCGCCGCCCCGTATAAGCGGGATCTTTGCTTACGCTTCGACAAGCAGCGGGGGATGCGCTCGCTTTTACGGTTCAGCGTTGACTACAACTCAGAACCTCTGGACATTTGAACCCGCGAACGGTTACAAAATGGGACAGCCACCGTGATAATATGTCCGAATATCATCTTCACAACAAAAACTGATTATGTTATTGATTATAATTACACCGGGTGCAATAAATACACTTTTGCCCGGCTCAAAGTCCCATTGACTTCAAACTGTAAAGCATTTTTTACTTAGCCCTAAATCAATATTTTTTTACGAGTTTATTAAGGTTAACTTATATGTCGTCAAATTATCGAATTGTTAACGAAAAAGTCTTTAACTATATACAAAGTGTTTCTTTAAGAGAATCCGATCTCCTTGGTAAATTACGTGAAGAAACAGCAAAACTCCCCAGAGCTGTTATGCAGATAAGTCCTCTCCAGGGACAGTTTATGTCTTTAATTCTAAAATCTATAAGAGCTGAAAAAGCTTTAGAGATTGGAGTTTTTACGGGCTATAGCAGTTTATGCACTGCCATGGCATTACCTGATCACGGAAAATTAATCGCCTGTGATATCAGTGAAGAATGGACTGCGGTTGCACGGCGTTATTGGAAGGCTGCCAATGTCGAGCACAAGATAGACCTTAAGCTTGCTCCGGCTGTAGTAACCCTGGACAAGTTACTACAGGAAGGACAACAAAATTCCTTTGATTTTGCCTTTATTGACGCGGACAAAGAAAACTACGAAATATATTATGAAAAAACACTGGCTTTAATGCGGCCTGGTGGGATGATTATGGTCGATAATGTATTATGGAAAAGATACGTGTTTGATCCTGAAAACACGGATGTAGAAACCCTGTTTATTCGAGAATTCAATCAAAAACGCAAATTTGACAAACGAGTTGAAATCAGTTTGATCCCGGTAGGAGACGGTATTACTTTAATCAGAAAACTGGAATAATTGAGGACAACCTGCTTTGTCAGAGAATAACCCTGCTAAGTCACCAGCTTTACCGCCTCTTTTTTAAATTCTTTTGAATAAAAACCTCTTGCATAAATAAAAAAAGTAAACTCCATACGCTATATATAGCACTTAGAAATGAGCTGTGGCACACTATGTAGTAATGCTCTGTAAATCCGCGTTGTTTCCGCAAAAGACCCTGTTTTTTTCTTTTTCTCATTGCTTAACAGCTCCTGATATTATAAATTAATCTGATTATTTAAGGTATAAACAAATTCAGGATTATTGAAGCTCCCCGCCGCAAGCAGCGGGGAATGTGTTCGCTTTTACGGTTCAGTCTAATGGTTTGTTTATTCTGCTTCTGAACATGATTTCTCATTGAAGTTCAAACAGGGACAACAGATGAAACAAAAGATTATTCAAGAGAATAGTGTTTTCCAGAATCCTTTTTTTGAACCGGGCAAGCAATTTCCAGAAAAAAATCTTTTTACCTTTCATCAGGAAAATACATCTCCAATCTTCCTTACAGGACAGGCTCTTGATTATAAAATAAAAATCCTGGGCAGCGCTCTACAGCAAAAAACTGCGCCGCAAGAAAAGGCGCTTCTTCTCTTTTCTCAGGGACTGGATTTCATTTATAGCCTCATGGCATGCTGGTATGCCAATGTTATTGCCATACCGGTCCCGATTACAGATTTGTCACAGAAGGAGAAAATAGCAGAAACAATCAATCCTATTCTGGAAGATTCACATGCAACATGCATTATAACGGATTCTTATTTTAAGGAATTTTTCAAATTAGAACAGACTTTCCAATCATTTACCGTGCTGGATGTTCATGAAGTTGTCAGGAAGGAGTCCATTAAGAAAAATCCAAGGTCACAAGCTCCTGAAGATATTGCGCTTTTACTCTATACTTCAGGTTCCACCTCCCGCCCCAAGGGGGTTATGCTCAGTCACGGCAATCTGGTGGCTCAAGCACGCATGGCAGCAGCTAAATTTGAAATCAATGAGGAAAGTCGTATTGTTTGCTGGGCATCGCTGTTTTATAGTTTCGGGCTTATCGTCAGTCTTTTGGCTCCGTTGATAAAAGGAGCTTCCAGCGTCATTCTTTCGCCGGGCAGTTTTATTAAAAATCCTGAAAACTGGTTTAGAAGTATTGATCAGTATAGGGCGACCCATACAGGCGCGCCCAACTTTGCTCTTGACCTGTGTTGTTCCGTGATTGAAACCCCTTCTGTTAAAGATTTATCCCTTCACTCACTCAAAGTAATTATTTGTGGCGGAGAACCTGTTCGTAAGGAAACATGGGAAGGTTTTTTCAGAAAATTCAGGATGCTTGGGCTCGAAACAAATATGTTTTGCCCTAACTTCGGTTTATCGGAAACCGGTCCGATCGCTTTTAAAAAACCAGGCCAGCCACCGCGATTACTCTCTTTGGACATACCCAGTTTAGAAACAGGGAAAGTCAAACCTTCCGATCAGAAAAAGAAAAGCAAGGTGATAACCAGTTGTGGTGAGATCGGGGAAGGCATAAAGGTTTTGAGTGTTAATCCTGAAACCTGTGAGCCTTGTTCACCAGAAGAGATCGGTGAAATCTGGGTCAAATCACCTTCTGTGGCAACGGGTTATATGAACCGGGAAAAAGAAACAGAGTACGCATTTTCAGGAACTCTCAGCGATACAAAGGAAACAGGATTCTTTCGTACAGGAGATCTTGGATTCATTAATGATAATCATCTTTATATCATTGGCAGGGAGAAAGAGGTAATCATCATCCATGGAAAGAATCATCATCCCGTTGATATTGAATGGACTATAAAAGAAAATGTCCCATATCTTAACTTGCCTGTCGCTGTAATTTCCCATGAAATTAATGACCGGGAACACGTTGTTGTTGTTCAAGAAATAGAAAAACCACTGACTGAACCTGAGTATACAAAAATAATTCAAAATGTGCTCAGCACAGTATCGGAAACCCATGGGCTTGATTTATATGAAATTAATCTGGTCCTGAAAGATAGCATTCCAAAAACCGGCAGCGGTAAGATTCAGAGAAGGTTTTGCAAAAGATCTTATTTGAATCAAGAACTCACGATTCTCCATAAATATCGACAAGGAAGTTTCGAGGTTCAAACAGAGGCTCACAAACCTTGTTTGAATATTATCAAGACCTTAAAGAGTAAGGTCTTCCTTCCTGAACTCAATATCGCTTTTGATTGGATCGAAAAGGTATCGGCATTTAGCGAATTGGGATTAAATTCGATTCAATACATACGAATTGCCAGGCGGATTGAAGATGTTTTTAACATTCAATTTACACCGGTCATGTTGTTCAAGTACCAAAGCTTTGAACAATTGGGGCGATACATTTCCACTCAAACAAAAAATCAGGAACATCCCCAGGATAAATTACAAACCAGGATTTCAATTGATGGCTGTGATACTGGAGAAGAAGAAATAGCGATTATTGGAATCAGCTGTAATTTCCCGGGAGGGGCCAGGGATACGGAACTCTTCTGGGAAAACATAGTTCAAGGGAAAGATGCTATTACGCCTCTTTCAAAAAGTCGCCCTCAAATTTTGGCGGATGCAAAGCGTTATTATGACGACCTGGGCGATTCCTTTCCACAATGGGGTGGCTTTATTGAAGATGTTGATACATTTGATGCCTCCTTTTTTGCTGTTTCCACCCTGGAAGCAGAAAGTATGGACCCGCAACAGCGAAAGCTATTGGAACTTACCTGGGATGTTATTGAACGTAGCGGCTACAACCCTCGACGTCTGGCCGGACAGAACATCGGGTTGTTTGTGGGTGCCCATAACAACGATTACGCTGAACTGGTCAATAGACAACCATCTCTTATAAACATCTATGGGGCATTTCTGGATTCCGGGCTCCATATGAGTATCATCCCTCACCGTGTCTCTCGTTACTTTGATTTTCATGGGCCCAGCGAACTGATCAACACGGCATGTTCCAGTTCTCTAATAGCAGTCCACCACGCGGTAGAGTCTATTCGGAAAGGGGAAAGTCGTTTAGCCATTGCCTGTGGGATTAATCTCATTTTCACGTCTCGTTTATATTTTATGGCCCACAAAGCAGGAATGTTGGCCGACGATGGGCGATGTAAGACCTTTGATAAAGATGCAAACGGATTCGCGAGAGCGGAAGGTTATGGGGCCGTTGTCCTCAAACCCTATAGCCAGGCTATAAAGGACAATGATTCCATCTATGGCATTATCAAGGGGGCGGTTATAAATCATGACGGACAATCCAATTCTCTTCGTGCGCCAAATCTTGAAGGCCAAAAAAAACTTATACTGGCTGCCTTGCAAAAGTCCGGGGTGTCTCCCAGAACCATTAGTTACATTGAGACACATGGGACCGGTACCTCCCTGGGAGATCCTATAGAAATCCAGGCCCTGCAGGAAGCGTTTCAGGAGATCGACCCGGATCTTACGGATGCCGTCTGTGGTCTGGGATCGGTTAAGACCAATATAGGACATGCCGAGTCTGCCTCGGGGATCGCAGGACTGATAAAGGTCCTTATGGCCATGAAGTATCAAACCCTTCCAGGCATAATTAATTTTAAAGATCTCAACCCCTTTATTCAACTCCAAAAGGGCCCATTTTATATATTGGAACAAAACCGTGAATGGAAAAGGCTGAAGGGTCCGGAAGGATCTGAAATTCCCCGTAGAGCAGGCGTCAGCTCCTTTGGTTTTGGCGGCGCCAATGCCCATGTCATTTTGGAGGAATATGTGGGTGGCATAGAGCATAGTGCAGGGAGCATAGAGCATAGAGCTAAGAGCATAGAGCTAAGAGCTAAGAGCATAGAGCTAAGAGTTAAGAGCATAGAGGAAAGGTTTGAGGGGCCGCATTTAATTGTTTTGTCTGCCAAGAATGAAGATCGACTGAAGGAGTATGCCGTAAAGCTCCTCGTGTTCATCAAGTCTGCTTTGAGCTTTGAGCCTTCAGCTTTGAGCTTATCCAATATTGCCTATACGCTCCAGGTTGGAAGGGAGGCCATGGAAGAACGGGTAGTCTTTCTGGTAAAAGGCATTTCTGAATTAATCCAAAAACTGGAGTCCTATATTCAAGGCAAGAAAGACATAGAAGACTGTTGGCAGGGGAGGCCTGAGCAAGGCAAAGTCCTGCTTGAAGAAGCGGACGAACCGATTACTGAAAGCAATATTCAAAAAGTAGCACAACTGTGGATACAGGGGGGCGTTATCAATTGGGATTTACTGTATGGCCGGCCAAAGCCTCAGCGCATTTGTTTGCCCACCTATCCCTTTGCCAGAGATCGCTATTGGATTCCAGAGGCTGAAGAAGACCCTGTAACTAAATATATGGATGAGAAAACAGATGATACAGGGGAAGCAAAAACCTTCATGTTAACACCTGTATGGGATTCTATTGCTTTGCCTGAAAAAAATTCCCTCTTTCCTGTTGCAACAGCTCAGCCGGTGATAACCGGAGGAACCCAAAGCCAAAGAGATGCCATTAAAGCGGTCTATCCCAATGCCCGGTTTTTAGAGATTGGTCCCCATGATGGTATCGAGGATATAACCGACAAGTTCAAAAAATTAGCCCCTTATGATCATATAGTCTGGATAGCCTTGGATCGTCTTCTGAAAACTCTGACAGAAGACAGCATTATTGAAGATCAAGACTCGGGAGTTATTCAAGTCTTTCGGATAGTTAAGGCCCTGCTTTCTTTGGGTTATGGACGCAGGAAAATGAACTGGACCCTGATTACCACACAAACCCAGGCCGTCAGAAAGAAGGATTTTGTGAGGCCCACACATGCAAGTATTCACGGATTCATGGGATCGTTGGCCAAGGAGTATCCTGACTGGAAGATCAGGCTCATGGATTTGGAGGCAGATTGTGATTGGCCCGTACGGGAAATATTCACCCTGCCTGTCCACGTTCAGGGAAAGACCTTTGCCTGTCGCGGAAAAGAATGGTTCCAACAGTCTTTGATCCATGCCCGGGAACTTCGGGCAGGTAAGCCCGTCTATCGATCAAGAGGCGTGTATGTTGTTATCGGCGGCGCCGGAGGTCTTGGAGAGATCTGGAGCAGGTTTATGATTGAGAAATATCATGCACAGATCATCTGGATCGGCAGGAGAAAAAAAGATGCCTTGTCCCAATCAGGCCCCATTCCTCACTATATTGAGGCAGATGCCGGCAATCGAGAGGCTTTACAAATGGCCTATGAAGAGATTAAACAAATCCATCCCCGGATTCATGGTGTAATTCACTCGGCAGTCGGCATGTTTGATCAAAGTCTGGCGGATATGGAGGAGGAGCAATTCCGAACCATACTTTCGGTTAAAATCGATCTGAGTGTGCGGATAGCCCAGGTATTTCAAAAAGAACCCCTGGATTTTGTCCTGTTTTTTTCTTCCATAGCGGCATTTGAAAGAAGTGGGGGAATGAGCGGTTATTCTTCGGGCTGCGGTTTCAAAGACGCGTTTGCCCTCCAACTCTCCAGGGAGTGGCCCTGTAAAGTAAAGACAATGAATTGGGGCTATTGGAGTATCGGCACCGGAGATAAGATTTCAAAAGCTTCCAAGATTCGGATAAAACAAAGCGGTACGGAAGCTATTAATCCTGAAGAGGGAATGGAGGCATTGGAAATACTCTTAAACGGTCCCATGAATCAGCTGGTCTTTGTGAAGACACGAAAGCCCCAGACAGTGGAAATGATAAATGGAAATGAATGGGTAACAGAGTATCCGGAGACTATTCCATCCAGCATTAAAAATATTGAAAAGCACCTTTATAAGCAAAAGGAGCAGGAGGACCGGGTTGAGAAACTGAGTTTATCTCAAAGCGATAAAATGGAGGAACTTCTTCTTAAATTACTTTCCGGCACCTTGCATTCCATGGGGTTTTTCAAAGAAGGAAAGACAGATCTGCTGGATTTCTATAAACGATGGTTAGAGGAAAGCAAAGATATATTGAGGCGGGCGAATTATCTCTCAGCCCCCAGCACTGACCTTGAGACCCTCTGGAGCGAATGGGATCAAGCCAAAACCAATTGGATGGAGGACCCTGACAAAAAGGCAGCCGTTGTTCTGGCGGAAGCCTGCCTGCATGCCCTGCCCGATATTCTTACAGGCAGGCAAAAGCCTACGGATGTTTTATTTCCTAATTCATCCATGGAATTGGTGGAAGGTATTTTTAAAGGAAACCAGGTTGCAGACTATTTTAATGAAGTCCTTGGTGATACCCTGGTAACGGTAATTCAAGAACGATTGAAGCAAGATCCTTCCACACGGATTCGGATCTTAGAAATTGGCGCAGGCACAGGTGGGACAACAGCTGCGATCTTACCAAAACTCCATCCTTATCTGGATAAAATTGCCCAATATTGTTATACTGATCTCTCTAAGGCTTTTTTATTTCATGGGGAAGAACAGTATATCCCTCAAAACCCTTATATAAGCACTCAAATTTTTGATGTAGAGAAACCCCTTGCAGGACAAAACATCCAGGCCGATCACTATGATCTGGTGATTGCAGCCAATGTCCTGCACGCCACAAAAAATATTCGCCAGACCTTGCGTAACGCCAAGGCTACATTGCGCAAGCATGGATTAATCCTTTTAAATGAACTGAGTGATAAATCTCTCCATGCCCACCTGACCTTTGGTTTACTCGAAGGCTGGTGGTTAAATGAGGATGACCATCTTCGTATTCCAGGATCCCCTGGTTTGTATCCGGATGCATGGAAAAGGATCATGGAAGAAGAAGGACTTAACTCTGTTCTCTTTCCTGCAGAGACCGCTCATGTGTTGGGCCAGCAGATAATTATAGCTGAAAGCGATGGAGTTGTGCGGCAAACTCTCCCGGAGGTCCCGAAAGAGAGGATAAGACAAGAAGGAGTATTAAAAAAGAAGAGTACAAAATATTTTAAAGAATTAGTTGCGAAAACCCTTAGAATGAAGAGTTATCAAATAGATCCTTCAGAGCCTCTGGAAAGCTATGGTATTGATTCTATCCTGATTGTTCAGATAACGGATAAATTACGTGAAGTCTTTGATAATATCGACAGCACTCTGATCTATGAAATTCAAACCATAGACGATATGGTTGAACATTTTATCAAGAATCAAAAAGATTCCCTGATCAGTCTCCTTGATCTAAATGGTAAAGAGCCTGCTGATGAAACAATAGTTAAGAAACCGGAAATTGAAGAAAAATTCCGAGCTTACGGAGAGCCTGTTGCTATCATTGGAGTGAGTGGTCGTTATCCAAAGGCGGAGACTTTAGAAGCCTATTGGGAAAACCTGAAATCAGGCAAAGATTGCATTACCGAAATTCCAACAGATCGTTGGGACTGGCGGGATTATTACCATAGCGATCCCGATAAAGCGGGCTCTCTCAGGAAAAGTTACAGCAAATGGGGAGGTTTTCTGGATGACTGTTATCAATTTGACCCCTTATTTTTTAACATAACTCCCAAGGATGCGGAAAACATAGATCCCCAGGAACGCCTGTTCCTGGAAGAATCCTGGAAGGCTATGGAAGACTCAGGATATGCTCCTTCCAGGTTCTCTTCGAAATTACGCAAGAGAACAGGGGTTTTTGGCGGCATCACAAAACAGGGATTTAACCTTTATTCCCAGGAAATAGAGGGGGCATCTCCGCTTACCTCCTTTTCTTCCATGGTGAATCGGGTCTCTTTTCATTTGAACCTGCAAGGACCGAGTATCCCCATTGACACGATGTGTTCTTCAGCCCTTGTGGCGATCCATGAGGCCTGTGAATATCTACGATACGGAAAGGGAGAACTGGCGATTGCAGGGGGTGTGAATTTATATCTGCACCCTTCCAGCTATGTCGAACTTTCTAAGGGTCAAATGATTTCTAATACCAGCCATTGTGGCGCCTTTGAAAAAGACGGGAAGGGGTTTGTTCCTGGAGAAGGCGTGGGTGTGGTCATTCTTAAACCCTATCACCAGGCTGTTAAAGACAAAGACGGTATCTATGCCGTTATTATAGGAACCGGAGTAAACCATGATGGCAAGACAACCGGCTATACCATTCCCAACCCAAACCAGCAGGCATCTGTTGTTCGAGAGACCCTGGAGGAAAACAATATAGATCCCCGGAGCATTAGTTATATCGAAGCTGCTGCAAATGGATCAGAACAAGGAGACGCCATCGAAATGGCGGCTCTGACAAAGGTCTTTGAAAATCGCCATGGTATACAGGGAGACTATAAAATAGGGTCTGTTAAACCCAATATCGGGCACAGTGAATCCGCTTCCGGCATGGCCCAACTCACCAAGGTTATCTTATCCTTAACCCACAAGACCCTGGTGCCCACATTAGTTAAGGGAAAATTAAATCCAAACATCCATTTTGATCAAATGCCGTTTCGATTACAACAGGAGACCTCTGAATGGAAACCAGTAACAGTGGACGGAAAGGAAGTCCCCAGACGGGCAGGGATTACCAGTATTGGGGCCGGCGGCGTGAATGCCCATATTATTGTGGAAGAATATCTTCCGGAAACAAACCGATTTACTTTTCAGACAGGCCCCTTTCTCTTTATCCTTTCCGCTAAGAATAAAGACCGATTAGAGGCCTGTATGAAACAGTGGATCCTCTACCTGGAGACAAACCAGGGGACAGATCTGGAAAGTATCACCTATACCCTTCAAACGGGTAGAGAAGAGATGTCTTGCCGTTTAGGGATAGTCTGTTTAAGCATGGAAGAATTGTTACAACAATTAAGAGAGTGGAAGAATTGCAGGGAAAATACAGACTCTTGTTATTTTGGCGATATCAAGACAATGCGACTTGTGATTCATGATGGTGTGGCACCGGCCATAGAAACGAGAAATTTGCATAAAATCGCAAAATTATGGGTTCTGGGAAACAAGATCCTCTGGGAACAATTATATGGGGGAAAAAGACCGCCCCGAGCAACCGGCCTTCCCACCTACTCCTTTGCAAGAAAACGATGTCGGCCCCATGCAGATCCGGAATATGAGAACAAGGCAGCAGAGTTTTATGCTAATGAGACAAAGGCAATCAAGAGGGCTTTTAAGGAAGACTACTTAACGTTTGCCCCCTTTCCGGAAAAGATTCCTGGATTTTCCATGACACGGGTATTTTTGAATCCAGAACAATACCCTGATGAATTTGAATTAGTGAAGACCAGGCAGATTGAGATGCGTCAGGTCTTGTTTTGCGAGGAAGATTTCAATAAAATTGAGAGGGTCCTTGATATTGGATGTGGCTATGGAACCGATGTTATTCAAATAGCAGCCCTTTATCCCCATATTCAAACCCATGGATATACAATTACCAAGGCCCAGGCAGAACTTGGAAATCAACGGATAGCAGAAAAAGGGTTAGGTTCCCGGGTAACTATCTTCCATAAAGACAGCTCAAAAGACTCGTTCCCCGATCATTATGATCTTATTGTCGGCATTGAGGTCACTTTTCATATCCGGGACAAAGAAGGGCTGTTTGAAAATATTGCTTCTTCCCTTAAAGATAATGGCAGACTCCTCCTGATTGATTATATCGCCAATCTACGGGGGCCTATTATCGATCCTGATATTGAAATCAGTATTCCAACCCGGCAGGACTGGATTGATAAACTCTCAAGACATCACCTGGTAATTGATGAAATCATTGATGTCTCTTCACAGATCGCCAATTTTGTTTATGATCCGGAGTTTGAACAAAATATCAAGGGCCTTCCTAAAGTAACTCAGGATACATGGCAAAATTTTGTCCATCAATCTACAGCCCTGGAAAAAGGTTGGATCACTTATTCTCTGTTTAAGATTAGAAAAGATGGAAGCCTTAATGATCAAGAACGCCGGGATCACAATAGAGATAAATTATCAAATCAAGTGCCATATCCTGAAGCCTTGGAGGCCATGTTGAACCGAGGCCATATCCCCTACCCAATACCGGAGAGACCGGCAGGTTTCATTGAAGAGGGCCTGTCACCCTCTCAAGTACCTGGTGAAGGAATTGAGATTAAGGCAAAACTGATAAGTATTTTTGTTCAAGTCTTAGGATTTGAAAAAAGAGAGATCGAAGAGACAGGCACATTCCAGGAATTAGGCGTTAGTTCCGTCAACGCGGTCGAATTACTGGAAGCGATTAATAAAAATTTCAATCTCAACCTTCCCACCAGCCTGGTATTTGAATGCAATACATTAGAAGCTCTGGCCGAATACCTGGAGAAGGCTTTGAGAAAAAATTTTCCAAGACCAATCAGCGTCCGGAACCAGGGAATGGAAGCTGTTCAAAAACGCATTATTAGAAAACCGGATCAATATGGATACCAAAAAGGAGAGGCAGACATTGCGGTTATTGGGATAGCCTGCAGATGCGCCGGCGCCGATGGACAGGAGGCGTTTTGGGAACTTATCAGCCAGGGAAAAGACTGTATTCAAGAAATAAAAAACAAAAACTGGCTTGATTTTTTCAGGTTGAATTCCGCCACACCGGTTCCTTCCCGATATGGCGCCATATCAGGGCTTGAGTATTTTGATCCTCTGTTTTTCCGTATCTCACCTAAAGAATTGGAGTCAATGGATATCAGCCACCGACTCCTTTTGGAGGAAAGTTATAAGGCCCTGGAAGATGCGGGATATGCCCCCTCTTCATTACAAAAACAGCAAGTGGGGACATTCATCGGGTCCATGGGAATCACCCCTGTTGTCCGGGATTTCTCCCATTTTTCCTTGACAGGCTCGGAAACAAGTATCCTGGCCTCTCGATTGGCCTATTTTTTAGATTTAAAGGGACCTGCCTTAGCCGTCAACACAGCATGTTCTTCCTCCCTGGTGGCAATGGACCTTGCCTGCCATGCCTTGAATAACGGGGAAATCAATATGGCGATAGCCGGTGGGATATCGATATGGAATAACCCGGGAGATTTTATCGCCTTAAATAACGCAGGGATGCTTTCACCCACAGGTGAGTGTCGTCCCTTTGACGACAGGGCAAATGGGATTGTTGTCGGCGACGGGGTGGGGATTGTCATATTAAAACGATTGGAAGACGCTGAAAAGGATCGGGATTCCATTTATGGCATCATACGTGGCAGTGGAAAGAATCAGGACGGGCAGACCTCGGGGATCACAGTCCCCAGTTTTCTATCCCAAAGCCAATTGCAGACGTCTTTATACCAAAAAACTCAAATCAATGTCGAGGATATTCAATATATTGAGGCCCATGGAACCGCAACCAAGCTGGGAGATCCTGTAGAGATTCACGCTCTGAGTAACAGCTTTGAGCAGTTTACCCCTAAAAAGAGATTTTGTGCGATCGGCTCTTTAAAGGCTAATATCGGACATACAGCAGCAGCAGCAGGAGTCCTTAGTGTTATTAAGGTGTTATTATGCCTGAAACATCAACAATTACCGCCTGCCATAAACTTTACCCGGAAAAACAGACACATAGAATTTGACAAGAGTCCGATATATGTCAATCGATTACTGAAAGAATGGCCTGTTAATTCTAAGGGATCTCGCCTGGCGGCAATCAGCTCATTCGGATTTAGCGGGACAAATGCCCATATGATAGTGGAGGAATATCCTTGTCTAAAAAAAGAGTTGCCTGGTATCCATCCCCAGTCTTATGAGCATTTATTAATCCCTCTTTCGGCAAAAAATAAAGAACGCCTCCAAGCCTATGCAGAAAAGCTTCTGGATTTCATAACCTTGGCTTTGAGCTTTGAGCCTTCAGCTTTGAGCTTATCCGATATTGCCTATACCCTCCAGGTCGGACGGGATCCTATGGAAGAACGTTTATGTCTTATCATCGGATCTATTCAGGAACTGGAAGAAAAACTACAAGGGTTTCTGGATGGTCAAGAAGCAGTCAAAGGCCTCCACCATGGCCGGTTAAAGCATCACAAGGAGACCTTCGCCGACCTTGCTGTTGATAAAGACATGGCAAGAACGATCGATGCATGGATCGAAAAACGCAAATATTCCAAACTGGCAGACCTCTGGGTTAAAGGGCTCACCTTTGACTGGAATAAACTCTATGGTAAAACCAAACCTCGCCGGATCACCCTGCCTACTTATCCTTTCAAGAGGGAACGCTATGGTATAGACCGGTTAAGAGTTAACAAAAAGAGTCAATCAGGAAAAGAGGAGTTTGTTTACCCTTCTGAAAATATTGGAACTCTGATTTACAGGCCGGTTTGGAAAGCAAAAGAGGTTACTGAAAAGACAGATCTTCCTAAATATTCCGAGCATCTTGTTATGTTTTGTGATCCGTTTGAGATTCAAATTGAAGGGTCCTCTTGCGTCCATTTACAATCAAAGAGCAAAGAGCCGGCAAGACATTACGAGGAGATTTCGATTCAAGTCTTTGAAAATCTCAGGGTGTTTCTTGAAAATGAAACAAGCGGTAAGATTCTCGTTCAAATCCTCATCCCTTCACAAGGAGAGGGACAGCTCCTCTCAGGACTTTCAGGATTGGTCAAAACAGCTCGTCTGGAAAACCCAAAGCTTGCAGGACAAATCATCGAAGTCGATCCAGGAGAGGCTCAAGAGGGGTTGGTTAAGAAGGTCAAGGAAAACAGCTTCCGCCCTGAAGATACTCAAATCAGATATATAGAAGGGCAACGCCGGATATGTTCCTGGGAGGAAATACCGTTAGGAGAAACCGCCGGTATTCCCTGGAAAGACAAGGGTGTTTATATCATCACCGGAGGGGCGGGCGGCCTGGGATTAATCTTTAGCAAAGAAATAGCAAGCAAGACCAAAACCCCCACCTTAATCCTGACAGGGCGATCCCAGTTAAGCACGGATAAGCAAAATGAGATTAAAGAGATAGAATCCCTTGGCGCCAGAATCGAATACCGGCAGGTGGATGTGAGTCAGGAAAAAGAGGTTGCGGCCTTGATTCAAGACATTGAAAGAGACTTTGGCCAGGTCCATGGCATACTCCACTGCGCTGGTATCATTCGCGACAGCTTTATGCTGAAAAAAAGGGTTGAAGATTTTAAGGCTGTCCTGGCCCCCAAGGTTACAGGAACGGTTAATCTGGATCACGCCACCCGGGGTCATAACCTTGACTTTTTCGTTCTCTTTTCATCAGGGGCAATCCTGGGCAATCCCGGCCAGGCTGATTATTCTACAGCCAACGCCTTTATGGATGCTTATTCCAGATATCGTAATGATCAGGTCATCTCAAAAAATCGCCACGGCCAAACCCTTTCCATCAATTGGCCCCTTTGGAAAGAGGGGGGAATGCAGGTGGACAAGGAAACTGAAAAGGCGCTGAGGCAAAACACTGGAATGGCGGCAATGGATACCAGAGCAGGCATCCAGGCCCTGTGTCAAGGACTGGAATCCGGTCAGAGCCAGATTATGGTGATTGCAGGGGATAAACCAAAGATCAGGCAATTTTTGTTAGAGGGCAAATCAAAGGACACCAGTGCCTCTCATGGGGACGCGCTCAAGATATCACTCTCCCAAATTGACAAAAAAGACCTTAAAGAAAAGACTTTGCTCCAGCTCAAGGGCCTTGTTGGAGGAACCATTAATATATCAGTGGATCGGATAGAATCCCGGGAACCCCTTGAGGTTTATGGAATTGACTCGATAATAATAACTCAGTTGAATCAGAAATTAGAAGCAATATTTGGGGAAATCCCAAAAACCCTGTTTTTTGAATACCAGACATTAAATGCCCTGGCAGCCTATTTTATAGCAGAGTATCCACAAGAGTGTATGGCCTGGGCCGGGGATATACTCTTTTTCCGCTCTGAAGCGCCTTTGATAACTGTAGCCTTGGAAGATGAGTCTTCAGCACTGAACTCATTAAAATCAGACACGACCAGGGAGCACCATTTTGCACAAACCAGCCCCGGAACCCAGGTTCAGGAACCCATCGCCATCATCGGGATGTCGGGGCATTATCCCCAGGCAAATACAATACAGGAGTTTTGGGGAAACCTGAAAGCAGGGAAGAACTGTATCTCTGAGATTCCCCCTAAGCGCTGGTCATTGGAGCCTTTTTATGAGGCTGATATTGAAAAGGCAATAAATCAAGTTAAGAGCTATTCCAGAGCAGGGGGATTTTTGGAGAATTTTTCAGACTTTGATCCCCTCTTCTTTAATATATCCCCTATGGAAGTATTCAATATGGACCCCCAGCAACGTCTCATGTTGACCACCTGCTGGGAAGCCATGGAAGACAGCGGCTATTCCAGGAAATCCCTTCATGACCGGTACAATGGATCTGCAGGTGTATTCATTGGCATAACTAAATCAGGCTTTAATCTACATACCCGGCTGGGGTCGAACCTTGAAACTTCGCAGCTGCCTTCCACCTCTTTTAGCTCCATGGCAAACAGGGTTTCTTATCATTTAAACCTTAACGGACCCAGCATGGCCATCGATACCATGTGTTCCTCTTCTATTACAGCCATTCATGAGGCCTGTGAACATATCCGCAGGGGAGACTGTCAACTGGCCTTTGCCGGGGCTGTCAACCTGTATCTGCATCCGCGCAATTACATAGACCTTTGTCTGGGTAAGATAATTACCCCCGAAAAAGAAATCCACTGTTTTTCAAAAACAGGAAAAGGCTTTATTCCCGGAGAAGGTGTTGGAGCTGTCCTGCTGAAACCTCTGGATAAGGCAATAGCTGATGGCGACCATATTGAGGGAATCATCCGGGGCACAGGGATTAACCATGGGGGAAAAACCAATGGTTATACGGTTCCCAACCTGGTTCAACAAAGAGAATTAATCCATACAGTATTAAAACGCGCCCACAGCGATCCGGACACTATCGATTATATTGAATCAGCAGCCAATGGTTCAGCCATGGGTGATGCCATTGAGTTCGATGCCCTGAGACAGGTTTTTCAAAAACGAACAGCCCTCCCCTGCCGGCTGGGAACCATCAAACCAAATATCGGCCACCTTGAAGCAGCTTCCGGCATTTCTCAATTAACAAAAGTTCTCTGTCAGATGAAGTATAAGACCCTGGCGCCAACTCTGGTTCGGCCCGAGAGATTAGATAAGTCCCTGCACTGGGAACAAAGCCCGTTCCGGTTAGTAACAGAAGAACAAACCTGGTCATCACCTGAAGGATCTCCCCATAAGGCATTGATTACCTCGTTTGGGGCCGGAGGCTCATACGCGGTCATGGTAGTGGAGGAATATATAAATCCGCCCAATGATTCTACTGGTGATCTGACTGATGATTCGACTGATGAGCCGGTACTTGAAGTTGCTCTTCAAGACACACAATTGATACTCCTGTCCGCGCGCACGGAAGGCCAGTTAAAAAACTACGCTCAAGATCTACAAAGATACCTGAAAAACATTGAAGTCTCCCTGCCATCTCTTGCTTATACCCTCCAGGAGGGAAGAGACCCCATGCGTTATCGCCTGGCAATCTTCGCAAAAGAACAAAAGGAGCTTTTGAACTATCTGGAAGCTTATAAACTAAATGATAATAGTGACTTCATCGAAACAGGAGACGCCAGGCAATTCAAGACTATGAGAGAATATCTCTTGCAGGAAATGAAAGATCGTGTAAGCCAGGCCCTGGCAAGGCGTGATCTGAAAACCCTGGCCCAATTCTGGCTTAAAGGGTATGACGATATCGCATGGAATGATTTGTATGACAAGTTGGTAAACCGGTGCAGCTTACCAACCTATCCATTTGAAACACGCTCCTTTTGGTATGGAGATCAAACAGAAGTTCACAGTGATTTGAGCTCTTTAACGATCGAGAATCCAGAAGAAAGCTCAAAAGAGGAGAAAAATCAACGATTAGAGGAAATCCAGGCAAACCTGGCAAGCGTGATTAAAGACATTCTGTTTCTGCATGAAAATGATGAATTGGATGAAGAAACCACATTTCTGGATCTCGGGCTGGATTCGATCAATGTGGTTCGTTTTATTCAAAAACTGTCTCAAAAATTTAACCTGCCCCTCCGCGAGACCTTGGTTTTCGACTATCCGACCATAGGTGACTTAGCAAAATACATAGAACAACACCGTTCTTCGAGTATTGAACCAAAAGAGCGACAGGCAACCATCATAAACAGAAATTCATCTCAATTCAGGGACCATCTGGGACGTATTATAAAAGAATATGAGGAAGCGGTTCCTTTACAAATAGAGGGAAGCGGCCCTGTTTTGTTTTGTATCCATCCCATGTCAGGCGATGTGGGCCTATATACAAAGCTGGCAGAGGCTGCGCAGAACCGTTTCCGGGTAATCGGGATTAAATCAAAAGGATTTCTTACCAGTAAAAGCCCTTTGACCACAATAGAAGAAATGGGGAAATATAATGCCGGGATAA
>Ga0307379_10005560_pt1 | contig 17538 bp, 31 predicted proteins | sample UN2MG_FD_202237 | JGI IMG/M metagenome (GOLD analysis project Ga0307379, IMG submission 202237) | Soil microbial communities from Risofladan, Vaasa, Finland - UN-2 | ecosystem: Environmental > Terrestrial > Soil > Coastal area > Acid sulfate soil | place: Finland: Risofladan, Vaasa | collected... | reverse complement strand
CTTCGAGTCCGCAGGTGTCGCCATCGTGCAGCCGCTCTCGGCCGACACACCGTCGCTACTGGCGTATGACTTCAGTGGCAAGGTGTTCCCAATCGAGGAGCCAGAAACGCTCACGCTGGGAACTCTACCCCAATACGTCGGGGCGAATCTGCACGGGCACCTACTGCTGCACAGTGGGACATCCACGGCTCTGCCGACCAATATGAATGACGCGAAGATCGCGGTTGGTGTGAGCTTGCCCTTGTACGAAGTAGAAGGTTCACGAACGGCAGCACGAGCTGGCCTGTGCTACGTCACGGACGCGGGCGTAAGCGTCTTCGCGAGCTTTGGCGTGGCGCTCTAAGCGAACGGGCGGCGTGGGGGTGCGCCCTGGCGCGCACTCCCCGCGTCCATCCTGGCTGGAGGTAGGCGAATGGACCCAGCGATTACCGAGCAGGTGGTCGCGTGCTATGCACGGGGCGACTCCCTTGACCGCATCCGTGACGACCTCGGGCTCACGTTCTATCGCGTGCGGAAGATCGTGCGCGACGCGGGGGTGCTCCGAGATAGGAATGGCCGACCCCTGCCCGCGCAGTCCGGTCATGTGGCGCCTGAGTTTCCGGGCTTGAAGGAGTATCCGCCAGACCCGACGGAGTTGCTAGACTTCCTCGAAACGGCAGCCGAACAACACCAGAAGTGGGATACCGCGCAGCGCGAGGTCCCTGTCCTAATCGCCACCGATCGACCCATCGCGGTGGCCTTCCGCGGTGACTGGCACGCGGGAAATAAGAACACGCTGTACAAACTACTCCGGCGGGACAATGCGATCATCCGGGATACCGCCGGCCTCTACACCGCGGAGCTGGGCGACTTCTGCGATGCGTTCATCAAGCCAACCATGCAGGATGGGGCGCAAGAGGCCTTGGTTCCCGTCAAGATACAACGCCACTACGTCTGGGCCTCCTATCGAGAATATCTGCAGGGCAAAGTCCTTGGCGACGTGACCGGACAGCACGACCATTGGGCAAGCCAAATGGCAGCCTTTGACCCCGTGGAGTGGCTGAGTCACGACTTCAATATTCCGTACCTGCGACACGGCGGCACCATCCACCTGCAGGTCGGCGAGCAGCAATACGAGATCGCGGTTCGCCACAAGGCCCGTGGGACGAGTCAGTGGAACCCGACGCACAGCAACATCCGCACCCTGTATTTTGATCGGCACTATGATGTGGTGGCGCATGCCGACAAACACATCTTCGGCATTCAAGAGGTAGAGCATGAAGGAAAGCACAGCATCCTCGTCCGGCCAGGAAGCTACAAGCCCTACGACAACTTTTCAGACTCGCATGACTTCGGAGAATCCCAGCCCACCATCCCCGTTATCATCTTCTGGCCCGATCGACACGAGATGCAGTGCATCCGAGGAATTGAGGTCGCCGCCGATATTGTGTCCCGATTGCGGGATGGAGGTCGTCCATGAGTCGGCATGCCAAATCTGCCACGCCTGCGGCTGGTCGCCGTGCCAATAGTTGGGAGGCCCCGATAGAGAAGTGGGTGGGGCGTATTCTAGGGAAGGACTGGGAGGTTCAGGTCATCCCAACGGAGGAGTTGAAGGGCACGCTGTGGGGCGCTTCGACCATGCAGGACCACTATCCATACCGGCACGCCATCATTGAGTACAATCCAGACGCCCCGCCAACGGACTACATGGCCTGCCACGAAGTCGTTCACATCGCCCTAGCCCCCCTCGCGATGGCCTGCAAGAGGGCATCGGGGGTTATCGGGGCCGCCGGCAAGGTTCTCGCCGAGTGGACTGAGGACGCCGAGGAACGCACCTGCGATGTCCTCACGAGGGCTCTACTCAGGGCCCACGGGGAAGAGTGAGTGGAGTTCATTCGCGTCTGGTTGGGCGAGTGCTGCGATCCCCACGAGGATGGCTGGAAACTCAAGCCATAATGGGAGGCTGAGGGATGGCAACTCGTACGCGCCAGGACGGTCGCGGCGGGCCTCGGCAGGGCCGACCTGCGCGACTGCCTATTGATACGGGAGACTTTGTCACCGCCCTCCGCTCCCTCGGCCGGGAAGAGCCCGGTCTCTTTGCCCATTGGCAGCGAACCCTAGCGGCGAAACACCAGCGCTGGGTCGCCTTCGAGCACCGGGAAGCGCGGCGCCCTGCCCCAGGACGCCCCTAGAGTCCCCCAGAAGCCTCACAAATAGTTCCCCGAAATGGCCCAAAACCCTCGAAATCTTATTGACAGATGCCTAGCATATGGTATACTACCTGTAGAGGCAAAGCGGGCGACAGCCCAGGAGGGAAGAGATGGGCGAGATTCGATGGTTGTTGGCGCACCCGAAGCTGTGCCTCCGGGGAGAAGTAATCGTAACTGCCCCAGAAACCAGAGCGGCATTTCGGGTATTGGTACGGCCTATCAATACCGTCTACGGTTTCCGCTACCAGCTGGGTGCCATTGGCGAGTTTGGAACCCGGTGGGAGAGTAGCGGGGACGGGCTATACTGCGAATATAGCCCAGACGACCGCTCGCACGAAGTTCAGGGGATTCCGCTTTCTCTTGCTAGGCTCCTCCTAGAGCCATGGTGGGGACAGAAGGAATTGCTTGAGGCCCTGGACGGACTCGGGGCGAATACGAATGGGCTACGGTATTCGGAATGGGATACCCACCCAGACTAGCCCCTGCCCTTAGGCCCCCCTCGGGGCAACGACTACAGCAAGGAGGAAAGGAACGTGTCAAAGGTTAAGCGCAAAATCCTTCTCGGCGAATACTGGGAGGCCCTCGAAACCGTGCGGGAGTGGGAACGAGCCACGCAACGCATTCCAGAGGAAAAACGAGAGGATGTGTTTCAGATTGTGTTCTACCGAGATAACACCGTCAAGGTAGACCTATTACGCTAGCCCCTGCGGGGGAGTGACTAGGGCGAGAGCCTGGAACGGAAAGGTAAGGGATGAGACACGCAGGGCAATTCATTCTCCGCCGCCACTCGGCGCAAGCATTGGCCCGGAAGCTGCGCGGGGCCGGATTCCAGGCGCACGCGCGTCCGGCAGAGGGCGGCCGGGACTCGGAAACTGAATGGTTCGTCGTCTGCCCAGTCGCGGGATACCAGCAGCCGAAGGGCATCTATGAACTGCGGTCAGAGATTGCCGCGCTGGTCCCCGAGCGACATGTGGGAGCGTTCCCCAACACGCCCGAAGGGGCCGTGGTTGAGGTATCGACGTGACGGGTCGAGAGCCCGAAAGGAGCGAAAAGCCATGAGAGAGAATCCGTTTGCTGCGTTGAACAAGGCGGTTGCGGCGGTGGACGAAGACGCCCGAAACGCGAGTGGGAAGTGCGCTCGCTGCGGTCTGGACCGTGGAGGCATTATCCCAAGAGGGCAGACTAGGCGGGAGGCGGGCATCTGCAACTGTGCTCCCCGCCGGATAGGAGACGGAGACGATGTCCAGACCTAAGGCCCGAAGCATCCCCGAACGCCTCCTGGCCCTGCGGGAGGCCCTGGGCGAACCGGGCGAACCGCTCTCGAAACAGCAACTGGCCGTGCGCCTCGGCACGACTTGGTGGAATATCCACCGCTGGGAAAACGACGTGAACCCGATCCAGGCGCACCTTGACCGAATCACTGCCCTGGAGCGCCAAGTCGCCAAGGCTACACGGTAACTCCGCCAAAAGGCCACGGCCTTTTCGCCAAGTTACTGAGTACGAAACGTCAGGTGGAGGCGCTCCCCGTCCCACACGATCTCCGTGAACAGGGCCAGGAGCGCCTCCCGGCGCGCCTCTATCGGCGTATCCGACGACGTGAGCACCTGCCAGAGGGGGCGCACCCGGTCCCCTATTGGCGGTTTCGATGGCGGTTCCGGCTCTGGCATCCGGGCCAACGTATCGGCTTGGTTCTCCAGTTCAGCAAGCCGGTCCCGAATGAGGCCCAGGCTCGCCGCCGTCCACTCTCCCGCCTCAATCGCTGCCACCAGGGTTCGCCGGGCCGCCTGAATCTCCTGCCTACGGGTCCGTCGAGTGTCCTCAAAGTCCCGATTCTCTTCCGGCTCCACGACCCGGACGAGTTCATCGGGCTGGCCGCCCAGCAGTACCTCAAGCGCGCGGTAGACCGCGGCTTCGACGCGCCGCGCGGATACACTGAAGCCCACACAACCCCGGCTATTGGTGTAACGGGTGCAACGGTAGCGATCCCACCGACGGTCGGTCATGCCGGTCATGCTCCCGCCGCACCGCGGGCAACGCAGCAACCCCGAGAGTAGGTATGTCCGCCAGGTGCGCGGCCGTCGCCGGTGCGGCGCAAGGCGTTCTTGCACGCGCTCCCATACGGCAGGCTCCATGATCGCCGGATGCTGGCCGGGATAGAGTTGCCAACGTTCACGGGGTAGCCGACGCCAGACGTATTTGGGCTGATGGGGCCGACGCTGCTCGCGCAGCATACGTTGATGCCGGCGCGCAATCATGCCGAGATAGATCGGGTTTCGGATAATGTAGTCAATGGTGCCATGCCCCCACTCCCGCGCACTCTCGGGCGGGCGCACCCCCTCCCGATTCAGTCTCTGAGTGATACTGAGTGAACTCTCGCCCCGTAATGTCCAGCGGTAGATTTGCCGCACGACGGGGGCGGTCGCCTGGTCTATCTCCCAGTAGGACTCGCCAGTAGCCTTGCGCCGAAGTCGATAGCCGTAGGGCGCGCGACTGCCGGGCCGGCCTGCCTGCGCCGCGAGCACCTTCCCCCGACGGGTGCGTTCCGAATTCGCCTCCACCTCCCACTGGCCCACGGACCCCAGGATGTTCAGTCGCAGGCGACCGTCCGCGGTTTCGTAGTCGATTTCTCCCTGCGGGGTGTCCAGGCGGATGCTTCGGGGCGCGAGTTCGTCTTCGAGCAAGTGGCCGAGCGCCACCACGTCGCGGGCGAGACGGTCCTGCCGCCAGACCAGGAGCACCCCGCCATCTGGTAGCGCCTGGAGCGCCGACCGCAACGCAGGGCGGCCAATGATGGTCCCGCTTATCCCCTCATCCCGGTAGACCCCGATCAGACCGTAGCCCTGCTTGTGCGCCCGCTCCGTGCATTCTGCGACCTGTCCGTCGAGGCTGTACCCCAGGACCTGCTCCTCGGAGGAGACGCGGGCAAGGATGACGGCGGGGATGGGACCGCTGACCGCATTCTTAGACATGGGCCGCCCATTCTGCGCCAATCACCCGCCGCCGACCCATCGACCACCAACCGAAACCGTGGGGAGTCCGCGTGACGTCTGGCCTGCTCAGAACGTGAAATTCTCCCATCGCTGCGCCGCTAATGCGGGATCGTCTGCCTTGATGTGCCAGGGGCCGGAAATGACGGCGTTCCGCGCCTTCCATTCGGTGTGGCCGTCCGGATACCGCACCTTGAGGCCGCGAAACGTCTTGCCGGTTAGGGGGTCAGTGTAGTTCTCATTGCCGCCCAGCACTTCGGCCACATATCGCCGTCTGGCTGGCTCCTCGCCGAAGTAGAGATTGGCCCCCGCCCACAGGTTGCCGGATGCCTGTACCCACCCGGTCACTGGTTCCTGCGCCACAGTCGCAGGGATTACTGGCGTCTGTTCGCCTTCGCCGCAACCTGTTAGCAGACAGACCATCACGGTGAGCATCACCGCGGCATGGATCAATAGTATCCACTTGCCTCTGCTCATGTTCCCAACCTCCTCGCCCCTTAGGGGCTTGCAAGTTTAGCCGATAGCATGGATTCTCAGGGCAATTCCCAGGCATTCCAGAAGTTGACCGCGTGCGGCAACGTGATCTCGCCGCCTAGGGCTTGGGCTTCTGCGAGTCCGTGTTCGAGTTGCTGCCAGTTCTCGTCCTCCTGCGCCTGGGTCAATCCGCCCGGCACCCCGAAGATACTGCCCCAATCGACACCGCCGAAGGCCAGGTCGCAGAGCAATAGTGTATCAATGGTAGAAACCGCCCGCTGTCGCGCCAAGTAGATCGCCATCTGCTCGCGCGTCACATAGTCGTTGGGGCGATAGGTTCCGTCCGGGAACCCCCCCGTCACCTCCGATTCAGCCAACCACCCGATATGCTCGTCGCCGGCACTACCGGCCACCACATCGGAGAAGTACACGCTGCCCGGCTCGTGAACGCCGAACACCTGGGCAAACACGTCTACCGCGGCAAGGGACAGTACCCCTGCCGCCGCCACCAACAAAGCCATAGCCATCTTTCGCATCTCTTCTCCTCCTCTTATTCCTGCGTCTATCCTCGCGTCTTCTTCAGTCCTTCTTCGGGCCTGTGGCACCACACGACCACGCCCATGATCTCTATATCGCTGGCCTCCGTGGGTTCATAGGCCGGGTTCTCGCTTTCCAGCCGAACCACACCGCCGCGGCGGCCAATGTACCACTTCACATACCTATCATCGCCCTGCTTGGCGACGACCAGATCGCCACCCTGCGCGGTGGAGGCCTTCCGTACCGCCGCGAAATCGCCGGGAATCAACACCGGGCTCATGCTGTGCCCCTCGATCCGAACGACGTAGTCTGCCCGGGCGGCGTGCTCTTCGAGCGCAGGGAAGTAGTCGCTGTTCTCCTCGGCGGCATCGGTTACGGCACCCCCGCGGAGAGTGCCCTTCACGGGCAGGCTTGCATCCGAGGGCAGGATCGGACGCCCCCCAGATATCTCCCGCTCCCGTTCCGGGGCCTTTTCCTCTGGCGGGCCGTAGCCAGCCGCCTCTAGCCATTCGGCGAGGTCGTCGCCCAACTTGCGAATCATTTCCAACAGGCGGGGTTCGGGGGGCACCGCACCCCGCTCAATCTGGCTCAGACGAGACTCGCTTATGCCCATCCGGGAAGCGTATTCGACTTGCGTCATTCCGGCGCTTCGTCGCTTCTGCTGGACGAACCGACCGAAGGCCTCACTGAATGATCCTGTCGTAACTCGCATAGGTCCATTATAGCACGGTTTGGGCTCCCGCCAGAAAAAACTTTTGTCAATGCCTTGACAAACTAGGAATCTGGGCCCATAGTGTGGAAGGACAGTAAGGACGGACAGCGAAGGAGTAGGCGGTATGGCAGTGAAGGATCAGAAACGGCTCACGCCGGCAGACGTCCTGGCAGAGCGCAGTCGCCATCGCATCACGCAGACGGAACTCGCCACCGAACTCGGCTGGTACGTCCAAGTGATTCCTCCTGTGGAGGACGGCCGGGTCGAACTTTCCCAAGATGAGTATCAACGGATGCTTGCTGCTGTTGAGACGATTGTCGCCCGGCGCGCGGAGGGGAATCGGTGACGAGTTACCTCTACCCCCAGCACTCATCCTCGGATGCCTCCGACAGGGCAGCCGGCAGCGGGCCGCGGTCTACCCTCCGGGCCGCGGCCCTCTCCGGCCCACCGAACAGATGTCCCGGCACCTCCGGGAACCCGTGGCGACGTTTCGCGCCCCTTCTCCGTCGCCGCGGGCAGCAATTCTACGCCCCTTGGGGCGAGGAGATAACGATGGATAAGGTCGTGATGGTGCTTGGGAAAAGTGCCCCTCACATTTACGCAAGCCTTGCCAGAGAGGGTGAATGGTTGAATGCGGCAGTCGGAGGCGTCTACCGCCTTGATGATCCTGGCTGCACCAAGTTGGAGTTCAAGTCCCTGCCGGAGGCCCTCGTTTACGTCCGCGACCACGGTGGCGAGTGGATTGCTGGCGAACCGCTGCCGGAGAAGCCGGAAGCCCGCAAGCGGGGAAGCATGAAACACGGACTGTGGACATTCCGTAGCCGTCCCGACATCCCGGAGGACGAGTTCCAGTTTGTCACGAACGCCGATGTGGGAGCATCGCGTTCTCATCGAAACGTAAACCTAAATGAACTCCTTCAGAAATACTCGCAACGGGGCGAGATCGACATCCGGCTTCCAGCCCGCTGCACGCAGGGCAATATCCTCTCCGACGACGTTGCGATCTTCCTGCGGAAGCCGGAGAAGCCGGAAGAGACGTGGGCGCGGTTTGCGATGCCCGAATACCTCTGTGCGAATACCCCACACTACTATCGGTGTGGCCGCTGTCTAGATTCCTGGTTCGGCAACCCGACTCGCCCGCGATGCCCCCATTGCGGTGCCAAACTCGCCTCATCGCAGCCCTGGATTCCCGTCAGGGCGGAGTGCCCCCAATGACCAAACCCTGTGAGGATTTCGAGAAGCGGTTCGGCAAAGACGCCCTGAACGCAGCGTTGGCCGCCGCAGGCCGACATAGTATGGCATCGCCGCCACCAGATGATGACCAACGCCTACTGTTCGCCCTTCTTGAGATGGTCGACTGGGAATGCCCGGAGTATGGCGACACAGACCTGACAATGGAGAACAGCCAATCGTTCCTGTTGCGACACAGGGATGCCGCCCTGGCATTGCCAGAGCCGCCTTCGTTCCTCGGCATGTTCGCTGGCGCGTATAGCTTCCTCATCCCGGCCGAGGAGCAATCCCAATGAGTAAGGGCTTCGGTGAACACAAGCGGATCGAGCACCGCCTACGACGTGATATGAACCGCCGTTACCGCGCCCTCGTGGTCGCCTGGCGGGTCTTTCAACTCCTCGTGCTTGGCGCGGCCGCCTTCGTGCTCATTTGGTGGTTCGCGCAAACCGTAGGCGACCGCCTTGACCGCGTACCGGGGCATGGCGCGTACAGCGCGGAGGCCCTACTCATGCTGGCTGACCGCGTGTGGGTTGATGCCCCGGAGATCGTATGCACCGATGGACTTCCCCCGACAGTGAACGGTCAGTTTCTGACGGGGGCGATGACCTACGAGCCGGCTGACCCGGCGTACTGCCCGAAGCGAGAAGACAAGAGACCATGAAGCGCTATCTAGGTTACAAGCATCACCTCACACGTTGCTTTGTCTGCCGCCGGATGATCTGGCCTTGGCAGACATTGCTGACCTCGCCCAACAGGAACCCCTCCCACGTTGCGTGCTATCCGCGGGTCGGCGATCTGGAGTTGCGCGAATGGGCTAAGGGAGGGGGCATACGATGACAGCCCTTCAGCGTCACGGCGTGCTGGACCCACAGACAGGCGAAGTGCTGGCGATCGTGCATGGACCGATGATGGAACCGCACCAGGTGCGTCAGGCACTCATCGGGGCGTTGCGGGCGCATGGCTTCGAAGTCGTGGAGGAACGAATTGGGAGTAAGCCCGGTGGGCGGACCACTTTGGCCCCCCAACATCAGTCCCCCTACCGGGCATCTCTTACGGGGGCGGGCATCACAGTAACTTAGCAGACCACTCACGGGCAGAGACGCAGCCACAGATGCAGCCAGCCCGCCCCCCAAATCACGAAAGGTAGCCAGAGGCTACCAAGCAGGAGGAGCGACGATGGACAGAGACTTAGGAACCGCCCCCGCCCCAAGTGGGGCAGAGGCGGCCCACGCAACCGACAGTCTACCAGATTGCGGCCATCCCTGCAACGATCTCACGGAGGCGCTCTGCGAGGACTGCGAGTCGCCCGTCAAGGGACGGGATTGCGCGGGTTGGGCCGCGTGCCTGGCCGAAGCCGCCCGCGGATCCCTGCCGTGCGCCTGGTGCCACCCGGCGACGCCGAAGGCACGAGCATTGGCGCAAGCGATGGTGCTTCTGCGGGAAGAACGCGAGCGCAACCGCCACGAGATTGGAGTCGTGCGTGCGCTACGCTCAATCGTGGACGTGACGATGGCTACCCTTTCCGGGGTGGCGGAAAGGCTGGGTGCGCGATGAGTGCAGTCACAGCGTTGGTTCCCGTGACCGAGGAACGGGAGCGGGAGATCGAGGCTCGACACAACCGCCTGCTGGTAGAGGCCCAGCACCTCGTCGTTGATTCCCTCGACGGGGAGAAGCACGCCTGGGAGATCGTGAACGGCATCGGCGCACTGAAGAAGGCCATTGAGGCTGACTTCAGGCCATCGAAGATGGGGGCGCACGGTGCTTGGAAGGCCGTCTGCGCGCAAGAAGCCGGTCACCTTGACCGCCTGAACGAACCGGATAAGATCGTGCGCGGCAAGCTCTCGGCGTGGGAAACGGACAAGCGCCGCATTCAGGCAGAGATCGAGCGCAAGGCCCACGAGGAGGCCGAGAAGGTGGCGGCCGAACTTCGTCGCCAGGCGCAGGAGAAGGCACAGAACGAAGCCGAGGAGCGCAGACTGGCGGAAGCCCTTGCAGCAGAGGCGGCAGGTGATAAGGCGAAGGCCGCGGAGTTGCTGGAGACCCCCATCGAGGCCGCACCCGTGGACGAGCCGAGCGTGCCGTTCATCCCCGTACTGTCGGCCCCGAAGGTTGATGGTGCCGGGACGATGGTGGAAGTCTGGAAGTTCGAGATCGCGGACGCTCAGGCCATCCCCCGAGAATATCTGACGGTCAACGAATCGGCCATTGGCAAAGTGGTGCAGGCACTCAAGGGGCAGGCAAACATCCCCGGGGTGCGCGTCTACAGTATGTTTGAGCCGCGGCGGACGGGAGGAAGGCGATGACAGTCGCTCCCGTCCTGACCATCACCGAGATCGCGGAACGCCTTGAGGCCGACATCCGCGAAACAAAGGATGCGAAATTCCGATGGTCGCGCCCGACGAACATCTGGGCATCATCGGCGGGCCACCCCTGTGACCGCTGCAAGTTCTACGAGATCGCCCGCTGGGATGACCGATTGCCCCCTCGGCCCGGCCTGCAAGCCTTATTCGATCAGGGCCACCTGGAGGCGGCCGCGAGCAAGGCAGATATCGAAGAGGCTGGCTTCCAGGTCATTCGCGCCGAGGAGCCGGTCAATGTCCTCGTCCGCGGAGGCCGCCATCGGCTTATCAGCGGACGCATGGACTTCTATGTGACCGGCAAGTGGCTGGGCCGCCGACAGATCCCATGCGAACACAAGGGCCTGAGTTACGGCCGCGCAGAAAGCATCGAGAACTGGCGTGACTTGATAACCGCGCCCCAGATATGGCTCCGCAAGTACCCCGCACAGATGCAACTCTACCTGCTCATGCAGAACGCGGAGGAGGGCCTGCTTGCCCTGCGCGGGAAAGAATCGGGACAGATCGGCTTCCTTCCCATCGAACTCGACCCTGCATATTGCGAGGGCATACTCCAAAGCGCCGAGCGCGTCTATGACGCGTTGGACGCGAACCTGGAACCAGCCCGAATGAAGTTCGATGAGAATGTCTGCCCCTCGTGCGATTTCGTCCACATCTGCGCGCCCGAAACCGAATGGGTAGGGCATCCGGTCATTCAGGACGCCGACCTAGAAGGCCACCTAGTGACGCGCGCCGGCTATGCCGAGATCGTGCGAACCTACAACGCGACGGATAAGGCGATCAAGGCCCGGTTCGAGCGCGTCGAGCAGGATGGCACTTGGCGCTGCGGCGACTGGCTTATTAGCCGCACCACCAACAAGAACGGCGTCTGGAGGACGCAGATCAAGGAGGCCAAGTCGTGAGCGAGCTGGAGAAATACCGAGACGCAGAGACGGGCCTGCCCGCGTCGGCCGCGCAATTGGCCGCCATTGACCCGGCGCGGACGCAGGCGCAGATACAGAACGTCGAGGCCTTCATCGCTGCGGTGATGAAGAAGGGCGTCCACTATGGCACCATTCCCGGAGTTCCCAAGCCGTTCCTCTGGAAGGGCGGCGCGGAACTGTTGGCCGGCCTGTTCAATTATGGCGTCCGCGCCAAGCGCGATGAACTTCTGTCGGCGGTTGACCGCGGCGCAGAACTCGTCGAGATCACCGTGAAGGTGACGGTATTCAGCAGAACGACAGGGCGCGACCTCTGGGACACCGATGGGTTCGCTTCTAGCCTGGAGGCGTGCTTCCGGCGGCGGGCCTGCCCCGTGTGCCTCCGCACCGTCCATCGGCACAAAGAGAAGAAGTCGATCTTGGAGTGCGACTCCTGCGAGTGGTCGGGGGAGGACAAGGAACTCACCGACGCGCTCGCGGTAGACTTCGGTTCCACTACTCGAAACGTCGCCGCCCGCGCCCAGAAGCGGGCGATGGTCCGGGCGATCCAGGAGGCCTGCGGGGTGACTGCCTTCTTTCTGGCCCCAAAGAGTTGGGAGCAGGAAGAGGATGGCAAGCCCGCCAGCAACGGCAACGCATCGGGCAACTGTCCGAAGTGTGGTGTCGGTACACTGGTGGGGCGAGAACGCAAATCCGATGGTGCGCGCTTCTGGGCTTGTGACAACAGCACTTGGGATTCCAGGACGAAGACGCGATCAGGTTGCGATTGGATCCAGAACGAGCCGCCGGAAGAACCCGCGGAGGCCCCGGCCGAGACACCGGCCGCCACACCCGCCGATGATGGGGCAACGGACATCCGCACCACCCTCATCGACAAGTTCGGCACCGAGGGGAAGGCGTTGTTGGCGCTGGTGGCGTGGTGCATGGAATCGGGGAGAAAACACCCGACAAGTCTGGACGCGGCTGACCCGGAGACGCTGCGGACGTTCTACGAACACCTCAAGGCAACCGAGTGAGATTGGGGGCGGTCTGGCCCAGACTACGCGTTGTTGGATAAGCTGTACCCGGCTGACGCACGGGGGATAAGGCGGACCGGGCCGCCCCCTGAACGAGAGGAGAAGACGAGAATGCCGGTACTGAAGCACGTACTCGAAGAACTGCTGGCGATCAGCAGGGACAAGTTGGAGTTGGACAGTCGCATGGTCAAGGCCAGCAAGTCGGCGATGCAACTCCTGGAGCCGGGCGATCACTACTTCGACATGGGTTCCACGGTGTTGCACGTTGAGGTTCTGGAGGCTGACGAGAACTATGTCGAGGCGGACGAGATCGAGTTGAAGCCCGGCTAAAGCGAGCCGGGCGGATGGGGGCGGTCCGAGTGAGAGCCGGACGCTGCGGTGAGGACGTATTGCTAGAGCCGGGCCGCCCCCTGAAAGAGCCAACAATGACCAACCGTGAGGCGCGAGAGAGACTGCGGGCGATGGGCTGGCGGCGTCTTGGTATTTCCTTCGTGGTTGTGGGTTCTTTTTGCGTCGCCGAACAGAGATCGGATGGGCGTCTTTGTGGGGTTTCGTTTGATCCCTCGAGGGGCAAGAGTCTCTTCCACAACAAGGCGCTCTGGGACGCCAACCGCCGACTGATCGAGTTCGTCGGGAAGCACTTCGGGGAGGTGAAGGGATGAGGCGAGAACGCGTTAGCGACAGGGAGCCGTGGCAAGTGAGGGTCGAGGCATACATCGCCTACAGGGCGGAGTATACCTGCCCCATTTCCAGTACCCAGGCTAAGGAAGCCCCAATGACCAAACCCACGAAGGCGCAACTGCGGAAGGCTAAGGAGCATTCCCTGCAGGTCTACCGGCTGGCGTTGGAGGCGGCGAAGAGCGGCAACTGGAAGCGGGCGAAAGACCTAACGCGGGATGACGCTGAGGCCTGCCTGTTTTGCAGGGCGTACGCGGAGGTTTGCACGGCGTGCGTTGCAAGGCACATCTGCGTCCGCGGCCCATATACCAACGCTTACCGAGTTCTCGGTGGGGGCCGCACCCCCGCCAACGGCATCCGCCACTTCCGCCGCACCATCGAGCAGCTAGAGGCGTTGGAGTTCTAGGCCATGCGCGACCTCTACTCCTGGCTGGCCCCGAAAGCCGACTCAAAGAAGCGGCGGGTTCTCGACCGCCTGCTCGCGGCGCGGGGCGGCTGGGTCACGGGGTCGGAGTTGCACGCGGCCTTCGGGAAGGACGGGTGGTCTTGGGATGGAGCGAAGGCACAACTCAAAGCAACGCTGGAGCAACACGGAGGCACCATTGTGGGCGAGGAGATTGATGGACGGCATGAGCAGAGGTATCGCCTAGTCTTACCCTCCCAAGTCCTGCTACAGCGCCACGTAGCGCGCACAAACAGGGTTCTGCGGGGGATTGCCAGCGGGAATGCGCGGATCGCTGTGGCCGCACAGACGGATCAAGGGAGGTTGTTCCATGACTGAGGGGTGGCGAGAATGTCCGTTCGCCACGGACATACGCGAACGGCGGTTCTGCCCGATACGTTCAGAGTCCTCGCATAGTCGCGCCGAGATAACGCCAGAAGTCTGCACCACCTGCCCCGTGCCCGAACAGAAGCGCAAGGCCGACCTGTGGGATAAGTGCGGTCCCGCGCTGGTGAAGGCGGTGAGAGAACTACATAAGCGCGCTGGAGCCCATTTGCAGACCGGATGGACTCCTGCGGCGTGGCACGATCAGGTCGTTGTCGTGGATGCCGAGATCAGGGGGTTCTACGTATTGGCCGACGCCGCCCTCGCTCTGCTACCCGAGGAAACACCATGCCAACCGGAATGAGGGCCAAGAGCCCGAGGAGGTATGCAATGGGCGAGAAGGTCTCGTCGTTTGAGTGGAGCGACACCGACGAACTCGCAAGGCGCGTCGCTCACATGATGAACCTGATGGCGAGCGAGTTGGAGGTGGTGGTCGCTCCTACAGCCATTCGGGCTGGCGAGGGACTAAAAGACAACGACCCCCTGAAGGCTGAGGCCCGCCTCGCGACAATCGCCGCCCAGATCGCGGCGAAGATGATCCGCGACCGGGCGCGGCAGATAGTTAGCCGTGGATTGCCAGGAGCGAGGCGGTTTCGGGCATCGCTAGAGAAGTTGCGGCCGTGAAACCCAAGGCGACGGGTCGCTCAGACGGCTGGGATAGTGTGTTTGATGGGCTGGACGCGGACGTGGTGCGTACTGCGAAGTTCACCATCATTGCCCTGCTACACGACCGGGAGTTTGTGAGGCGGTGCGAGAGGTTTACGGCGTGGTGCCAGGCGGGGCGGGCGACGGACGGCAAGCGGGCTGGGAGAGGATTGAGGGCCGCGTGATCGAGACGAGGGAGCAGACAATCCAGGTGGGCGAGAGGATTGACCCGAAGGGCTGGGAGGGTCGCATCTGGGTCGGCGACTGCCTAGAGTTTATGCGGGCGCTGCCGGATGGGTGCGTGGACGCGGTGGTGACAGACCCGCCGTATGGGACCGGCAATGCCAACGTGGGGGACGGTGAGGTGTTCATGCCGGGCGAATGGGCGAACATCCTGCCGCTGTGTCTGCCCGAACTGTACCGAGTACTCTCATCCAGCGGAAGCATCTACCTGTTTTTGTCAAACCGAGGACTGGCCGAGTGGCTCCTTCGTCTTCAGTCCCATTTCAAACAACAGAACCTACTGATCTGGGACAAGAATAACCACGGCCGGACTTGTTCGCCCTACTCCTGGTATTTCACGCATGAGACGATCTTCTTTGGCTTGAAGGGTAAGGGGCAGCCTTTGCGCACAAGGGGTAGGAAAGACGTACTCCACTATCCGCGGGTTGTTCACGCAGATCACCCGACGCAGAAGCCGGAGGGCCTTATAGGGGACTTTATTCGGGCCAGCACCGATGTCGGCGACCTCGTTCTCGATCCCTTCCTCGGTTCAGGCACCACCGCCGTCGTCTGCGAACGCCTGGGCCGCCGTTGGATCGGCTGCGAGATTTCGCCGATCTATGCCGAGATGGCTATGAAGAGAATTGAGCGGGAAAGGGCTAAACTTCAGTTGCCATTTGCAGGGGCAGTAGCGACGAGGGAGCACTAGCAGACATGGCGACGGCAGGCGGCGACTGAATGAGGCGCGGAGGGTGGTTCAAGATGTACGATGATGAACTGGAGGACCCCAAGGTGGGGGACCTAACCGATTTCGAGTACCGCGTGTGGCACGCGTTGCTGCGGCTCTGTAACCGTTCCCCCGCCCGCCAGCGCGAACGCGGCTATCTCTATCACTCCGCGCACTACCCCGTCGAACCCCGCCACATCGCCCGCGCGATGGGCCGTGACCTCGCGGAGATAAAGGCCGCACTCAAGCGCGTCTGCGAGATCGCCGGAGAGGACAGCCTAGTGCTCACGGAGCAGATCGCCGGCGCTACCGTCTACCGAATCCGGGCCTGGAGGAAGCGCCAAAGCAACGACCCGGACCCCCAAGACGGCCCCGAAATCCCAAAAAGCTCCCAAAAAGCTCCCGATTTGTCCCGGCCATACATAGACATAGACGTAGACATAGACAAAGACAAGACTTCTTGCCGCTCGGGCGCCAAGCCCCGCAAGCTTTCGGATGAACAGAATGCGGTGAAGCAGGGCGCGATTGACTACTTCTACCAGAGGCTACAGAAGCACACGACGCTGGAGAAGCCGCGGTTTCCCGGAGGCCAGGCCGCCGGTTTCTTCACCGGGTGTATCCGGGACGGCTACGACGAGCGGGATCTCCGGGAGGTGACGGACTGGTTCTTCGATGAACGGATAGACGAGGAGCACAGCTCTGGCAACTTCGGGCACTTCCAGAACGCCTTCAACGCAGGGTGCATCGCGGTGCAGAAGCGGAGGGGGGACCATGCTGAGTCATAGGCGACGAGACGAGGATGCCATAGTCGAGAGCGCCCTCTGGCGCGAGCATCTGCGGGCGGTCAATGATCCGTTCTTTATCGCTTTGCATGATAAGGCTGGAGGCGGCCCGAGGGTCCGGTTCGTCTATACCGAGGATGGCCGACGGGTGCCCGCCTACCGCTGCCGCGTGTGCAAGGATGGGGGGCTCGTGACGTTGCCCGTCCACCACGACAGGGAGATGGACGAGGAGTTGACGGCGCCGGTCTTCATTGGTGCGGGCGAGGCGCACTTCTGCCCCGCGTGTAGGGAGAAGGCATCGGAGTATCGGGTGGGCGCGTCGCGCTTCGAGATCGAGATGGGAACGGGCAAGAAGACGCAGGCGGAGATCAACCGGATTGACCGTTGGCTGGAGGCGCGGAAGGAGAGGCTCAAGAAGTTCGCGGAGGGTGCGCCGGCGACTTCGGCGCAGGTATTCAGGCTCGCCCAGACGGTCGGGGCAACAATGCCAGGAGGAGATGATGGACAATGATGCGGTGGAGAAGTTGTTTGGGCGATCCCGTGAACTGCTAGGAGAACTTCATGTGTATACGGCTACCTATCGAGGCCACGAGCAACGTGCGGATGTGGCCCTGGTCGACGCCGCCGAGGAGCAGTACCGGCAGCAGAAGCAGGAGGAGCGGGTGCTGAAGGTGGCATCGCCCATTGGCGGTGTGGTCTGCCACCAGAGTATAACGCCCATTGACGGCGGCCCAGAACGACCTTCCGTCATGTTCTTGGCCGAGGACTTGGCGCACATTGGCCTTGGTCAACCCGGCACCTACGCCATCCGCCGCGAGCCGGAGCCGGAACAATCGAAAGACAGTGGGGTGAGCGAGATGGCTGAGCATAGCGCGGAAGCGGGGAGCATGAAGACTCCGCAAGAACGCATCACTGGACTGGAACACGCTGTAGTTCATTACCGCGCCCGCGCCGACGCCGCCGAGGCCCAGCGCAAGCAGGAGCGGGAGGCCTTGGAGAATTTCGAGGCGGTAAGACGCAACCGCGATGGGCTGATGCGGCGATACGAGGAGTGCCAACAGGACGTGGCCGAACTCATTCAACTCAACGCGCAGAAGGACGCTGACCTTGCGGAGGAGCGGAAGCGAGTTGGCAGGCTTCAGCGGGCGCTGGCACACAGACTCGCATATACGGCCGGGGAGATTAGAAGCCTGGAGAAGGAGCGCGTGGAGCAGAAGCAGGCGGAGCGGGTGGTGG
>Ga0307379_10005557_pt1 | contig 17548 bp, 18 predicted proteins | sample UN2MG_FD_202237 | JGI IMG/M metagenome (GOLD analysis project Ga0307379, IMG submission 202237) | Soil microbial communities from Risofladan, Vaasa, Finland - UN-2 | ecosystem: Environmental > Terrestrial > Soil > Coastal area > Acid sulfate soil | place: Finland: Risofladan, Vaasa | collected... | reverse complement strand
GACGGATTCGACAACCCGGCAATAAACGGCTCTACCGTTGGTCATTTAGATCCTCCATTTGCCGAGCAGACTATTGTTCACGGAGGTTTGCAGTCGATGCCGATGGCCTATGATAATGCCGTTGGGAAATCCGAAGCTACTTTGACATTGACTTCCAATCGTGACTGGACAGTCAAAGGAGTCAACACACTGACAATCTGGTTCAGAGGTAACGCGGCCAATGCTGCTGAGAATTTGTACGTTGCTCTCAACGGCAGCGCAGTGGTCAATAATGACAATCCTGATGCAGCCCAGAAAGCTTCCTGGACCCAATGGAATATCGACTTGCAGGCATTTGCGGACCAGGGCGTGAACCTCGCCAATGTCAATACGATTACTCTTGGTCTTGGTAACAGGAATAATCCCGTTGCCGGCGGCTCAGGTATGATGTACTTCGACGATATTCGTCTGTATGCTCAGTAGTCGCAAACGCCGTAAACAGCAAATTAGTAATTTTTTAGGAGATGTTGTTTTTAATAAATTTAGAAAAACAATCCCGAGAGATCGGGAGTTTGGCGTGTGGTCAAAGCACGGTTATTGTAACTTTTTAAAGGAGAACTATTATGTCTAAGAAATTGATTTATTTGGTTTCTTTTGTCCTGGTGCTGAGTATGGCTCTGACGGGCACGGCCAGGGCAGAACTCGTCGGCTGGTGGAGGTTTGATGATGGCTCCGGAACCGTAGCAACCGATTCGAGCGCTTCGGGTAACGACGGCACCTTTGTAGAAAGCCCTCAGTGGGTGGGCGGCAGACTCGGTCTTGCGCTGGAATTTGACGGCGACGACTGGGTGGATTGCGGCGATATCCTGGATATAGCTGGACCGATTAGCATCGCCTGCTGGGTCAATCCGGCCGGGCTCACCGATGACAACGGCTGGGTCGCGCGGTGGGACGTGTATGCGTTCAAGTCCAGCGGGACGTCCATGCGATTCACTACGCCTGGCATTCTCGATTACACGGCCAACAATACTACTCTGGTGATCGGGGAGTGGCAGCATGTGGCCGTCACGTTCGTGCCAAATCAAACCGGAGGGGCGATATTCTATCTCAACGGGGTCGAGGCCCAACGGATAGATAGTACAGCCATGACCGCAGGCGGGACACAGTTTGGTATCGGTAACAATCGGTGGGCACAGTTCTATGAAGGCATGATTGACGATGTGCGCGTCTATGATCACATTCTGACGGACACTGAGATTCTGGCTGCAATGGAAGGCAGCGAAGGATATCCATACGCCTTAGGCCCAACCCCTAAGGACGGCGCACTCCATGAGGATACCTGGGTAAGCCTTGGCTGGCGAGCAGGTGATTTTGCAGTCTCGCACGATGTGTATTTGGGTGACAATTTTGACGATGTGGACGCCGGCGCCGAGAGCACTTTCCGGGGTAACCAGACCGACACGTTTTTAGTTGCGGGCTTTCCCGGATTCGCTTTTCCGGATGGCCTTATTCCGGGCACGACATATTATTGGCGAATCGACGAAGTCAACGACACTGAGCCGAACAGCCCGTGGAAGGGCGACATCTGGAGCTTTAGTATTCCTCCCAAGACAGCATACTTTCCCAACCCGGCTGATAGTGCCGAGTCTGTAGATGTGGACGCAGGGCTTAGCTGGACACCGGGTTTCGGTGCAAAACTGCACACTGTGTATTTCGGCGACAACTTTGAAGATGTCAGCAACGCCGCCGGAGGTCTGCCTCAGGGAATTGAAACCTATAGCCCAGGCACGCTTAAAATGGCCAAGACTTACTACTGGCGTGTCGATGAGTTTGATGTTGTCGAAACGCATAAAGGCGACATCTGGAGCTTCACAACCCAAGGCGCTGTGGGCAGCCCGGATCCGGCTAATGGCGCCGTGGATGTTACCCAGACACCTGTTCTTACCTGGGTGCCGGGTTTGGGTGCTTCACATGAAGTCTATTTCGGCGCCGATGCAGCCTCTCTGGAGTTAAAAGGCAGCGGCAATCTTGGCTCCGAGAGCTATGACCCCGGACAACTTGAATGGGATACTACTTACTACTGGCGGATTGATGAGGCTAATAACGCCAACGCCGACAGCCCGTGGACAGGCCCCCTCTGGAGCTTCACCACGGCCAACTTCCTTATTGTGGACGATTTTGAGAGCTACAACGACCTTGATGAAGGTGAACCGGGCAGTAACAGGATATATCTTGCCTGGGCGGACGGATTCGACAACCCGGCAATAAACGGTTCTACCGTTGGTCATTTAGATCCTCCATTTGCCGAGCAGACTATTGTTCACGGCGGATTGCAGTCGATGCCGATGGCCTATGATAATGCCGTTGGGAAATCCGAAGCTACTTTGACATTGACTTCCAATCGTGACTGGACAGTGAACGGTGTCACCACGCTGACGATTTGGTACCGAGGCGCTTCGGCCAACTCCGCTGAGACTTTGTATGTTGCCCTCAATGGCGGCACAGCGGTTACTAATGACAATCCTGATGCAGCGCTAACAACTTCCTGGACCGAATGGAATATCGACCTTCAGGCGTTTGGCGTTAACCTTGCCAATGTCAATACGATTACTATTGGTCTTAGCTCGGTTGCCGGCGGAGCTGGTATTATGTACTTTGACGATATTCGCCTGTATCCACCTGCACCGTAAGCAGGGATTTGGCTGTTAAGTAAAAGTATGTAGCAGATTTGTAAATTCGGGGCCTATGCCGATTGATCCCGTATGGGCCCCGATTATCTCTAATAATAACCATTGTTTGTTCCTGGGGGCAACTACATTTATGGAGGTTAGGAAAATGAGACGATTCGCTTCACTACTCGCATGTATCCTTATTTTGGTGTTGTCACCCATGGGGTTGAGTACCGAGTTCAACACAGACGGCGACACGGAGGGTTGGTTGCCGAATGGAAAAATTGCTGACCTGGCGGCTAAGGACGGGGTGATGACCGCGACAATTGCAGCCAACATAACTGATCCGTTTATCAATTTCATGCCCACACCAGCGCTGGATGCCAATGACGTCACCGGTGTTCTTGCGCGTATGCGCTGGTCAGAGGATGCAAGCACGGCCGGAGGGAAGAGCTTCTTCTGGTTCAATCCCGATGCAAAAAGCAAAGGATATGAAGTGAGCGACTCCAATGATTGGCAGGTGGTTTTTGTCGACCTTATGGGTGAAGCGGAGTGGACCGGGACTATCAATCAAATTCGTTTCGATTTGGCCGACGGTATTGGAGTGGATCGAACGGTGGAATTCGACTGGATTCGTTTAGAGAATCTCTATCTGACCAACGAGACATTCGAATGGGGCAACCTGCTGGGCTGGGACGTCATCGGCAATCCGGTCGACTTTAACGATCAGGAGTGGGAGACCGTAAACTCTCTTTCCTATGCGGTCAAGTGTACCGGCACCGGGGAGTACATCGCATTGACACAATCTGTCAAAGGCGGCCTGGAAATGGATGAGGGGTACGTTGCGACAGTACACGCGGCGGTGAAGATCCCGGCCGACTCCTGGGACCCGAGCGCCTCGCTGTGGTTCCGCGTCCGCGAGTTCAACGGCACCGATGAGAGGCTGAGTCCTCCAATCGAGGTCACTGTCTTTGACGAGTGGTTCCAGTGCGCCAGTTCGCTCGAGCTGGCCTATACGCCTGCAGAGCGGACCGCCCTGGAAGTGCAGTTGTATTCGAAACTGCCCTCCGGCAAAGTGTTCTATTTTGATGATGTATTCGTAAGCTGGACTGAGCCAGTCATTAATGTCAGAGACGATAACTGGCGCTATGTTAACTCCCATTGGGAATTCGATACGCCGGGTGACACTGAGGGATGGTGGAATAGCAGTGCCGAACGTATCACCTATTTTGATGTAAACGATGGAAGCTTGTTGCTGGACTTGCCCGGGGGCACGTATGATCCGTACTTCTTCTCTCCCACCGGGCCTTACTACGCCGAGAACGTCGAGGGCGTGGCCGTTCGCATGAAATGGACCGGCGATGAGGCCGACCGGCAGAAGACGCAGCACGAAGCGTTCTGGTTCCCCGTCGAAGGCGGACACGGTTCACGGCCGTGGACTGTTCCCGTAATTGGCGAGTGGTTTGTCGCATATATAAACACGGGTTCTTTCTGGGAAGGTTGGATCAATAACTTCCGCTTCGATTTCGGCCACTATGACAGCTTAACCTTCGTGGATATTGACTGGGTCAGATTCTATGGCGAATACATCAAGAACAATGGTTTTACCGGGTCCCTGGAGCCGTGGGTAAAGCAAGGAGCCGGAGATATCAGCGCATTTTCCCTGGCGACCGATCAGAAGGTCTCGGGCGAAACATCTCTCGGTATCGAAGGTCTGGGCTCCGACACATTCCATGCTGTCGTCCAGACTGTCGAGGAGTGGGATCGAATTCCGAAGGATGCAGCCCTCACGCTGCGGGGCACGTATTATGTCCCCGCCGATTCGTGGGATGAGAATTCGGTTCTTTGGCTCCGCATAAAAGAGCATGACGGGCAAGTCGAGAACCTCACGGCATCTCTGACGACTCCCGTGACGGATGCCTGGACCCCGTTTGAGTACACGCTTCAAACTGTGTACGAACTCAATGAAAGGACCACCATTCAGGTGCAGTTATTCTCCAAAACGCCGGTAGGCAAGATGATATACGTCGATGATGTCTTCCTGACTGTGGTAGCTTCCGAGCAGGCGCAGGAACAGGTCTTTACATGGCCTGTGAACAGTGTCAAACTCGCCGAAGGTCAGCAGATAACCATCGATGGGCAGGTCTCTGCAGACGAATACGCCGGAGCACAGGCGCTGGTCCTTAACGCCGAGACTCGCACCGGCGCAGATCCTTATTTCGAGGGTATCACCCATGAGGGCCAGCTTCATGACCAGGCCACCGATACTTCTCTGGATGACTTCAACGCCACGTACTATTTCATGTGGGACGATACGTACTTCTACGCGGCAGTGTCCGCACAGGACGATAACTACAGCTTCGCGGGACCGTATCCCAACAGTTCGGATACGCTTCAGTTTGTCTTTGGTCAGACAGTTGACGAGGTGGCCTCGTCAAACATGTATATCCCCACAATAGCGCCGGATGGCGGAAACGGAAGTCCTTTCGCCAAGAGCGACTTCGGCGCCTGGATACCTAAGGACATCATGGCACAGTCCGACTATGCCGGCTCGGTCGATCCGGCTACCCAGGATTGGACCGTGGAGATTCGGATTCCGTGGTCCGCGATGCAGGGCGACTTCGCAGCCGACGTGTTCCCGCCGAATGCTGGTGACAGCGTCGGATTTTCGGTGCTGGGCATCGACTACGACAACGGAGCATTGGGTTGGTTCGCAAGCAATGGCTCTTTCCCGTGGTCCGGTCTGGGTTTGCAACCGATGTACTTCGTGGAAGGACCCACTCCGTAGCAGAATTATAGTTAGGGCACGTCGGGGCTCAGCGGCACCGTAAGACGGGATTTGGCTGTTAAGTAAAAGTATGTAGCAGATTTGTAAATTCGGGGCCTATACTGATTTGATTCGGTATAGGCCCCTTTTTAATGACTATTTGGACTGTGCGGTGTTCTACAATGTTGGTAATGTTTTTTTCTTTTACTCGCAAGCTTTCTGTGTTAGACTACCTGTGCTTTGTTAAGGAAAGAATGCCATAGAAAGGATGCTATGAATCAGCCGAATGCACAAACCTACAAAGATCGAATAAAAGTTTCCGGCGAATACGAAGCGGCAGTCATTCAGGACAAACTAAGCGTAGCTGGGACGAGATTTCACTTCATCGGCGCAGGCGGTATAGGGATGAGCGGGCTGGCACAGCTTCTGATGAAAAACGAGGCTATTGTAACCGGCTCAGACGAAACATTAAGCGATATTATAAAAGGACTTCGGCAGAAGGGAGCTGAAATAACAATCGGCCACCGGGACAGGAACCTCAAGCTGGGAACGAATGCGGTCGTTATGTCGGCGGCAATAAAAGAAGATAATCCGGAATTGAAATTAGCACGGCAGCGAGGATACAAAGTCTATAAATACGCCCAAATGCTGGGGCAGTTAATGGACTGCTATGAGGGCATTGCAGTAAGCGGCACCCACGGCAAAAGCACAACGAGTGGATGGCTTACCTACGTGCTCAAAGAGGCCGGTCTGGAACCAAACTTTATCATCGGGGCCTTAGTCAGCCAGTTAGGCAGCTCGTCGGAGGCCGCAGACGGTAAATATTTCGTGGCCGAGGCGTGCGAGTATGACCGAAGCTTTCTGAATTTAAAACCGAAAATCGCCTGCATACTGAATATCGAGCAGGACCATCTGGACTATTATAAGAATGAAGATGAGATAGTCGAAACTTTTGGCGAATTCGCCCTTGGGGTAAAGCCGCAAGGTGTGTTGATTGCCAACGGCCGGGATGCAAACGTAGCAAAAATTATCCGGCGAACTGAACGTCAACTGCATTGTGAGACTTTTGGGTTGGATGAAAATTGCAATTTTTACACCAGGAATATCTCATTAGATGACGGCCTTTATACTTTTGACGTTTATCATAATGGTACGCTATTGGGAGCAAGCAGGATTTCGGTGCCGGGTAAGCATAATATTCTAAACGCATTAGCAGTAACAGCAATGGCAGTCAACGCAGGGCTTGAAGCCGAACTTGTACTCGAATTGCTGCCGAGCTTTACAGGCATTGACCGCAGGCTGATGCTGAAGGGGCAGTTCGGCGGAATTACGGTTCTTGACGACTATGCCCATCATCCAACAGAAATAAGGGCATCGCTGCAGGCAATAAGGCAGAAGTACCAACCGAGACGAATCTGGTGTGTTTTTCAGCCACACCAATACAGCAGAACAAGATTTTTGCTTGATGATTTTGCAGAAAGCTTTAAGCTTGCCGATATAACAATTGTGCCGGAGATTTATTTCGTCCGGGATTCGCTGTCGGCCAAAAAAGAAATTAACGCCAAAATACTTGTCGAAAGGATACAGGCCAATGGAAATGAGGCGTTATTTATCGATGGCTTTGGGGCTATTTGCGATTACTTACAGACCAATGCCGCCGACGGCGATGTTGTAGTAACTATGGGTGCAGGTGATATTTGGAAAGTAGCAGATGAATATATTCAACGGGTTGGAAGAAATAGTTGAGACCGATTATCCGTTAGCAAAGCGGACATGGTACGGACTCGGGGGAGCGGCGGATTATTTTATCAGGCCGAAAACAGTCAGGCAGCTAAAAGAAGTTGTCCGGCGATGCAATAAAAACAATATCCGGATTTACGTTATGGGTTTCGGCTCTAATCTGCTGATCAGTGACGAAGGGCTCCGCGGAGCAGTAATAAAGCTGGAGGCCGAGCAGTTCACACAGTTAGAATTCGACGGTGTTGAGGTTACCGCCTGGTCGGGAGCGGAACTAAGCAAGCTGGTTTTAACGTGTGTGGAAAAAGGACTGTCGGGCATCGAGGCCCTGACAGGAATACCGGGCTCCGTCGGCGGGGCAGTGAAAATGAATGCAGGTGGCAACTTCGGAGATTTTGGGTCCGTGGTGGAAACCGTTACACTAATGGACAGCGATGGTAACGTTTTTGGAAAGAGAAAGCCGGAGCTTGTATTCGATTACCGCCGAACAAATATCACGGCAAAATTCATTCTAAGCGCCCGGCTGAAACTTAATGAGTCCGACTCAGAGCAAATCATGCGGACGGTAAAAGAAATATGGATTTATAAAAAGAATAATCAGCCGTTGAATACGAAAAATTCCGGCTGCATATTCAGGAACCCGCAAGGTGGTTCGGCCGGCGCTTTAATAGACAGGGCCGGCCTTAAAGGGCTTCAGATCGGCGGGGCCGTGGTCAGTGAAAAGCACGCGAATTTCATAATCGCCCAAAAAGGATGCACAAGCCACGACGTCATGAGACTTATAGAGGCCATCAAACAGAAGGTCAAAGAACAGTTCGACGTCGAGCTGGAGCTTGAAGTCGAGATATGGGATTAAGGAACTACAAAGAACAGTGAACGGCAAATTAAAAATAGCTGTCCTGACCGGTGGAATCGGATCCGAACGGGATATAAGCATTCAAAGCGGGCAGTGTGTTTCTCAGGCGTTAACATCCGGCGGCTTTGATGTGGTAACAGCAGACATTCAACCGGATAATCTTGATATATTGGAAGATAACAGCATCGATGTGTTCTTTCCTGCCCTGCACGGCGAATTCGGCGAAGACGGCCGGCTACAGCAAATACTCCAGGACAAGTCTCTTGTCTATACCGGAAGCGGACCCATTGCAAGCAAACTGGCATTTGATAAAATGACGAGTAAAAAGCTCTTTGCCGAAGCTGGCGTGACTACACCCGCGGCGATTGAGTTTAACGCAGACTCTGATATCAGGCAGCTTGAGATACAATTGAAGTTACTTGCAGATGAATATGTTGTTAAGCCCATAAGAGAAGGCAGCAGTGTGGGAGTAAGAATTGTTACCGACATGCAGGAAGTTATCAGCGCCGCAGAGCAGACCCTAAAAGAGTTCGGCGATTGTATGATTGAACAATTCATCCCGGGCAAAGAAATAACAGTCGGCATATTAGAAGAGCAGACGCTTCCAATTATCGAGATTCGAAGCAAAACCGGCTTTTATGATTATCAGGCAAAATATATTGACGAGCAAACGGAGTACCTGTTTGATACGATAACCCAGCCCGCCCTGATAACTCAAATCGAACAGGAGGCGATGGACTGTTTCTGTGCGCTAGGCTGTCGGCAATTTGCAAGGGTTGATTTTATCCTGAGTGACGAGGCAATAGCCTACGCTCTGGAGGTTAATACCATTCCGGGTTTTACAACACATTCACTTTTGCCCAAGGCAGCGGCGAAGGCGGGATTAACGATGAGCGATTTGTGCTCTAAAATCGTCGAGGCCGCACATTCGGCGCTTGTCAGGCATTAAGCGTGATACGATATTATGGCGGCCAGAAGGAAAATAACAAAAAGCAAGTCCAAACGAATATCATTTAAGTCCCGCACCTCAAAAAGGAAGAAGGCAAAACAACACATCCGGCTCGTCACGAGCTTGATAAGCTCTTTTAAGATTTCATTGATGGTCTGTATTTTGGGCGGGACAGCCATTGGTCTGATATATTTAGATAGATATAGAAAAGAAACCACCCCCCCCGTGGAAGAGCAGGTTGTGCTGGAATTAGTGGATGTCCCGGCCTGGGTGAACAGCGAACTAAAGCAAAAGGCTCGGACAGCGGCCAGAGGTGATTTAGAGGATTTAAGAATCGATGAAAATGCCGCCGGCCTGGTGCAGCAGAATATTAACAGACGGTTTGCGTGGCTGGATGACGTAAAAGTGCGGACCACACACAGTGCCCTGCTCATCGAAGGGCGATGGCGAAGACCAATGGGGCTGATTAAGGCGGGAAGGCGCAGCTTTTACGTGGATGCCGAACAGGTAGTGCTCGATTTTGTGGAAATGCCGGGCATACCGATAGTTGAGATAACGGGACTTACGCCCACAAGAAAAATGCCGCCGTTGGGCGAGGTCTTGGAAGGTGATGACCTCGCGGCGGCCATAACTCTGTTAGACCGGCTCGAACGACGCGACAGAATTGAAACAACTCAAAAACCATTACTCAGCGAAATCAACAGGCTCGACGTGAGTAATTTTGACGGCCGAAAAAACCGCAAGCTTCCACATATCGTTCTATATGCAAAGGATGATACCAAAATTATGTGGGGAGCTGAGATAGGCGAGTGGCAGCGGTATCTGGAATCAACCGACGAGCAGAAAATAGCGAAGCTTTACAGCTATTACAAAGAGTACGGCACACTCTCTGGCGGCGTAAAATATATCAATCTGTGTGACCCGCAGGACGACATCCCGCAGCCGATTGACAAGTATTAGCCATCCACAAAAGAGTTTAATGCAAAGGCAAGGTCGCTATAGCGATAGGGAATTTGGAACTCTGCGCAGAGGGATTTAAGTTTTTTTAGAACTGTCTCGCTCAATTCGCTCTGGAAATCCGCATCGGCGCTGCAACAAAAGATTCTACAGGCGGCGAAACGATATTCATAGACTGTGCATTTGCCTTCGATGTTGTAAGGGCATCGGCTTGTCGTCATCGGCATTACATTTTCATCGCCGATATTAGCAGTCAGATACATCAATTCCGGCCCGGTAATAAAGAGGCGATGGTCGAAGCCGTCGAAATCACAACATTTACCGCAAGCACTGCATTGGCCTGTTAGTTGATTATTTTCGCGGATTTGCGTATCCAGCCAGCCGTAAATTTCAGCAACTTTTTTGCCGAGCCGGCTGTTTGCCCCGTTTCCTGCCACCATTTTTTGTTCCTTTTGATTTTTTCTATTTCTTCGCAGGTATAAATTTTGCCTCTGTTAATACCGGGACATTTTTCCGCCGCTTTATTCCAGGCGTCAGGTCTGGATAAATTGTCAGGCCAAAAGGGCCACGTCCTGCACTGGCTCGGGCGGACGGGGTAAATAAGACATCTTCTTTGACCTGCTATGTTTTGCAGAAAAATACAATCCTTGGTTGTACGATGTTCGATAATTGTTGTTCGCAGGCTGATGCGCCTGAGATACTTTCGGCGCAGCTCACCTGTTGTCATTTTCAGAAAATCCGCAATGAACTCTATCTCCGGCTTCGTAACCCATATATAACCCTCTCCCGGCCCGGAGCAGCAACGCCCGCACTGTATGCATTCAAAATGCAATCCTGCAACATACCACGGCATACTATTACCATCAATCATCCGACAAATCTGATTTCAGCCACTCTGCAACTTCGTCAACAAATCCCCGGGCACTTCTCAAATATCTGCGGGCTTTTTCGATCAGCGATTGAATCTGGCTCATACGGTTATACCTTCCCTGCGAACATTTATAAGAAAGGGACTTTCGATTTTATCGAAATTACTCTCGGAGACCGGATATACCGCTATCAGAACATTATGCTCAAGATTCAAATCTGTAAATATATCGGCCATTCGGTCGATCTCTTTGCAGGGATCAACCGCCCCTGCCAGCACAACGGCCAGATCGACGTCCGAATGTTCATCGTTGGCCTGACCTCTTGCATAAGAGCCATAGAGCACAACTTTTTTAAGCCGCTGACCATAAAGCACGGAAATCTGCCGTTTGAATTCTTTAAGTATCGGTTCTACTTCCATAATGTAGTTCCACCTATTCTATCAGGTTACTTTAATTATACACCAATCCACTTGTTATAGCAATCAATTGTAGTACATGCACAGCTTTTGCCAAAGCTAAGGTGGATTAAATAAGCACGAAGAAAAAGGAAGTTGAAATATGACTCACTTATAAGCACGCAGTCTTAATAATTATAGCCAACCCCATTCAGCCCGTATTTGATGCGTGATTTCATTGTTAGCCATGTTTTTAGATCCATAGAATTGTATAGGTACTGGTGTATCTGCAATAAGCGGAGATCTCGGTCCACCATGAAGATATACCACACCAGCAATTTGCCAACCTGCCTGCATAAATTGTGAAGCATACTCTCGAGCTTCTGGAAATTCCCGATTCTGTGAACTGCTTGTTCGCAGAGCAACTAATACATCTGGATCACTTTCAAATTCTTCTACACATTCTTCTACAAATTTTTCTACCTGTGTAATAAAAGCAGCTGGACTAATCCTTGCTTCCTGCAAAGATGAATGATGAACATAAATATTTAATATCTCGTCATTAGTTATTCTGACCTGATAAATTTTGGGTGGCCCAGTACCAGTTAAAGCTCTTATTGTTGAAGATTTTCTGCTTCCTGTATGGCCTACTACAATAAATACCCGTCTCATAATTAATTCCCCAGTAATAAGCTATTTATTTAGGTACAAGATATTTAAAAAAATAAGGCTTGATTGAGATATATCGACTTCTTATGCAAGTAACTTAACTTACATTCCTATCGATACTTCTAAGAGGATATTATTGTTTTACCACTTCAGGACTGCGCCGGTGTCGGCGCTGGTAGCCATTGAGGCGTATTTTGCAAGGCAGCCTTTAGTTATCCGCGGAGCGGGCGGCGTCCAGGCCTTTTTACGTTCAGCGGTTTCTATTCATCCCCCCCCGGCGCCAAGTGCTCATAGTTTTATCACGCATTATAACCAGCAATCCCAGCCATTGCTCAGGAGAAAACGTTTTAATGGCCTTGATTACACGTTCATTGATTTTGAGACGATTTGGTCTGCGCAGAGCTACAATCAGCAGGCCATGGTGCTTCATATCACGATAATGCGCGAAACCCCTATCCGTTGTAATCAGCAATCGTTTTTCCTGACAGGCCTTACTCCAAAGAAGCTCATCCGACATACCTTCGACAGACGTACCGCGGATATCAAGTACATTGTGGCCCATCTGCTGTAGCTGCTCAACACTCGCCAGAGGAATATTCTCATCTACAAGTATATCCATTTATTATTCTTTATCCGCCTATAGGTGTAACCTGCTCCTCAGCCAGAGAGGCGGCGTAATCCAGGCAGCCTAAAATGTCATCACGTTTAAGAGATGGATATTCTTTCAGAAGCTCTTCGATTGTGTCCCCATTTGCCAGCATGTGGATAATCTGATGAACAGGTATGCGCGTACCTTTCACGCAGGCTTGTCCATGACAGATGTTCGCATCGATTATAATTCGTTCATTCATCGTATTTAATCTCGGGAGTAATCATCTATACTATTATACAAACTTGTGCGAACAATGCCAGTAGAATTTCACTCCTGACTAAGTCTAAATCTGCCACTTAAGGACGGCGCCGGTGTCGGCGCTGGTAGCCATTGAGGCGTATTTTGCAAGGCAGCCTTTGGTTATCCGCGGAGCGGGCGGCGTCCAGGCCTTTTTACGTTCGGCCAGCTCATCATCGGACAGCTTTACGGTTATCTTATTGCCGGGGATGTTGATTTCAATTATGTCACCGTCTTTCAGTAATCCGATAGGCCCGCCTACGGCCGCCTCGGGGCTGATGTGGCCGATACAGGCGCCTCTTGTTCCGCCGCTGAAACGCCCGTCCGTAATAAGGGCAACGGATTCACCCAGACCCGCCCCCATAATATAACTCGTGGGGCTTAGCATTTCCTGCATACCCGGGCCGCCCTTCGGGCCCTCGCAGCGAATTACCACGACATCGCCTTCCTTTACCTTGCCGGCAAGGATGCCGTCGCAGGCCTCTTCCTGGCTTTCGAAGATAACCGCAGGGCCGGTGTGTGTGAGCATCCCTGGTACAACGCCGGCGGCCTTAACAACGCAGCCTTTGGGGGCAAGATTGCCTTTTAGAATAGCAAGGCCGCCTGTCTTCGAGTACGCATTATCAAGCGGACGGATGACTTCAGGATTTTTAATCTCAGCACCCGCTATATTCTCTCCGAGTGTGGCGGTGGTTGCCGTCATACAATCCGTATTAAGGAGGTTCGGAAGCTTATTGATTTCCTTCAAAATAGCGCTTATACCACCGGCGGCATTGACATCCTCTACGTGATATTTGCTCGACGGAGATACTTTGCAGATGTTGGGGCATTTGGCGGAGATTTCATTTATGCGTTCGAGGTCGTATTTTATGCCCGCTTCATTGGCCAGAGCCAGTGCGTGCAGGACGGTATTGGTTGAGCCGCCCATTGCCATATCCAGAACAAAGGCATTGTCCAGTGATTTTTCGCTGATTATATCCAGCGGCTTGATGTCCTTTTCGATAAGGGTGACAATCTGCTTGCCCGCTGCTTTATAAAGTTGTACGCGTTTGGGGTCAACGGCCAAAATCGTTCCATTGCCGGGCAGCGCTATTCCGATTGCCTCGCAAAGACAGTTCATCGAGTTGGCGGTAAACATTCCCGAGCAGCTTCCCTCGCCGGGACAGGCGGTTTCTTCAAGCTCTTTGAGCCGGCTTTCATCAATTTTGCCGGCGTTGAACTCGGCAACGCCCTCGAATAAGCTGATAAGGTCAATCGGCTTTCCATCTTTTGTTTTGCCGGCGGCCATAGGACCACCGGACACAAAAATCGTCGGGATGTTCAGTCTGACCGCGGCCATCAACATTCCGGGTATGATTTTGTCGCAGTTGGGGATGCAGACAAGGCCGTCAAAACAATGGGCCCGTGCCATAGTCTCAACGGAATCGGCGATGATTTCACGTGAGGCTAAAGAATATTTCATACCGGTATGGCCCATAGCAATGCCGTCACAGACCGCTATCGTATTAAATTCGAAAGGGACTCCGCCCGCCTCGCGAACAGCGTCCTTAACAATTTTTGCCACCTTGTTGAGGTGAACGTGGCCCGGAACTATTTCGCAGAAGCTGTTGGCGACGCCGATGAACGGCTTGTCGATATCACGGTCCTTAAGGCCGCAGGCGTGAAGCAGGCCTCGGTGGGGGGCCCGCTGGAAACCCTTTTTGACTGTATCACTTTTCATAATCCGGTTTCTCCAAAAACAATTGACAAAGTAATCTAAAAAACCAAAAGCTGGATTCTAACCTCAACTTGACGGTAAATAAAGAAAAATCGTTGTCTTTGAATAGAGCAAATGTATAATCGGCTCTTGAATTGGCCACAAAATCAGATACTTAGAGCTTATTAGGGAGAAGTTGTCATGAGACAAGTTAAAACCTGTGCTTTTGCCGCATTAGCTGTAATCTGCGTAATGCTTATGGCTCTCGGATGTGCCGACCTGGCCGAGGACACTATCCAAACCAAAGTTAAGCCGCAAGAACAAAAACCTGCTGTACAGCCGGCATTGAAATCTGCCCCAGACGGCAAGATAACTTATAAGGTAACAACAGACAGAGAAAGGGGCGTTCTGTGGGAAGGGCCTTTGAAAAACAAACCCAGGAGCTTCGTCGGCGGCCACAGCGGCAACAAAATCGAAATGACCTTCACCCGGCAAACACACAGTGTTGATGATGAAGGTAAAACCGTTGTAGAAATTACAATCAATGCTCTGAAATACTTAGCCAAGGTCAGAGACAAAATCGTTCTGGATTTCGACAGCTCCCGAGAAAAAGACCGGGATAATCCTCTAAGTAAATTAATCGGGCAAATCTATACGATAGAACTAACCGCCTCCGGTGAGGTTTCAAAGGTTATTGATGCAAACGACGCCCGGGCCGCCGTAGCAGGCAGCTCGATAAGCAATGCAAGAGCGGCACAGTTGCTTTCCACACAGGCAATAACCGAACAGCACAGCATTCCGGCACTTCCGGCTGGCGATAATGTGCAATTAATCCCCGGTAAGACCTGGAGTGATATAAAGACCTTTTCTTTTGGACCGATGGGCTCGAAGTCATTCGAAAGAATTTATGAAATAAAGGAAATCATCGAGACAGACGGCCGGCGAATCGCCGTCGCTCAGATGAAAGCTGTTCCTTCTACGGCAAAAGCGAAGGAACTCTACAAAGAACAATCGACAGGTTTATTTTCATCTATGTTCGATAATACTGAAACATATACAGGTGAGCTAAGACTGGATTTGGCATCGGGGCAAATCGAAAAATATACCGAAGAATTCAGGTCCGACTGGATTGCCGTTGACCCGCTGGCAACAAAACAAGAAAAAGAACCTGATATGCTGCGAATGAGCGCGACTCGTATTCACCGCATTGAAAGAATTGATTAGAGCCGTTAAAGACCATTCCATGAAATGTTTGAAAACAATAAACCTGTAGAGAAGGATTGAAGTTGAAAACAGCACTGATAATACCAACGATTGTTATTATGGCTATATGTGGAGGTTGCGGACAGGGGATACAAAGGTCATCAAACAAAGATTTATTAACAATAGATTGGAAGGATGACCGGCCGCCGGAATATAAATTCGTCTCCACAAGAGAAATAACCATCGACTGGGACCCGACGGGAAGACTAACCAAATCGGACAATAAGCCCCCCGATAAGTCCGTCGAGTCAATGGAAATGGTCGTAACATATACACCGATAGAAATAAATCCCTACGGCCTTACAACTATTGAGGCAGCATGTAAATCGGTTAAAGTGACGCGAAGCAAAGGATTACACAAAGACGCCGCCGAATATCTGGCCGGAAGGACTTATAAATTCACAGTCGAGCCTACCGGCAAAATAGAAGACTATTCGCATTTGGACAAGCTGCTCAAAGAAGCCGGCCAAAAAGCGTTTATTACAAACGCAGACGGCGGCAGAATCAAGCAGGCCGATATGATTGGCGACTTTATCGCAACGCAATGGTTTCTGTGGGATTCGGTTTCCAGTCTGGAAAATCCGCCCAAAGGAGTAGCGGCCGGACAAACCTGGAAATCGAAGTTATCAATACCGTCTCCTATGGTCATGCGAAAGGCAAGAGAGGTTACTTATAAACTTGACGAAATCCGCCACAGCGAAAATGGCCGACAGGCCGTGATAAGCAGCTCTTATAAGTTAGCCGATTCGGTCCCCACGAGCTGGCCCATACCTTATTCCGGCAGCTTTCAGATGAAAGGGACATTCGGCTTCTTAAGCGGCTATAAGCTTCTCGGTTTACAAGGCACCGGCCAAGAGCTTTTCAACATCGACACCGGACAAACAGAGCAATACAATCAGCAGTACCAAATGGAACTGGAATCCTCTATACCAATGGGCATCGACGTAAAACCGAGGATTACAATAAAACAAAATTTAACAATGAAACTTCTCAAATAGAATCATTGGAGGTAAGCAGATTGGAACGTGAAAATCTATGGGCGCCCTGGCGAATCAACTACGTGCAGGGACTGGACAAAAAATGTGATTGCTTTATCTGCCATGACCTGGAAAACCCGCAGGATGACGGCAAAAACCTGGTTCTCTGGCGAACAGAAAAAAGTATCGTAATACTGAACCGCTTTCCCTATAACAACGGCCATTTACTGATAGCGCCGGCCCGACACATCGGCGAGCTTGAGAAGGCGGGCGATGATGAGCTGCTGGATATGTTCAAGCTGATTAGAGCATCACAAAAAGCCCTCTCGCTGGCGATAAAACCTCACGGTTTCAATGTCGGTATGAATTTCGGCAGATGCAGCGGCGCAGGATTGCCCGAGCATTTTCACATCCACGTCGTTCCGCGGTGGGACGGAGATACGAATTTTATGAACGTCTGCAGCAATACCGATATTATCAGCCAGAGCCTGATTGAGCTTCTTGAATTATTAAAACAGGTAAGCAAAGAACATAATCTGCCAGGCCTGTAATGTCCGAATTTGTTATAAGCAATTTGGGATATGAATTCTACTTTTTCGTTCTGCAAGCTTTCTTGTTAGACATGGTCTTTCCGGTTTTTGCCTCTTCACTAACCTTAGAACCGGCACTTTTCTTTTTTTCCCTCATATATAAACTTGCATGAAGCTGTGTAGGAGGTCGGTACCTCATTGCTGTTGTTCTCCTTATAAGCCATACTTCCTTGTTTGCCTGAAGGATTCCCTCCCATATCGAATCCCTTCAACCATAACACCCAACAACAATTTTATCAAACGGTCAAGCTCAGTTCCACCCTTATAATCTGCCTGAGCAATAAAA